>OGWF01000064.1_pt1 | contig 16833 bp, 35 predicted proteins | sample 1575951 | NCBI WGS metagenome assembly OGWF01 (sample SAMN07581523, study PRJEB24739) | freshwater metagenome | place: Singapore | collected 2015-01
CCTTGCTTTTGGCTATGGACTGGAGTGAAGCGATAAATTCGTCCAATCCCCGGAGTTTGAGTAGTGAACGCTCACGTTCGTCTACTGCATCCTCTGCGGAGTTTAGGATGTGGTTAATATACAACGACCGTTGCGTTTCCACAACAGTCTTGAAAAGTTCGTCGTTCAGCAGGGTTTGAGCCCGCGCCTCTTGGTTTTCAATCATCCGGGTATCTGCACGTTTCCTGTGATTTCAGCACCGACCTTGGCAGCCTTGAGTTGGGCCTCGGCTTGGAACTCGGCGGTCTTGAGCTCGAGGTTGGCAGCCGCTTTCTCCCGCTCCAACTGGATCTGAGCCGCAGCCTTCTCGCGCTGCAACTGGATGTCCGCCTGTGCCTTGGCCTTCTGGATCTCCAAGTCGTTCAGGGCTTTGGCGCGGTCAATCTCCATCTGGCTCATGGCCTGTTGCATGATGGCTTGGGTCGCCGGATCGGGCTGAGGCGGAGCCGGTTGGGCCAGCGCTTGCTCGATCTCTGGGGTGATCTCCCGGAAGAACTCGGTGGAATCCTTGAAGCCCACGGACTCGATGTAGCGTCCAAGAGTGGCGCGGTACTGGGCGGGGGACACGAACGGGTTGTTCATGCCCATCGTCTGAATGAGTTGCTCCTGCTTCTGGAGGATTGCGGCGGTCATGGCGAACTGCTGCTCGCGGTTGCCGGTTCCCAGTCCCACGTTGATGGACACGTCGTACTCGTTGTTCCACTCGCGGGGGTCAATGGCCACGAACTTACCGGCCATGCGGATGATCCGCTCCTTGTCTTGGTACTTGCAGACCAGGTGCAGGATATTACGGAACAGGTCACGAATCCCGGTCTCGGCGAACACCCGAGCGATGAGCTCGATCTTGGCGGCTCCGGCGTTTTGCATCATCGCGGCGGCGGTAGCCGTTGTGTTTTGCAGGATGTCCGGATCAATGGCAAAGGAAGCCTCGGTAACGCCGGTGCGCTTCTTCTGCACCTCGTCCATGTACCCGAGCATCGGGAAGGCTTGATTTGCGACCTGCGGCACGACCAGCGGGGTAATGGCTTGGGGGTTCTTGACCCGCACCACACCACCCGGAGTAACGGTCAACATATCGTCCAGGTTGACCTGCCCGTCCACCACGGCCATGCGGGCATTGTTGGAGAGGTACAGGTTGTCGAGAATCTGACGGGTGATCGTGGACTTAATCATCTGCAAGTCCATCGTTCTGTCTGCAAGCGACTGCCCGAAGAACTTGTGGGGCATGGGGATCGGGGTGATGGAGCAGAACGGGATGTAGTCGGTTTCCTCGTTCTCGAGGATCTCTTTCCCGGCGTACATGATGTGGCGCAGTTCGGCAATGCCGTCCCCGTCGTGATCCACGCGGATGAAGCACTCAAACACCTCGATCTCTTCCATCGCCGGGTCAAGGCTGGGATCGTCCGGCTGCTCGCCATTGGTGAAGCGGGCGACACGCTCGGGCGTGTAGGTCAGTTCCTCGTAGGTCGGCAGGTTCATCACCGTGTCCTTGTCGAACCCCATTGAGATCAACTCGGAGCGGGTGGCAAGACGGCGGTGGGCGCAGAACGGGGTTTCGTTCAGGCGGCGGGCTTTTTTGGAGATCAAAAACTCCTCGGGCGGGACGTTCTCGACCTTCACCGACCCCTTCTTGTCGATCTTGCGAACCTTGACGTTGTAAGAGAACACCGGAACCATCTGCGGGGCCGGAGGGGGAAGCCCCTGCATCGCGGCCTGTTGCATCATCATCGGGTCAACCGGAGCCGGGATTTCACCGATCTGGGTCTGCTCTTGGGACACGACTTCCATCTGACCGTCGGCCAGCAGGAGAGTTAGCTCCTCTTCGGACAAATTCTCGTACTTCTCCACGGTCACGTCCGTCTCGTCGTTCCACCAGACCTTGACGATGCCGTTCTTCTGGAGCAGCGCGTCCTTGAACCAGTCGTGCAGGATGATGACCCCTTGGTTGTCGTTCATCAGCACCCAGTTGGCGTACATCGTGGCTTGCTTGGCCTTGGGTTCGTCTCCCGGCCCCTTGGGTTCAAACCGCACCACGTCGTCGGACTGCGTGAAGATACGGAGCAGTTGGGGGATCGCACCGTCCACGGCCTCGGCAACCTCGCCGGTCACGATTGTGGAGCGACCCTCGACCTCGTTTGAGTACGGCTCACGGTTGTAGTATTTCAGAGCCTTACGGCGCTCCTCGGTGGTTTCCGAATTGATATACCCAAGGGCATTGTCAATTTCGTTGTCAAGAATGGCTCTCAGGTCAAGTTCTTGCATATTCACACTATCCATTTCGTGTTAATTGGGAGCGGTTTGCCCCAGTTGCTCGTAGTGTTCAGCCCCACCGCCAGGTAACGAAAAGCATCGCTTCCGTGGGAAGCCCAGTCATGTAAAGGCTTATCGTAAAAGACATTTCGTTTCTCGTCGTATTCTCGTCGGTAGTTTCTCAGGCAGTCGAGTCCTTGCTTGGTCTTCGGGTGAAACCAACAATTCGGAAGCATCCTTCTGACCGCCTGGATTCCATCGTCAACCCCAAGCCTCGGACAGACCGTAATAGACAGACCCAGTTCTTGCAATACTTCCTTACGGCTCTTACCTGAACCGAGTTCCCGAACCTCAACGTCGTGCGGAAGGATGTGCTCGGCTTGAGTGTACCCATTATCACGAATCCAACGAACGTAGGCATCCAACCCCTGTCCGTGGTTCTCGTAGAAGTCAATAAGCCGCCTTTCCTGCCCCACAACTTGACAGACCCAGATTGCCGTAGAGTCGCCAACGCCCAAGTCCCAAGCCGTATAGGTTTTGGTGAGGTCGTCGCGGGCGAACGCTTGGAAACGCTCCGGCGCAAGCCCGTTAATAATTGCCGCATAGTAAGAGCCTTCAACGGCAGCCGCGAAGGAGCACTCGAACTCTTGGGCGTACTTATCATCCCCCATTTCCTTCTTAGCCGCGTCAAGCTCTGTGCGCGGAAGAATCCCAGTCTCCGAAGCCTTAAACTCGAGTAAAGCCCATCCAGGCTCTCGTTCGGCACGGTCACGGAAGTCTTTGAAGTGGTTAGCACCCTTGGGTGTTCCTAGAAATAACGCCCAGCCATGGCGGTCGGCCAGAGCGGGTCGCACGATCTCGTTCCAGATCTTCGGGTTCTGATCCCCGATCTCGTCCAAGATAACCCCGTCGAAGTATTGCCCCCGCAGGGAGTCCGGGTTGTCCGAGCCATACAGTTGTATCCGGCGGCCATAGAAGTCAGCCCTCAGTTCCGAGATGTTGTGCGTGGCTTCGAGCGGTCGCGTGAAGTTGCATAGGTAGTCCCAGGCGACTCGTTTCGCTTGCCCGTACGTTGGCGCGATGTAAGCAAAACGCGGGTCTGGCTTCTCGCAGTTGAGGGCGCAATGGATGAGCTGGTTAAGCGCAGCCACAGTCTTGCCCATCCGGCGATGAGCCACGACCACGACGAAGCGATGTCCCGCCACAGCCTCGTGAATCTTGCGCTGCTGCTCTCGTGGCCTATATTTCGTGTCAAGACTAACCTCAGCCAATGCCCGTCACCACGTTGATCTTGAGCGGTTGCCCATCTGCCCCGGTGTGTTCGTTCACCTGGGTTTCTTTCCAGCCAGCCCGTGTCTTCAACCAGAAGATCTGGGCCGTTGTGTTCCCGTTCTTGGCTTGCTCATAGAGGGACTTGGCGATGACCGCATTGGCATCCACCCGTCCGTCGTCCAGTTCTTGCCGGTAATACTTTGTCAGCGTGTCTGCGCTAATGCCAAGTTTCGCGGCGATGTCTTCGTGCCGGATACCTACCGCAGCCAGAGTCTTGACCTGAAGCCGATTCTGGTCAGTCGGTTGGTGAGCCGGGCGACCCACTCCTTCTGCCATTTTATATCTCCGTTAAATTGAATTGCCTGACTTCTAACTTGTCCGCATTACTTTGAATTTGCCTGAACAGTTCTGCTTTTGACTTGTGGACAAATAAGGCAAAGTCTACTGGCGAACCATCATGTTTATAAACCACGATCCAGCGCTTAAACAAGTTCAGCCTTCTGGCCGGTAAAGTCTTCCCACCGCTTTACGATTACGTCGCAATACTTTGGGTCGAGTTCCATCGTGAAGTTAGTGCGTCCTAACTTCTCGCAAGCAATCATTGTTGAGCCAGATCCGCCGAAAACATCTAAAACATTTTGTTTGTCTTGCTGATCCTTTAGTGCAATTTCAATAAGTTCTACTGGCTTCATCGTTGGATGAACCGTATTTTTCTGGCGCTTCAATGTCCAGACATCGCCACGTAAAGTCTTATGGCCGCCAAAATCTCCGTAATACCAGATCAACTCATGTTGCTTGAAATACTTGTCTAAATTTTGCGCTGGGTTTACCTTGTCCCATACAATCATGGCCTTGGGTTTTCGCCCAATCTCAATCATCGCTTCTCTAAAAATGTGGGCAAACTGCCATGAACAGCAGACGTACATCGTTTCGCACCCATACAACGACTGAATTAGAAAATCCCTAAACGCGGGCTCATCCATCTTGTCGTTTTTAATTTTTTCCCGCTTATCTTTTACACCTTGGTAATCAATGTTGTAAGGCGGGTCTGTAAAAACCATATCTGGTTTATAACCATCCATCAGCTTCTCCACCGCGTCTATGCTGGTAGAGTCCCCGCACATCAGGCGGTGGCGGCCAAGTTTATAAATGTCACCGGGCTTGGTCTTGGGTTCCTCCGGAACCTCGGGAACCGCGTCCTCGTCCGTTAGCCCTTCCGTTTCCTTGATCGGGTTGAGCAGGGCGTTCATTTCGTCCGCATCGAACCCCAGGAGGCTCAGATCAAAGCCGTCGTCCTTAAGGTTGTTCAACTCCAAGGTCAGCATTTGGTCGTCCCATCCGGCGTTTAGGGCCAGCCGGTTGTCGGCGATCACATATGCTTTACGCTGGGTCTCCGAGAGGTGCTCCAGCGTTATCGTTGGGACGGTCTGCAACCCAAGTTTCTGCGCGGCCAGAACCCTGCCGTGGCCAGCAATGATGCTGCCCGTTTCGTCGATCAAGACGGGGTTGTTGAATCCGAACTCTTTAATACTTCCCGCAATCTGAGCCACCTGCGTTTCGCTGTGGGTGCGGGAGTTCTTGGCGTAGGGGATAAGACTATTCGTGTCTACCCATTCAATCTTCTGAGCGCCGTGCATCCGATTCCTCTGAGGTTGATCGTTTTGCAAGTATAACACGCATCGCGTCTACTGCGCGAGGGGTGCGGATAATAGTATCTTCGTCCACTTTCTGTGCGGCAAGTTCTTGCCCAATCTCAGAAAGCTCGTAGTGAATCTCTTGCAGGTCGAATCGGTCTTTCCAGCCGAGGTACCAATGCCAGTCTGTGTAATACAACCACGAGCGCTCGTTGAAGGCGCGAACGTGGGTGGGGTCTTGCCATGCACCGTAAGACAGGTCGTAGGGGACGTGGATGTCCATGATCCCGTCGTCGGCCAGCAACTCCTTGCAGTTGGTCATGGCTTGCACCAAGTCCGGTATGTGCTCGAGCACGTCGTTGGCGACGATCTCCGAGAACATCCCCGGTTGTATTACGAACTTGCCCAGGCGGGTGTCGATCTCCTCGCCCCAGTTGATTCTCGTGATGTCCACCACCCAGTCGGGCTTGGTTCTCGCCTGGATGTCGGCGTTTATACAGTCCTTGCGCCAGTCTTTGCCGGAGCCGAGGTTAAGTTTTAATTCCACAGGCGGCGGAAGAAGGTCTTAATGTCTTCCCAGAGGGCTTCGATCTTGGTCATTTAGTCTTCTTTCGGCTTGTAGCGGGCTTTGAGCCTTTCGCCGAGGGCTTTGAGCTCGCGGAGGTCTTCTTGGTTTTTCGGGACTTTGGCGGCCCATCTTCGGAACTGCATGGCGGCGGGTGTAGGCGCTCCGTTCTTGTCTTGCAGAGGGTGTCCAGCAGACAGGGCTTGGGCGGCTTTTCGGTAGATGAATTTTGCTCGGTCGTACTGATCGCTTCTTGACGCACCCTTAGTTGACCGGACGGGCTTGCGTACACTACCACCCTCGCGGTTATGGATAGCCATTTTTTTAGTAGTGCGAGCATCGTATTCCTCGAATCGTTTGGCCGCCTCTTTGATCTTCATTTCTTGGCCTGTGCGCCGCGCATATTGGCGACCAGAGAGGGGTACTTGGTTCCGGTGGACTTGGCAAACCGCTTGGCGGCTGCCTTCTGGTTCTTGGATAGTTCTTTGGGCTTGCCCAAGGATTTGGGGCGGGGCTTATCCCAGACGGATTTCACATTTTCCCCTTTACTTTTTGGGGCAGTTTCTTGAGCGAGGACTGGCCTTCCTTGACAAACTTCTTGGCCACGGACTGAGGTACACCCAGTTTCTTGGCCATAGTCTTATCTTTGGCGGCGGCGAACATAAAACGGGCCTGGGCTTTTGAAGCGAACATTGCAGTCTCCTAAGTTAAAGGGTGAGAGTGAGGTCGTGTACCCAACCGAATCCCACGTCGCGGGATAAGTTAGTCCTCACTCTCGTATTCTGATTCCTCTTCTTCGGGTTTCTTAAATTCCCATGCAGCGCACAAATTCTTTTCGGAGCACTTGAACTCCCAAACCTCGCAGAATCCCTCGCCTTTCTTGAGGCTGGGCATCTCGGTGTTGAAGTATTCGCAGTTGCCACAGTAGCGCATCTTGTCCTCGGAAGGCCCGTAATTTGCCTTCAGGACGGCGTTGGCCTTGTTGGCCTTGTTCAGCCCTTCGTCGGCCAGAGCCTCGGGCATATCGGACTCCAGAAGCCCATTCTCGGCCTCTTTCATCTTGCCCTTGGGGCCACCGAGCAGTCCAATGATGATCGTGGGTTTTTTCATGTCTGATCCATAAAAGATGACCCCCCAAGCCTTGTGAGCGAGGGGGGTCGAGTGCTTGAAGGAGTAGCCGGAGGAGGACGGACTATTCCGCCACCGAATCTACCACAATTTCAGCGTTTTGGTCAACGATTTTGTAGGCCCATTGCATTTTTGGCCCAGTCCCCGAAATCCGCTCGACCTTCTCCCGCTGGATGATTTTTCGGCGCAGGAGCGCGGCTAGGATTCCCGACACCACGGACTGCGGAAACTCGGTGATCTCCGAAATCTTGTTGATCGTGATGGGGTCGTTGCCGATGGTTCCCAGTATCTTGTCAGTCTTGCTCATCATTTCTCCACGTTTTATAAGCGCCGAAGGTCAGTCCGACGATTGCGATAATGGCCGCAATTTCTTTTGGCATAAAAAGCACTTCCACAGGTTCCTCCTATTCCCACGTTGTACGAAGCTGCCGTTCTCGACTTTTCGGTAGGTCTGGCAACTGAAACAGAACTTGTCCCCCAAGACTCGGCTGGCTGCTTGGTCGATGTCCGCTTGTGTAATACCTTTTCCGGTTGTGGACATACCGTCTAAGCCTTCCTTGCGACAACAGCGAGTTGACGGCCTTGTACGCGGTGGTCTGGCTGACCAGAAAGTGATCCATGATCTGCTGGATCGTGACCTTTTTTCGACTGAGGATGAACTGCTCGTACCGATTCATTCTTAACCATTTCCTTGTAAATCTTCATGCGACGCTCCAGGTATCCGGGTTTCTCAGACTCGGACTTTGGAATGTATTTGAAATTGGGGTCTTCAAGTTTGCCCATTGTCATCACCCTGAACCCCTCTGGCCCATTTGTAGACCTCGTGGGCTGAGTTCTCAATCTCCTGACATAGCGCAACGATGGAGTCTCGGTCGGGATTATAAGACCGAGCCATCTCGTGCTGAAGGCGATTGCCCAGTTGAATGATCCGAACAGCGTGGTCAGCTTCATACATTTTTGCTCCTCTCTATCCAATCCATTTTTGTACGCCACACTAAAAAATTATGTTTTTTGCCAAGATCAGCCATCAACTCAGAAACCTTCTCAACTATTTCTCCTCGTGCGTCAGGATGAAGTTCATAAAAACTAGCAATCCGAACCTTCAATACTATGTCCTCAGTTACCGCCTCCACGCTACTCATGTGTTCTTCTCCTTTAGTTTGGCTTCGATAGCTTTGGCAAATTCAATTTCGCCGTCAATGCTAGAGACAAACTCACCACAGCCTATGTATTCCTGCACAGCAATTAAATGCTCATCAGATAGCGTAAAAATCTCCTCATCCGTCAGCCCAACCCATTCACGCTTCTCTGCCTGCTCAATGGCTTGGCGTAGTGCCCCAATTACATCCGCAACCTGATCTGCTGTTGAGTAACGATCTAAAAACACCTCTATCGCCCACTTCATCGCTTCTATGCTCATGCGCCCCTCCCACCGCGCTGCGGGCACGGCCAGACCTTTTTGAGTGCGTCGTTGATAATACTTTCTGCGGTTTTGTGGCGGATCGCTGGCATATTTTCCAGGTAGTTCCGAATCATGTCCTGTATCTGGCCAGCCGTAACATTATCCCCTCCGCCCGGCGGGCAGATCGTGACGTACAGATACACGTCCACCACGCCCTTGATGTAGCCCAGAGCGTGCATCCGCTCGCCTACGCTGGTGGATTGCATACGCGACAACAAACTGTTGCCGGTTTCAAACTCCGCTCTGGCCAAACACGGAATAAATAATAAAACAGCCAAGAACCTCCTCATGTGTTCTTCTCCTTTAGTTTGGCTTCAACTTCTCTGACCAAAGCAGAATCAAAGAAATCATAATTACCTCTCCAAGTCTCTACTTCCTCATCGGTCAGTCCAACCCATTCTGGCTGCGCTAGTGCTTGGCATAGTAAGTCACAAGCCTTACGAAGTCTCATTGCGTGTTCCGTGGCATCTTTTAATACAGGGCCGTCAAAAACCTCCAACGCCATCTCTGCTGCTTTGCGTAGGTCAGTCATATTTCCACCCCAATTTGATCGGCAAGTCGTTCTATTGACCCAAAGCAAGATGTATTCAATGCGTTTTTAATTAACCGCAACGATTGATCTATGATTTCATCGTACGTCCCGGGGTCTGCGCTTTTGATTGCTTCCAAAGTAAATTGAGCGTCAGTCAATGCCTCTATATCTAAGCTATTTACTTGAAAAAGCAAATCTATATCTGCGTTGCGTAATTTGCTCATAGCATCGCCAATACAATGAAGCCCAGCACAATGGTCGCGGCGAATACCGTGTTCTCAAGCAGCGAGTTCGGACTTGCGCTTGTCTTTCGCTGCGCTAACCAATGCGAGTGCATCTGGGCTACGCTGTAATGCTGCAAAGGCTGATTTGAACGTGGTTTTGAGTTCCTCAACATTTTTACTCTCCTCGATTTGATTAATGAATTGTGTTGCGTCCGGCGTGTCGGCTTCGGGCAGATCCTCACCGGCATAGATGTATAACCCCAGACCGTGCATCGCAATGGCCTTGGCCAGGCAACGCATGATGGCGGTGTTGACCTGGAACGCATCCGGGTTGGGAATCGCTTTATTACGGTGATCCAAGACCGGCAGCTGGCAGACCAAGGTCTTCTCGAACATCGTGACCTCCACGAACACCATCTTGGTGTCGCCGATGCTGACGTAGGGCTGGTCGTAGTTCTCGCCGAACATCTTGACGTTCCACTCGGCCTTGGGATCGGCTTTGATCGCCTCCTGCCAAGCCCATGCCCACGACAGGTAGGTCAGGCCGTTCTTCTTCTCTGTGTGCTCGTTGACGTTAATCTTGAGCAGTTCCAATGCACTCATTTAATTCTCCTCTCAATCTGATTATATTCTTCTAATACTTCTGCAAGACGCTCCAGAGCCAGATCAATGTCGGCTTTGTTTTTGGCGTAATCCCGAATCCAGGTGGCGACTCCAACGAATTTTCCGTGGTTCCCCTCCATCATCCGTTTGGTCTTGGCCAGATCTTCCAAGTATTGCTCGTGTTCCAGTTGTTGCTGATGAAATTCTGCGGCAGTCATTCTTGGTTCTCCTCTTGTTCTTCCTTCCAGCGTCGTTCTGCGTAATACAACTCATCGTCCAGCTCGTCTTCGCCTTTGCGCTCGTCGGGGACGGTGTAGTAACGGTCTGCGTCGTACATTTGATTCTCCTCTTGTGTTGCGACAGGTGTAATACTACTCCTGTTTTATAACTTTTGGAAGTTTTATTACTAGGACTTACCCTAAGCCATGTGTTGTATTTTTACAACAGTCGAAAATGTAGGTACTTATAAATATAATCCGACGAATGAGTAAGGTTAGCCCCACCCAGCGTTCCCTCAAGTACCTGCGCGAGCAGGGGTACTCGGTTTGGATAACGGAGCATTGGAACCACTTTGCCCGCAAGCGCCAAGACCTGTTCGGCTGCATCGACCTGCTGGCCATCGGGCACGGTCACACGCTGGCCGTCCAGACCACAAGCCGGGACAACACGTCCACCAGATGCAAGAAAATCGTTGAGAATGATTATTATTCCGAGATGATTAGGTCGGGCTGGAAAATACACGTCCACGGCTGGGGCAAATTAAAAGACGGCTGGCAAGTAAAAATAGTTGAACTAAACTGAAACTGTGGTATCCTAGCGATGTCGGATTGACACCCGGCGTTTGGTAGGAATACAGAACCTCCTAGTGAGGGCTTGTAGTCATCGTCCTACCCGATGCTGGCCTGTCAAGCCCAAGTCTTCACTAGGGGGTTTTTTCATTTCCGACCGTACTCCGCACGACAGCAAGAGCCTAACCCGGCGGCGCGGAAGAAAAGGGTAGCGGTAAGCCACGATGTTTGTGAGCCGGTGCAAATCCGTAAGAATCCGCCGACTGGCAGCGCTCCCAAGTCGAGGGTATAACGTAACCAACCGTTAGCATGGGAGTCCGGCATTGACCGGGGGTGAAGCCTAACCTGTCTCATACTCTTTGTGGGGTAGGGGGCAGTTTGGGTGAAAGGTAGGGAAAGTCCTAGTAAGACAAAACCAAAAGTTGCCCCAAAATAGCAACATGACTACAAAATTGCTTGAAGACCTGAAGAAGTTTCTAGAGGTGTATCCGAAGGCCGACCGCACAAAATGGGAAGCCAAACGTGAGAACGCCATCGCTGCCATTCAGAAAGAGCTGGATAAACACACGGACGACCTCAAATTGTTCGACCAGTTCTGGAATGTCTTTCCCAGAAAGCAAAACAAACCCGATGCAAAAAAAGCGTGGAAACAGACCATCGGTGCTCGCCCAGAACTCTCGACCGTAATCGCTGCCGTGCTGGAGCAATGCAAGTCTGAGCAATGGATGGAAGGTTATATTCCTCACGCCTCCACCTGGTTACGGGGTCATGGCTGGAACGACAAGATGACCTTTGACCTCCCCGACGTAATCAACGAAAAACCGTGGCACGAAACCGCCACCGGCATCGAATCCAAAGGACGCCAACTCGGCATCAAGCCCGAGGACTTTGAATCCTTCCCCCACTTCAAGATCGCGGTCATGCGTGCCGCCATGAAGGCTGCATGAACGACTTGTTTTTGGGTGATCGGATTGCACCAAAAACACCAAAAGAAATGACTTTGCGAGAAGTTGGCGTGAAGTTTGTTATGGAACACAACGAAATTTGGCACTCAAGGCTTCCAGTAACAAATAAAGACAATCTTTTAAGAAACGCTCACAAAGTTTTTTATGGTGCTGAATACAAAGACCATTGTTTTGCCATTGCAATATGGACTGACCCTGTTGCTGCAAACAGAATGAACAAAAATTTTGTTTGGCTTGAATTAAGAAGGCTTGCTATTGCCCCTGATGCCCCAAAATTTTCTGCAACTTGGATGATTTCTAAAATGGTAAAAGATATTAAAAAACGATTCCCTGATGTTACGAGATTAGTTTCATATCAAGACACAGAAGTTCACACAGGAACAATTTATGCAGCAGCAAATTGGAAAAAAGATGCTGTATCAAAGTTTCAAGATTGGTCTACAGAAAAACGACAACGAAACGCATTACAAAGCAAAGCCGATAAGGTTAGGTGGATTTACGACCTATGATCCTCACCACCTACAACCGAGAGATCGCGCACCAGATGATTGATGCCGCACCCGATGGCCATGTCGTCGAGGTCAAGCCCGCCAAGCGCAGTCTGGAGAGCAATCGGTATTACTGGGCGGTGCTGAACGACATTTCCGAGCAGGTGGTTCCGGGCCGAGCATATGAGCCAAACATATGGCACGAGTACCTGAGAGCCTTGTTTCTGCCCGAGCGCATGATTGAGTTGCCCGACGGCAGCATGAAGATGCTGGAACCCAGCACGGCAGAGCTGAACCAGGCGGAGTTCTCGGAATATGTGGAAAAGGTTATAAAGTGGAGTGCGGAGCACGGAGTCAAGTTAAGTGAGGAAAGATGAAAAAGAGCACCTTTCAAAAGTGGCCGAACTCGGATGTCTGGTTTGTGCTCGATTGGGTCATAGCGGAACACCAGCCGAAATACACCACCTTCGTGCCGGTCAGGGCTGGGGCCGCAGCAGCCACTTCCACGCCATCCCCCTTTGCCCAACCCATCACCGTGGAAAAACCGGAGTCCACGGCCTCGGGACAAAGGGATTTGTTCGACACTACGGATTTACAGAACAAGACTTGCTTGACGACGTGAATCGCCTATTGGGTAGAGAATGAAAGCCATCGCCATTGCCACCGTAGATGCCAAGTGCTTGGTCACTCTGGCCGCCAGCATCACCGAATACGTCCCACGGGATGTCATTGTTTACCTGTCCGGGAGCCAGTTAATACTTCCCCGCCACCGGACGATCAGCATGGACAACCTGCAAAAGAACTTTGGGGACGCCTACAACGCGGTGGTCAAGCGGGCGTTTGAGGAAGTGGACGAGGTGGTGGTCTGCAACGACGATATTGTGTTCAACCCCTACACCTGGCAGACCTTAAGCGAGGACGTTTCGCTGCTCAAAAGTGAAAATATCCCCCTCGGCTGGGTCGCGTGCCGAAGCGACTACGCCAGAGGATACCAGAATATCCGCCTGGGGCAAGGCAAGATGGAATGGTTCAAGTACGAGACGGAGCACAAGATTCTGACGGCAGAGGTCATCGCCCCGATCTGTGGCTGGGTGTCCAAAGAGGCGTGGATCGACTTCCCGCCGCTGAACTGGTATTCGGACGACATCCAATGCCTTGACATGAGTAATAAAGGTTTGCGACACTTTATAAGTCGCGCCTACGTTCACCACGTCGGGAGTCAGACCTGCGGGTTCGATTCCATGAAGTGCGTGCGGGACGCGCAGCCCTGGATCAAGGAAAACCGACCGGAGTTGTACGATTTATGGTTCAAGACGAGCTAGAAGAACGACTGAGGAATTGGGCTTGGTACTGTAATTTCGGATTCGTCGGGCCTCAGAACCCGACCAGATGCGCCTCCGCCGAAGGGAACTATGAGGCCGAGGACGTGTGGGAAGGGGAAGAACCGACCTACGAGCCGGATATGTTGGACGGACAACTATTAGAAGATGCCATAAGGGTTTTACCCGATATGTCTCGGCGGGTCTTGAAGGTACGATATGTGTCGTACCCGTATGACCGAGCGCACAGCATCGCGCAGAAACTCAAGATTTCGGTGGATCGCTTAGAAGCCGAGATCAAAACAGCCAAGAGGAGGCTAAGTGAGCAACTCAACCGAACAGCGTACCGATGAATGGTTCGCCGCACGACTAGGATTCTGCACCGCCAGCCGGGTGTCCGATGCGCTGGCCAAGGAAGGCTCCGCAACCCGTGAGAACTACCTCTGGCAACTGGTCGCCGAACGGCTGACCGGACTCCAGCAGGAATCGTTCACCAACGCCGCCATGCAGCGCGGAACCGAGATGGAACCGATTGCCCGAGCCGCGTATGAGGCCCACACCGAGACGTTTGTAGACCTCTGTGGATTTATACAGCATCCAGAGATCAAGTGGTTTGGAGCCTCCCCAGACGGCATGGTGGGCGAGGACGGACTCATTGAGATTAAGTGCCCGAACACCGCGACCCACCTGCAATACATGAAGGCCGGAAAGCCGCCCGCAAAGTACCGCTATCAGATGATGGCGCAGATGGCCTCGACCGGGCGCAAGTGGGTGGACTTTGTGAGCTTTGACGACCGGCTGCCGATCCAGAAGCAGTTGTTCATCGTGCGCTTTGAGCCGAAGCCGTCCGAGATGGAGGAGATGCTTGAGGGCGTGCAGAAGTTCCTGGCAGAAGTGGAAAAAGAATGTCAATAACCTACCAGATGATGCTAGAACAAGCCCTGATCCAATTGGTGTTACTTGAGGACGCTCTGAAAGAAGAGATGGCCAACGACACAATGAACGCCGAGTATTTTTACGAGTTGTATTGGAAGGTTTTAGAGAGAGGAGCACAGACGTATGACCGATTTGACTCTGTTCGTCATTGACGCAAAAAGCACCGGCCCAGCCAAGTTCTTTCTGCTGATGATGGTGTGGGTTTACATATCCGGGTGGCTTGAATGGCGGCGTGGCTGATTGCCGTCATCGGGGTGGTGTACCTGGTGGTAGGAGTGAGTCTTCTGCTGGAGGGAAAACAAGGATTGGGAATCGCGTTTTTGGGGTATGCGTTTTCCAATGTGGGTCTTTACTTAGCTGCGAGGGGGTAGCATGACACAGACCGAATGGGTATTGAAGGCTGCACAGAGGAAATGGATCACGCCTCTGGATGCGTACTTGGGGTGCGGGTGCTTGCGGTTGGCCGCGAGGATTCTGGATCTCAAGCGGGACGGTCACGCCGTCACCAAAAAGATGGTTCACAAAAATGGCAAAGTCTTTGCCGCTTACCGAGTGAGGAATAAAAATGGCCGTTAAATATGATGCAGTAGTAGCAACTGGGACGTACACGGACAAAAACGGGCAGGAAAAGGCCCAATGGACAACCGTTGGACGTGTGATTGAAAAAGACGGAAAACTAAGCCTGAAACTAGATGTAGTTCCGGTTGCGTTTGACGGCTGGATCAAGTTCTTTGAACCAAAGACCAAAGATCAAAAACCACAGAAATTTAAGGAAGTGGACTTGGATGATCCTTTCTGAGACCAAAAAACAATGCACAAAATGTAATAAAGAAAAGCCCTTGGATCTTTTCTACAATAGCAAGCACGGTCGGCTGGGGAAAACCAGCCGGTGCAAGCAATGTGACAAGGCAAAGGTCTACGCTCGACGAAAGGCAAGCAAATGAGTATCTTTATTGACGTGGAAATGTTCATGCGGGCAGCGGGGCACGAACCCGGCAGCAAGAGCACGAACTTGTATTTGGATTTGGTGCGCGAGGAGATTGGCGAGCTGGAGGAAGCCATGTCGAACTTCCACGCCTCCGAGAACAAGCAAGACGAGCAACTGGCCAAAGCGGATGCCTTGGATGCGGTCTGCGACTCGATCTGGGTGCTGGTGGGACTTGCCCGGTCAATGGACTTGCCGATTGAGTGGGGGTGGGATGCGGTGGCGATTTCCAACGCCAGGAAGGTGGACCCACAACTTGGAACCGTAATCCGCGATGAGAACGGCAAGATTCAAAAGCCGATTGGATGGCGACCGCCCGATATGCTGAAGATCGTCCAGCAGTACGAGGCCAGCCGCGCCGCGCTAGGAAAGCCCGAAATCCAAGAGTGAATCAGGAGACTGTAAAGTCCCTGTTCACCTACCGCCGGGGACACCTGTATTGGAAGGAACGGCCCCCGGAAGCCTTCACCCACTACCGCACCTATGTGATGTGGAACCGGAGGTACGCCAACAAGCCCGCCGGGAATCGTGGGAAGTGTGGATACATCAAGATCGGAATAAGCAAGAAGTGGTACGCCGAGCACCGCCTGGTGTGGCTGTACCATAAGGGCTGGCTCCCCAAGATGCTCGACCACAAGAACGGGGTCTTCTGGGACAACCGGATGTCGAATCTACGCCCTGCGACGTGCATGGAGAACCGCTGGAACTCCCGCCGCAAGCAACCCACCACCACGAACGTGAAGGGGGTCTACAAGCGCAAGGATGGGGCGTACGAGGCCCACATTTGCTCGGACTTCAAGAGGTATTACGTTGGACGATTTGTTTCAAAATCTGCTGCCGCCAGAGCCGTCGCCGCCTACCGAAAAGACCTGCACAAAGAATTTGCTCGGGACGGGTGAGTTTCGGGCCAGCCGCGCCGACCTCAAGTGGATGCTCGAGCAGGACTCGGAGTGGCGGATAGAAGGGCTTGCGAGATATGTGCTCCAGATGCCCTCAAAAGACGCTAGGAGGCGTTTTCTCGACGGGTTTGAGGTAAAGCGCAGCGGGAGTCGAACCCGCATTTCGGAGGATGACGCCCCCGGTCCTCCCAGTTAGACGACGCACTTCGTTTTATTGTCGCACACTAAACTGGTCGAGTGTAGCGTGCAACGGGAGTTTAGGGTTTGCGTTTGGAGGTCGGGGACACGCGCCGACCCATGCCGACCTTGGACTTCTCGGCCTTCTTGGAAGCCAGCTCCGACTTCGACATCTCGCTCTTGGTCTTGGGCGTCTTGCTTGAGACGCGCTTGGTTGGGCGGCAGTACTCGTTGCTGCCGCCGGCTCCGCAGGGCTTGCCGCTTTTGGTGTCGGTCCACTTCTCTTTTTCCCATCGTTTCAGGGACTCGCCGGCCTTGCCTTTGCGGACACTGCCCCCGTCTTTACGGCACTTGGCGATGGCCTGCGAAGCGCGGGCCGACGGGAAAACCTTGTAGGATTCTTTAAGCGGTGCTTGTGCACACACTTCGTTTTTGATTGTTCTCATTTCCTCGAGGATGAGGTTCATTTGTTGTACTGACTTTTTCATTGTTTTAGGATTTGTTGATTAGTATTCTCTTCGGTTACGCATGTTATCTTCCATTATCTGCTGAATGTTTTTCTTATCA
>OGWF01000065.1_pt1 | contig 16730 bp, 18 predicted proteins | sample 1575951 | NCBI WGS metagenome assembly OGWF01 (sample SAMN07581523, study PRJEB24739) | freshwater metagenome | place: Singapore | collected 2015-01
GTTTCCCAGTCACGATAGTGTCACCTGAAATATTAATAGGACTAGTAAACCCTGGCATGTATATATCCAAGTTACCACAAGTAACAGATAGTCCTGTAGCATAAATAGAAGCATCAACAATTCTGATAATTGTTTCACATGCTGTATCAGGAATGTCTAATGCTAAATTATGTGTTGTTGCCATGGATTAATGAATTATACTCTACAATAAGAATTTACAAAATAAATCGATACAAAACAAAAAAGGAGATCAAGTTTCCTCAATCTCCTTTTTATTTACAAACAAATCAATTAAACAGTAGGAACAGCTACACCAAATTCATCAGTGCACAACAAAGGATTACCAGCTGCTGCAAGATAATCATTCATAAAGTCTATAAAGCTTTTTACACTAGCTGCAGCTCCATTAGTTTCAGGAATAACAATTTTAATCAAATATTGATCAGCATCCATAGTACCACTTGGGTTGCTATTACGAGGAACACTGTGCAAAATATGAATTGCCCAATATTTTGTAGTTCTGCTTACATCAGTAAGAGTAGTGTTACCAAGTACCTCACGCAAACGTGGATCTTGATTCCATGGCTCTTGTCTGTAACGCTTGTCAAGAATGTACTCACGAACTACAGTTTCACCAAATCCTTTACCTTGTTTAGCTTGTTGCAAAACATATGCACCTGCGGTACCTGCTGCAAGAACAGCACTTGTGGGAGTAGTAATTACACCACCTTTACCAAAACATGCAGTATCACAAGGGATATTAGTTTGCTCAACAACTGAAGCATAAATTTCAACTGGTTGATACTCTACATGATCCATTGGTGAGAATGAACAATCTGCAAACTCAGTAGCCATGTAAGAGGCAGTCAAAGTTATAAAACAATCATTTGTATCAGCAGCATTTCCAGTTGCAGCACTGTATTCAGAGAATGCAGTAGTTACTTCTGTATAGAATACCAAATCATTTTTATCATTAAAACTAGCAGCAGTAGGTGCTACAGCAACCTCAGGATAAGTAATAGTAATACTTGTACCTACATTTACATTAGTTACTTTAGAACCAACTGGAATGTTTGTTCCTGTAACATATTGTCCTGTAGCAACACTAGTGTAACTATCAAGTGCAAATGTAGCACTAGTAGTAGTAGGGGTACCAATTGCATTAGCAGCAGTTGTACCAGTAGCAACAGTTTTATTCCAAACTTTAGCTTGAACAAATTGGTTCAAAATCAAAGATTCATTGATTCTTTCTTTCCATTGCAACAACAAAACCATTGGGTCAATATTGCTATCTGTAGAATCGCAACATCCACTGTATGCATCAACAGTTTGATACAAGTTATGAGTCAAAAAACGCAATGCTGGAGAACCTTTAACATCAACGCGCAAACGATAAGTGGTATCACAAGCAATGCTTGTACAATTTGTTCCTGGTTTAACCATCAAGATGTGATTAACAGGGTTTGCACTTCTAGTCAAGTAGAATGCAGAAACATACTTAGGATTGATACCTTTAGACTTTACAGTCTCTTGATATCCACCATGTAAAGAAGAACCCAATTTATCAGTTGCAAAGAAACTTCCTTGAGCAAGATAAACCATGTTCAAACCTCCACTAAACAATGTTGCGGCATTTGTAAGATCTACAAGTTTGTGAGTTTTTGGATCAACTACACCAATTTGACCATCAGTCAAATCTATAGTTTTTTTAGTACCGTCACCAGTTAAAACTGGGGTACTAGCAGAAGCGACCAACATCTTTTGGTACGCATGAGGAAAATAAGCCATAATAAAAAATATTTAAAGGGTTAATAAAAAATTATTTCAAAAATAAGAGTTTGTATTTGATTGAGTTAATTGTACTTTTGACATTATCTAAATCATTTACAATCTCACTGTGAGGCATGATTTCCTGTAATCCATTGATCATCAGTTTCATTTCTCTTAAATAAGATAATGCATCTTCGACATTATTCAAAATTCTAGGAGCAAAATCTTCATATTGTAAGATTTTTTCACATGCTCCTTGATATCCTTCAGCTAAATCATCAGCATGTCCTGGTAATGCGTCATATAGTTCATTTAATGCTTTATGCGCAGAAAAAGATCCAGGACCCTCTACTTTTAAATGAAGTTTATGAAAACTGGTTGCAGCATTCATAAGTTCTGTAACGCATGCTGCAGTTTTAGAATCTACAGGATTTAAAGAACTATCTGTTTTTCTTTTCAGCTTATTTGCTGAATATGACATTGGGTATTCCATTAGTTAGTATCTGTTGAGTTTTGTTTTGTTCTTTGGTATTGTGTGATGCTTTCAATATCACCTGCAAGAATAGCAGCAGTGTCATCTGCTAGCATTTCTGCAATATCATCTTTAAATTCACATGGTACATCTACTGTAGAAATTGTTCCAGTAGATGGATCTGCACAACCTACAATACTGATAGGTACAGGTTTTCTAAAATAATAAAGGTTAATTTTAGAAACATTAAACTTATCATTTGTATATAGTTGTATTTTACTAGATGACATTGTAGCAAATGTTTCTGCCCATTCAAGACTAGGGTTTCTTAAGTGATCTCCTAACAAACTATCTACGTCAGCTACAGGAACAAGATATGCTGTAACATTACGAGGAGGACAACAATCTGTAATAGCTTCTGCGTTAATTCTGTTAAAGAATAAATAATCTGCAGGAAGTGTTTGATTAGTTTCAAAAAACAAACCTCTATCTGCTAAAGCAGTATATGTATGATCTTTTAAAAGATTTTGCAAATCATCTATTAATGTAGTACTAGATTCAGCACCTCCCATTTTACCTGTTTTAGCAGCATGAAATCCGTGTGCTTGTCTGCGTACCCACTCTAGTTGAGCTTTGTTAAACGCCTCTACAACTTGCCAGCATTCAATGTTATCATAGTCCATTGAACTTAACTTGTTCAAGCGTTCTTTAATCTTAAGTTGTAATAATGCGTTATTCATAATATCTTGTCACTGTAAAGATATGGTCTATTTTTTATTAGACCATATCTTTTGTGACTTATTTTAATTATTCCAGTATCCTTCTACAGTTTTTATCATATCTGCTAAAATCTCTTCATTCAAAGGATTTTTCAAATATTCTACAATATCTGAAGGATTTTTACCAATCATTGTTGCACTTTTCATGTGATAAATAAATCCATCACCACGAGTTGCAATTACCTTATAATAGGTAGCATCCTTAACAATTGCTCTCAATTTCAAAGACTCCATATCTAAACTTGCAGTATCCAAGAAACGCTGAGCAGTTTTCTTTTTATCCTTCTCAACAGTCTCACCATTGATGTATTTATCCATGTTATCATACAAAACATCATGAGGTGTTGACTTACGATACTGTGTAGAGTTTGGATCTACAATCTTACATACATAGAACAATTTGTTAGTATTCTTATCAAACAATTTCTGCAATTCTGCAAGAGCTTTGTTACGCAATTTCTTAACTTCTGTTCTGATAGATGCAGTTTCTTCAAACTTATCCAAATAAAACTTCTTACCACTTATAGAACGTGCTTCTTCCAAAGATTTAGCAATCAATGAAAAACCACCTGCTTCAATAGCTTTCATTTTAATCAAGTCATAAGGATCTTTTGCAGGATCTAAAAACAAAGGATCATTACCCAATCTTAAAACAATCTTTTCCCAAAACTGATCATTATCAGGACGCAACAGTTTTACCTTATTCCAAAACTCAGGATCATCTGCTTTAATTACATTTGACGCTAGTTCTTTTTCTAATTGAGCTACTGTTACTCTGATTTGTTTTACAGCTGCTTCATAATCATCAGGTGACAAATCTTTAAGTTCTGGTGCAAATTCATTAAGTCCTGTAACATAGCGTTTGATACCATTGTACTCAAGACAAATGATTGGTTCTTCATGAAAACAGTTTTCAAACAACGCCATATCATAGCGTTCAAGTCCCATATTGTCTATGGTACTGTTAACAAAAGGGCGAATGCTTACTGATGCACCGCGTTTTAATGAGTTGTGTTTCTCAATAATTGTGACTTCCATAAAAGTTTTTAGTTGGTTTGTTTTTTCTTCTTTGTAACAGTTAGTCAGCATTTCTGCTTTAAGCTCCTAAACCACGTCAAGGTTGTTACTTATAGGAGATACCCCCTGTTTTACCAGGGGAACTGTACATTACTCATGTACAGGTGGGAGGTGGAGTATCTTAGTGTAATTCCAGGAGGATTTTAATGCCCTCCTGGATTACCGTACCTTCAGGGTTCCTTAGAATGAACCACCTGTGATGGGGTTGCGCATCACAATTTTAAGAACTTTGGTTGGGTCCTTAACCCAGATAGAAGGCATCATCTGACTCATGAACACTCTGTAACCATTGAAGTTACCAACAGAGGCAAACCCTTGTGAGCGTCCCATGTAGTCCATAGTACCGTTCTGATAGAACCATTTCAATTCACTATCCCACTTCATTTTCAACAAGAAGATGTTGTCATTAGTGTTATCAGTGATATCGAATACAATAAAGTTATAAGAAGACAATGGGAAACCATCGATGATTGGGTTCTCAATGTCATTGGTGTGTACGTTATCAAACGCAGGATTCAATACAAACTTCACATTTGCCAAGAAAGGAATTGTGTAGCTTGTGAAAGCAAATCCAAAGTTCAAATCCATAGCATTGTTACCAGAAATAGCACCGATACCTGCTTTAGACATGTCAGTGAACAAAGCGTTAGATTGTCCCATTGTTGCACCAGCAATGTTGAATGCTTCTTTCTTGATAGCCTCATTAACCATCTTCATACCAGCCATACCAGTTTGAACAATGATTTGACGTGAAGGATCTGGTCCTTTAAATTCAACCTTACCATTGTAGAAGTTGAAGATTTCAGAACGGAACAACTCCAAGTTAAATCCACTCTTGTTGTAGATACGCTTGAATGAGTTATCCAACTGATCCCACAAACCTACAGACAAACGGATATCATCTGGTCCATCTTGCTTAATGCGACCACCTTTACCCCACATCAAGTATGTCTCAATGTCATTAGCAATTTTACTCAAGTGAGCAGCTTCCATCTTAGTAACGAAAGTGCGACTCAAATCACCATTGTCATAAGCTTTTTTGATGTAGTCTTTACCCATCTTGCTAACCATTGCATCAATGTTAGTCAAAGAAGGATCTTTAGCGATGTTAGCATCAAATGAACGCCAGATTTCAGTTACAGGAACTGTACCATCAGCATTCATTCCACCTTTCATCATCATTTCTGCACGAGAAGATACAGAGTAATGTACGTGAGCTTCAGCACCACCAACAAAGTTGTAGTACTCACGGAAACCTGCATTCAATTCACCGATGTCAGAAAACTTCTCACCATATTCTCCACGTGCAGAACCTTTACGGAAGAACTTAGTACCTGGTTTCAAATACTTGTGATCTAGTGCAGCCACATTGTTTTTGTTAACCAACTGTACAGTGTAGATGAAACCATCGCCAGCAGGCAAGATATCATCAGCAGTGATGAACAATTCCTCTCCTTTGTACTTATCATAAGTGATAATATCACCATGACCAAAAGAACGCTTGTTCAACTTGATTTTGAAAGTAGTACCATCTTGACCCAAAACTGTAGCAGCAGCTTCAATATCCTCAACAATGTAAGGAAGATCCTGTACTACAGGAGTTTGCCACTTGTACTCTCCGCGTGGATTGTCTACTAAAATGGTGTTCTTACCACCAAAAGATGCCATCTGATAAAGAGGCATTTCTACCTTTTGTGACATTGCCCACAAATCAACAGGACCCAAATCCATGGGTTCAGAAGACTTAAGCATGTTCACCAAATGGTAGCTGTCTACGTGAGAACTAACCTTGTAGTTAGTGTCGCGTAAAAAGAGACCGTTGTTTAAAACTGGTGTACTCATCTGTTTTTAAAAATTAAAAGTTAATATAAAGTGTGTTATCGTTTAAATATGTTAACTGGTTTTTTCAAACCACCTTGTTGTCTACGTTGAGGTCTTACACTGTCATCATCGTCATCATTTGATACTGAAGATGAAATCTTACGTGCTTCCTCTGTTTTAAGTTTGCGTGCAGTTTCTGCAGCAACCTCATTCTTTGCTTGTTTGCGAAGATTCTCTTTATAATCATCTGGATCAGACAATAACCAAAGAGTTTCTGCAATCAAATCATATCTTGGTTCTTTACCAAACTGATACTCTTCCAAAAGCTTACCTAGTAAATTTGTAGGTTTTCCTGTCATTGAACCATACTTTACAGTGGTCAATTCATCCCACAAGAACTTCTGGCGTTTAGCATCAATCTTTACACCATTTAACTCAGCTGGTTTAAGGGTGTGATAGATGTTAGACATGTAAGCTTCTTTTTGCTGTTGCTGTTGTTGGCGGAATTGTTCTTGCTGTGCAAGTTTCATTTGAAGAACCTCTTCTTCTTTTTGATCCAACTTTGGTTTGAATTGTTGTGCTTTTTTGTTTAAAGTTCCAGCATCAATCCATTCTTCAATTTGTTCTTCAATCAAATCTTGATCTCCGTTACCAAAGTTTGTTGCTTGTAAGTATTGACGTACAATCATTTCTTGATGATCAGGATTTGATGCATCAAGAGAACGAGTTTCTTCTACAGCAGCTAATGCTCTAAACAAACCTTTCATGTCATTACCACCTCTTGCAACATATTCTGCAGCGTACTGCAATTCGCCAGGTAGTGATTCAAAGAACTCTTTTGGAGTTTGTTCTCTTATAGAATTTTCACGGTGTTCAAAGTTTGCTTGAATCAACTCCTTCCAATCCTTCATAGAATACTCCTCTAAAGGTTTGTCATCCTCAAAAGGCATAATCAAACCTTCTTCAATAAGTTTAGAAAAAGTATCAATAAGACCGCTCTTATCTACTTTTTTTCTTCCCTTGTTTGCAGCAGGGTCTTGATCATCATCATCTCCATTTGCTAACTCTTCATCCAATGCTGCTAATGCTTTATCAACATTAATCTTCTTTGGTTCATCTGGATTATCTGAATCATCATCTGAATCATCATTATCCAAAAAACTCAAGTCTGCAGCTTTTGTACCTTTACTAAAGACATTTGCTGGCGCTTTTACACCTTCATCATCTGCAGTAACAATACTATCTGCACCTGGCATTGGTAAGAAGTCATCAATATTGTCAATTGTGACGCTATCAATAGCTGCTCCGTTTTTATCAGTACTCATAAAATTTTAGTTGGTTTAGTGTGTTCTTCATATATAATGTACAATATAAATTTCAAAAATTTACATCCCTAAGAGGTAAGCTATAATTTTTGAACACTATATCGCTATTATTTTTCTTTGTCGTACTTATTCTTATTTGTACGAGCTACTTGAAGCTGTTTATCTGCAATCTCTTTACGAGTTTGTAACTCTTGTCTTTGTAGACTTACCTTCTGTTGATCTATTGCATTTTTATTAAGTTCTTTCTCTCTTGCAAGAGCAGTCCCTTGTTCTTGTGCATTCTTTTTATCAAGGTATTCAAGAGTATCAATGTAATCACTTTGCTGATCTTTGTTAAGGTCAACCATTCCTGTATATCCTGCAGAACGTATCTCAGCAACCTGAATATTACTTTGACGATCAAGAGCGCGTTGTTCTGCTTCAAACTTCAGCTTAGCTTCCTGACGTTGAGTTTCTGCTTCTTGCTTCATCTTCTCTGTCTCCTGCATAGATTGCATTTCTTGTTGTTTAGCTGCATTGACCTTTTCCTCAATACCTTTCATAGTGTGAGTAATCTCAGCAAGAGAATCTGCTTTAAGAATATTACCTAAATCATAGATAGATGCACCAGCGGTATTATTGTTCATTGCTAATTGACGAATCTGTTCTAGCAACATCTTTTGATTTACCTTGGTGGAGGCAAATACATTCAATTCTCTTGACAAAAGATTAGTACTATTGATTTGAAAATTGACTTTTTCATCTAAAGAAGTCATGTATTGCAATCTAACACTTGGTTTATTTGAGTGATAGTACTGTGCTAAGTCTGTACGCATCTGATGCACGCGAGGCATTAACTGTTCAGAATGCTGTACAAAATACATTTCAGTCTGCGCGTATGATGCATTCATTGCTTGTTGTACCCCTGTTGCAGTTTCCTGTGCAATAACCTGACCCATACGCTGAGGATTTACCCCAATAGTCTCATACGCTTGTTGTTTAAAATGATTAGCAAGCTGAATGCGTGACATCAATCTTTGAGTCTGTTCTAGATTTAGAACTTGATAATGCTGAAAGTTAAGGGCATTCTCTGTATTAGTAATAGATGTATCCAGAGGTAACATCTGGAAATTCTTCATAGCAACATATGCTTTAGAAAAATTATCATGTCCCCAATCTTCACCCATTGAATGTTTAGGTAAAGCATTTTGATCCAACATAATAACTGTACCTAACTCATCAATAAGAATATCTGCAATCTGGTTATTTACTAGATTATATCCAATTTGATAAGGTTTCATCTTATCTACAAGAGATGTACTCTTTGTATTACGATCACTAAATACAGAACCTTCTACAGGAAGTTTACATCCGTACAAACTAAAGTCACCTTTAAACTGGAATGGAATAGGTTTTACATTTAGATACAAAGGCTGAAAACCATTAGCATCAATGTTTCCATAAAAACTAGGTCTGTTAGGACCAATCTTAACCCCACCCCATACTTGGTTAATCCAAATCCAATCAATGTGTTCACCATAAATCAATGTTTCTTTACATTTCTTTTTCATTACAGAGGTGTCATATATAGGTTTCTCTGTAACAAAGTAATTCTCATCAATAATCGTTTCTGTAACTAATCCATCAGCATCAACACTTGTAAGATGTCCAACCATTCTCTGAGACTTCCAATATGATGTAGTAACACGCAAAAGATTCATGTTAGATAAGTCAGACAGATCTTCAGACTCATTTAAAATTCTAAATAGAATATCATCTCCTGTGTTTACAAATGTATCTCTAGCACTTAAGAATTGACGCATCCCAAGTGATGGACCTTGTGTATTCCACTCGTGAGATCTTGTAGCATCGTAGAAACTACCATCATTTTGTACACCTGGAAGCATATATCCTGCAGCTTTTGTAGGATAAATAGACTCAAGAGATTTTAATTGATCTCCTGTCATCATCCAACCATATTTATCTATAATGTCAGATAAAGTCATGAGATCTAAACGACCTACCCAGTTAGACTGAGAAATATATCTTGCCTCAGGAGACTTATGATAGAATGTAAGAACTGGATTCCAAACTTCAATATCAAAGTCATCTTCATTCATTTTGAAATGCCAGAACTCTCTATCAGTAACCAACATATCACGGAATGCAATATTCTCTAATTCTCTCATCATGTAACGTTCTTCATCTACATTATGTTGATGAGTTGCCCACTCTTCAATAAGAGATCTATAATTCTTCTTAAAAAACTGCTCAACTTCAGGTAATGTCTTTAGGTTTTCAGGAGACATCATTTGTTGTACCTGCTGTGCTTGTTGTTCATCCTGCATATCCAATCCCATTTTTTGGATATTTTCCATCATCTTTTGTTCAGCTTCTGCAATGAGGATTTCTTCAACCATCATTCTTTTAGCTTCTAACATCTCATTAAAAGAGGTGTCATCTACTGCACGATAGGAAATTTTATCATTACGCTTAGCAAATTCACCAAGCATAACATTAATAACATTGGGAATAATTGGGAAGAACTTTAATTCAAATGCTCCAGAATCATCTTTTGTAAGAGTTTCAATTAGATCAGCAGCTTCATTATCTTCTTCTACTAAGTAATCTGTTCTGTCAATAATACCGTTAGCTAACTTATAGTTCTTCAACAATCTTCTTGCATTTCTGCGAATTTGTTTCAAACCTTGCATTTCTAACCAGTCCATGTTCCATGCACCCCAGGACTCATCCTTTTCATCACTTAGTAAGAATTGAACAGGTTGGGTAATTGTACCCATGCGATTATACTCTGCTCTTGCACCACTCTTTAACTGTAAAGCGTTATAAATTTTTGGCATCTTATCTAAAATTTTTAAAAGGACTTCTAGGTTTCATCCCCCCTATATTACGAAAGGACGTCTTACTAAATAATGTACGCATTTTATTTGTATTATCCAAACCTTCTTCTTTCTCTACACGCTTGGAATAACCTCTGTTTGACTCTTGAACTTTAGCAAATGCAACTAAAGAACAAAACGCTACCAATCTATCCACGTTAAGACCCTTACGGTAAGCTTGCATCTCTTTTAATAACATTGGATCTGGTATGCGTTCTACACCATGAGTGGTTCTTACAATCTCTCCATCAGACTTAGTTTCATGATCTAACGCTTCTTCTAAAAACTGTACAGCATAAGAAACCAAGTGTCCTCTAAAGATATTACCTACGTTTCTCCAACCATATTCTTGGTATACGTTTGTATTACTCATAATCTCTTTCAAGAAAAGTATCTGATTTTTGGGTACAAGATACTTCTGTTTTCTTTTAGAAATCATATATTGTATAAATAAACTAATGTTATTTTCCACAATAGTCCAAGCATTATACCACTCTATAATCATTTCTAGACGTTCATGTGTTTTTTGTAAGTCATCAAAACGACCACACCAACTAGCAACAATTTTATCACGTTCTATAATCTGTTCAATCGTACCATCTTTCTTGTGACGTGTAACCTCCTGTGCTGTTTTATAGACATATATAGAACACAAAGATTCTGAAGTAGTAGTCTTACCTTCTGCAACAGGGTCAATAGATGCATAATACATTCCAAATGTGGGATCTTTTACAGGTCTTTCATAAACACATACTACGCCTTCTTTATCCTGAGTTTTAGCAGTTATAGGAAATTCCATAATAGGAATCTTCTTAGACTCTTTAGCTACTATTTTACCATGTTCATCCCTACTAAGATCTAAATACTCAGTAAAATAAGTCTTGTCTTGAATACGTCGCAACTGTTTTGCAACCAGGTGTAGAGGAAAAACACTGTCTTCACGTGAAGAAAAAGCTTCTGAGATGTACATAGGTTTCTGAGAAACACGAAGTTGGTACTCATCAGGTCTCAGAGTTTTTTTCCAGATTTCTCTTTCTGCACGTATCATGTCCATAGCTTCCTCAACCTTACTGTTACCCCACTCATCTATGCAAGGAATCATACTCCACTGTTCTGGAATAAACAAACCACACATTCCTGTTTGGTTATTCTCATCCATAAGATTAGTCTCAACAGCTAATACATCTTTAGAATCAGGATTATGTATAAGTTCTTTAAGTGGTTCGCATTGTTCCAAATCCCCCACAGATCCTGCTACTACAAATTGACCAGTATAAATCATACCTGATTTCATGGCTGGTAGCAAATACTCTAAGGTCTTACCCATATGTGGAGCAATACCAGCCTCCTCATGGAAGAACAAAGTACAAGGTCCCCCTACTCCATTTGTTGGATCTTTCTCAAGTACTAATCCAATAAGTACAGATTTCAAACCTACATCTCGTTTTCTACCTCCTTGATTAACCTCAATCTTTTGCTCCCAGTTAAGAACCTTGTCAGGGGTTGATGGTCTGTACCATGCTGTATGAGTATTTAAGAAGTTGCGATATTCCTCTAAGAAACGCCATGTACCTTTTTCTGCAATATAGTCTTTAAGAGATCCTGCCATCTTGCTGATAGCACCCTCTTCAAACCAATAAAGATTGATCATCTTAGCAGAGTGAAAATAAGAGGACGCAATCTGACGTTTCTTTAGAATTGCAGCATGCTTGTAAGTATGTTTTGCTAACTCCTCATAAAGTGCCATATGGTACTGAGCATCACGCACATCAGGGAAAGTAAACTTACTAACCTCTTTATTATAAATTGGTAAGAAATTTAACCACATGTAATAATCCCTGGTTAAATACCAATTTCTATCACCGCTTTTGTAGATTACACCATTGCGACATTTATCTTTTTCAGTATCCCAGTACTTTACAAAGTCTTTACTCTTTGGAGGAAATGGACAATAGAACTTATCTTTATTAAACTTTCTAGCTTGTGAGTTAAATTCCAAACTACACTCATCAAACTCATATTTACCAGGTTCTTTAAATACCTCTTTTAAAAAGTCTACAAAAGATTCCCTATCTTCAAAGTCTGTTTTAGTCCATTCCTTAGACTCACAATCATATGTTGGTACTGATCTATACATTAATCTTCAATTTCTCCTAATACTACTATCACTTTCTTTTCTTTGTCAGCTTCCCAGATAACATCTTTTACAACAAACATTTTATCTTTATATATTACATGTTCGTTTCTACGAGGAACTTCCCTCATAAATACAACGCCCATAGATGAATTAGAATTCAAATACATAAGTTGTATTTGTACACTTAGTAAGTTATTTGTATTTGGTGGCATCATAACTGATCATATCCTAATTGTTGTCCTCCCCTTGCTTGTCCTTTCTGCTCTTCCATTAAATCTTTATAGGCTCCTTTAAAACTCATACGTATTGCTTCAAACTTTGCTGCAGCATTTACCAGAGAGTTAATATTACCATCTCTACCATGTTCTATAGGAGTAACTTCCATGTATCTTGCTAAACGATCTAGCATATGTTTCATACCTATGTACGCGCGATACGTGGGAGTTTCATATAACTTTTTACACATTTCTAATCCATGAATAATACATTCATCTTCTGTAGAAAATGTTGCAGTAAGTTGAGACAAAATCAATTCTTCTTTGTCATTCTCTACTACATCAAAAAATGGATTCATATCTGGATTAGGGCAAGTCATATAAAACAAATAAAGGAATATCTGCATATGATCATCTGGGTATTGATCTATAATATCCTTTAAAAATTTAAGAGTATAGCAATGTTCACTTGGAACAATTGCCCCCTCATGTATATCAAATAGTTTTACCATTATTTCTTTTTCTTTTTTTGAAGCATTGTTGCATTCTCTTTATACCAACTAAGAATAGAAACAACCTCGTCTTTTAAATAAGGTAAATCATATTGTACAATTTCTTTTACAATAGGATCCCCATTACTATCAAGTTTTGTAATAGGATATCCATACTTATCCTTTTCTTCTTCCTCTTCAAATATAATATGATGTATTGTCAGCTTACCTGGTTTAAGATTAGGGTTATGCTTGATAATCATATACATGTAAATACTCAACTGCAGATTATAATGCATTAAGTTGCAATCATCTAAATGAGAAACTGGAAATAGCATCTTTTGTGATTGCCCCTCCCAGTTTTTATAACTCTCTTTTTTGATTTCTTTATTGGTTTTATAATCTGTAATATGAACCTCACCATTAGCAACCTCTACTAAATCTGATTGACCGCATATTCCTACAGAACGTAAATACACCATGTGCTCTGGATAAATACCCTCAATCATTTTCTGAGAAGGTGCAGTTTTCTGACCGTGCTCATCAAACATTGGTCTAATAACTGGCAACTCTTTATCATGTCTATTAATCGTAGTACATCCTGTAATATCTGCTTCACGTTGATCATGATACCAGTTACCAAGGGTACATGCTCTTTCTGACTCTTTCTTCCATACATCTTGTATTTCTTGAATAGTCATTCCATGCCACTTACTACTCTTACTTTTAGAGCTTTTCTTAGCAATAGCATCACTATCAAAAGGCTGCTTAAGATGTCCTAGCAAGGTTGTTACACTAACCCATATAGTATCATCAGAAGAATCTATTGATTTATACGAGTGTGTTTTGGGTTCAAATACTAATGCCATATTATTTACTATTATTTATTTTCTCATTTAAAGCGTCTTCTTGTTCTTCAGTCATAATAGCATCCCAGTGTCCCTCTGGACAGGATGATGACATACTATGAACTTTAAGATTTGAAGAACATCCACAACTACCACAACAAGGTTGTGTACCTGGCACTAAACATTTTGTACCTATTACATCAAACAATGGACAATGCATGCATATATCCATTCTGTATGCTGCAATTTTTTGGTGTTTTTTCTTGGTAAAATAATAACCTATAATTCCCTCAAGAATCAACCATTTATTTTTCCAAATTTGTACGAGTGTTTTCATTATTTATTCTAGATTGACGTATTTTTTCTTTCTTTTCTCTTTCTCCTTCCATAACTCCTAGCATGGTGTGAAATCTATCTAACTCACTTTGAACCATCATTTTGTTCTCAAAGGTTATCATAGACATTTCATCCGTGTGAGTTAGAAGCTTTTGTTTGTAGTTCTTAATCTTAATCTGTAATGATTTATATTTTACTACAAATGTTCCAAGATTAGGAACCGTAATAGCATGCAAGTTACCATAACTCATTTCTTTACGTAGTGTCGTATAGTAATGTGACACTATATCTTCAACTAACTCAGGTGGTAACTCCAACTTATTAGCTGTTTTCTCTATGATTACTTTACGCTTTACTGGCCTCAACTGCTAAAAAATTATAATCTAATAACACATTACCTTTTGATTCAAGAGTTATTGCAGCAGAAATTCCTATGATTTTCTTACCGCGCTTACTTTTCTCAATCAACCCTCGTTTCTCAAGTTTTACAACTCTGTTACGTACATTCTGTGCACGTACAGCAATTTCTTCAGGTTTTATATCAGGATACAAAACCTTGGCAGCCTTAGTGCAAAACACACCTAGCTCCATAGAACCCCATGTACCCAAAAGAGTAAGTACCTCCATGTCAAATGGAATAACATTCTCCTTTTTAAAGAATACAAGTTCAGTCATAATCTGATACTTAACCAAATCATGCTGAGTCATTCTTAGTTTTTTACTTACTCTTTTTACTTCCATAATAAAAGATTTTGTATTTCTTCCCCAGGACTTTCACCTGGATATCACCCATTGTCACAAATCTTGCGTAATTTGTGACGTGTTGTTCCACCGCAAACAACAGATGTGGTTGTCTTTAACGCTTCACCCAGAAAGAAACACGGAGAATTACCACACAATCGCTACATCATGTTCTGAGACCATGATATAATGCTTCCCTTCATGTTCAATGATTTCAGCAGTGGCTAAAGCGCTACCTACATAAACATTGTCACCTGCTGCTACATCCTCCACATCAGATCCTACAGCAACAACTCTTAATGACCCCCACTGAATCATGAACTCACGGTCTAACATTTCTTTTACCTCAGGAGTCAATTCAATGGCTGACTCTGGACGCATTGGTTTCTCAATCAAAATACGTCTACCTCTTAGTTTTTTAAAGCTGATCATTTCTTACGTTTTAAAGTTGCTACTGGTGCTTTCTCTTCTTGTTCTTCTTCTTCTCCTTCTTTACCTTGAACTTGAACCTGTGCGATAAACATGGTAGCTTGCATGCGTTCTGCATCAGCTTTTGCTGCACGGTTTTGTTGTTCTGCTAGATCAGCACGTAGAGTGGCTAACTCAATCTGATCTTTGTACCACGCAATAACTTCTTCGCGTGAAACTTCTTTTTCTTTTTCTTGACTCATAATATTAAGTTGGTTTTACACTACAAATATATACAAAAAAGTTTAACTTCAAAAAATTTAAACGTATATTTGTAATGTATGGAAAAAGATAATCTAAAAAGGTTTTCAAAAAAACCACGTTATAAACTAACCCGTAAAGATGATGGGTTAGTAAGATATGCTAATAAAATCTTCTGGATAGAATGGAATGAAGATGGAATATATAAAGCATCTCATGATGAACCAGCAGTAGGGAGATCTATTGTATTAGATCCATTTTTTGGTTCATTTACCTGGATGACATCAAGTACTGTAGAGATAATTAAAAAAACACCATGCAGAATTCTTTTTAAAACCAAAAACTCTACGTATCTTTTAACTGACAAGCATGGTAAACGAGAAGATTAAATTGGTAATTACAGGGGCAATTCAAGTTTACTTTATTGCAATCAACACATACTTCCTTAGTAAGGAGATTTACCTAGGCGTTATTATTGCAGCATTTATGATATCAATGGTATGGAGTCACAACATAAAAAAAATTGCTTTTGGTACTCTGACGGACAGGGTGCTATACTCCCTGGGGGCGACGATAGGGAGTGTTGCGGGACTAGCAACCTCCAAGATATTAACTCAACTAATACAAAACATACTATGACTATTCAAACTGAGTTCACACTAGGACAAGCTGTATATCTAAAAACAGATCCTGATCAATACATGCGTATTGTTGTAGGTATCCAAATAACAGCAGATGGAGGTATCCTCTATAAGCTTGCTATTAACATGTCAGAACAATGGCACTATGGAGTAGAGATATCAGACACAAAAGACATTATCAACTTTTCAGATAATTAAGAGTTTCCCGATTGCTACCTGGGATGTTACACCGTGGCAAATGTGCAGGACAGAAACCTCAACAGTTAGTTGGGGTTTTTTGTTGCTATAAATCTGCATGAATTTTTCCAAATTTTTCATGCACAAATGTCAAGTTTTTTACAGTAAAAACTGGACACCTTTCTGCGGAACACCCTTCCCCCGCTACACACCTCCCCCTATTTTAATTTATGTGTGGACATCCCCCCTACCTCAGGGACTGAAAAATGTATGAGGGGATTCAATTTACTTTGAGAGTGTGAATGTGGGTACCCCCTACTGTAGACGCCCCGGTGTATCGTGACTGGGAAAC
>OGWF01000066.1_pt1 | contig 16493 bp, 21 predicted proteins | sample 1575951 | NCBI WGS metagenome assembly OGWF01 (sample SAMN07581523, study PRJEB24739) | freshwater metagenome | place: Singapore | collected 2015-01
GTTTCCCAGTCACGATACAACTGCCGGTACAGGAAAAGTTTTATAATTAAATTTGAGAAATATAATTATAAAACTTTTCCTGTACCGGGTTGTGATACAATCGTGTGTGGTGAAGGTACACCTACAGTGACACCATTAACTAGGACTGAAACATCACCTCCTTTAACAAAGATGTCTACATTGGTTGAAACAACTGCTGCAATATCTTCTGCTAGGTTTTTCATAATATCTGAAAAAACTATCGAAGCTTCATTGTTTGCATTTTGAAATACATCAACTCCATTATTACCGACTTGAGATGCAGAAATATCTCTAAATTTTTGCATTGCATCATAGAAAGCTTTTTTAGTTTCAGATGCTATTAAAGGTTCAAGTTGGCTTTTTATGTTTGATCTAAGTGTTATTGGATCTAATGGCATATTTATTATTTAACTTTTACTTGTAATTGACTTAATTGTGCAGATGTCATAGGTGTAGTAGGAGGTGAAGTAGGTGCACCTAAATTTCCTATATGTGTATGTGAATTGAATAAATTTAAAAAACTATTTCCTAAAACTGCTAATTCAGTGGCGCCTCTACCTAGTTCAATCGATGATGCATGATCTATTAATACGTTTTGGCACCTGATATTAACATCAGTGTTTGTTTCAATTGTTACACTGTCTGTTTGTCTTATTGTTATTGTTCCGTCATCTTTTATTTCTATAACGCTATTACCAGATGCAGTTTGTATTAAAACAGACTTATCATTTTTAATGTTGATTTGCGTTTGCTGATAATCAAGCATTAAACCTTTTTCCTCGGTAAAAAATACTTTAACGCCACCTTCAGTTACAGTATCATATATTAAAGAATGTGCATTCTCATATGAATTTTCTATTTCAGCTTTTAAATCATCTGAAATCTCCTGTATATAAAAATATTCAGGCGCATATATGTCACCATTGTCAAATTGTATTCCTACTATAGAATCTATCTTAGGCACAGAATGGAAACCTGAACCTGTTGATGATCCTGCTGTGATTCTTGTACAAGGTCTGGCCCAAGGTAAATCATCATCTATAATTTCGTCAAATTTACCAAATACTCTAACTTTTATTTTACCCTCAAGTTCAGGATCTAAGTTGTCTACAACTTTACCTAACCAATTTGTTTCCTTTAAATTATCTGCAAATAAATTATCTAGTGGCATTATGTGAAATTATTACCTAAATTATTTGGTGAATTTTGATTATTATTACTAACATTTTGTGCTGCAGCTTGAAATTGAGGGCCTAGTGACAATAAAGAACCTTGCTGTAATGATGATAAAACATTTGAAGGTGAAAACCCATATACATTACCTAACAATAATCTATTGAATGCACCTTCAGCAGCATTTACGCCATTCGTTGCTACAGTATCTAAAGTATTCAGTGCTGCATTTGCTAATGCCTCTCCTGCATTTTTAGCACCTGACTGTGCAATATCCCTAGTAAAATCAGGATCATCTGCAAGTTTTCTAGCTTTTTCTAAGAATGACATACCTGAACCCTTTTCAGGATCAGGAAGATTATCAAGAAATGGATAGTTATTTCCTGCAGTACTATAACCAGGTGGTGTATTAGTAATTGTCGGATTTAAATAACTTTCATCTATGCTGTCATATCTAAATTGAACTATCTGTGAAGCTGCTTCACCTCCTGCCATGTTTACACTTGCAAAGTTACCTGACGATTTATCAGGTTGGAATTCGCAATATTTTAAAGTAAACATTAAATTTGCACCAAACTCATTAGATACCCTTGCTGTGTCTCTTGCTGCCTTTTGCTGAGGTGTTTCAAAGGGTAAAGTTAATGGACTGCCACCAAAAGCTTGTGTTGCATTATTATAAGCGTTGAGTGCATTTGCAGTGCTTCCGAAATTTATTTGTATATTTCTAATCTCTTGTATAAAAATTGTGACTTGAAATTTTCTCAAGTTAGAAGGTACAATTTCTCTTCTAAATTCATAATCAAAACAGGCCTTTCTATATAAATCCATTAAAGCTGTAATTCTTAAATCAATTGATTCAAGTGTTGTTATCTTAACTATTGCATCATCACCACCTTTATATGGATCTTTTAATTCATTATAGTCCCATATTTTATCAATGCCTTCTATTGTTTGCCAATACCATGGCATCCAGTAATTAGTATCAAGTAAAAGCTCCTGAAATAATTTTAAATATTGAAATCGCTGACCGTCATTTATCGATGCAAGATAATTTAATGTGCTGCCTACTTTTTTCTCGTCTCTTACCAGAAGAGGGCTTTTTTCTGTATCGTAATCATTAAATAAAAGTACAAACCCTAGATATGTAGGGTCGTTGTATTTCCCATAATTAGACTGAAGACCTTTTCTAAATCTTTCAATCGTAGATAAATCAAATGTTCTTGTCGATGTTGGCATTCTATGGTGTATTTGGCCACTCTCTTCTGTAGAGTGCTATTTTTTGTCTCAATCTACCTTCTTCTTCGTTATATGTATAATTAATTCTTGCTATTGTATATATGCCCGTTAACTTTTCGTCAACTTTTTGTTTCTGTAAACCACCATTATCAAGATCACCCTTTTCCCCTTTCTTTTGCTTCATGGCAGTACCTTGTTCTTCAGCCTTTATTTCTCTCTGTTCTTGTATTTCAGCTCTTTCCGCATTTTGTTCATATATTATAACAGGTATTATTTGATACCTATATAAAGCCATATTAGGTGTTTCAAGTTCAACTTCAAGATATAATTTTTCTAATTCAAGTATATTTTTATAATTTAACATTTGTGCATAATAATAATTTTCATGCACGTTACTTGACTGTTTACCAACGTATTTATACTTTTGTTGTTCTCTGTACATTTTGATACCTTGTGCATCATACTTACCCTTAAGAGGTGCCTGGTCAGGCGGTAGATTTTCAGTAGTAAGAGGTTCTATAGTAAATGTTCTATACTCTTTATCAACAGTATCATAATATTGAATGATTCTCCTGTAACCGTCACCTAGGGTAACAGTTGCTGCATTATTAACAAGTCTAAATTTACTAATATATGTAGCAGAACCTCTTCTCGCATTTAGATTAGTTAAATATAATTTATCATTCTGGGCGTTGTCTGCTCCATCTTCAACTGTTTTAGAAATACTGGCGTCTTGAACATAGCTGTTTAATGTATCCTGTAAAGATTCATCGAACGTTATCAGTTTATTTACATTCACAAGATTCAAGTAATAATATGGATCTAAATAAACTGTGAAAAAACTATTATCATCTTTATAAATAGTTCCAGATGTATCTTTAAGTAATTTATACCTTGTGTCAAATGGACACAACCTTTTCATTGCATCAGACGTAGAATCTTCATTGGTAGCGAAACCTATTTCTAGTTCATCTGCAATTTCATTTAAAAAATCAAATGAAGTATTTTCAGAGTATGATTTACATATCTCAGAAAAAAGACCAGGTAACCTAGTGGTACCGGTTATTGATATTTCTATAGGACCTTCATTTTCACTTCCACCGCTTGATGCTTCAGGCGTTGAAAATGGTGTTGTTGTTATTTCAGTTATGTCAAAATCCATTCTTATTGGTTTAAAAACAGACTCATCTTTACTTCTGATGTATATCATTACAACATCACCATCTTCAGGATATTGGCTTTTTGTAAATTGACCTTTTGTATCTTTTACGACTGCTGTCATCGTTGGCAGCATATCGTCTAAATTTAGTGTGAAAGATAATACATCTTCACGGTTAAAATCAAATTTATTAATTCTAATAGCAGGAAATTGCTCGCCTGCAAATTTACTCATACGGTCATTATTTCTATTAGGGCCGTCTCCCGTTTCAGTGTTACCAATCTCAAATTTTTCAAGCTTGATAACAGGTTCAGTAATGGTTAATATGTTGTTAGCAATTGCACCCATATTATTTAGTCACATTGTCTTTCTTGACAGCAAGATTCGAGCCAAGTATTATTAAATTATCAGTAACTGTTTTTGAAGCCTGATTTGTTTTAAGCATATTAGGTGGTAAATTTTCAGATGAACCATTTTTCTTTTCTCTTGATTTTGCTGCAAGGAAATCAAGTCTCTTTTTATCGACAGGTGTAATTCTCTTGACATCCTGGAACTGTGTTCTAGGCTTATTAGATTTTGTAATTGGTTTATACTGTGACATTACACTTGTCTGTTCTGGTATTATAAGAAACATACCCTCTTTAATACAAAATGGGTTAGATATCCCATTGGCTTTCAATATGATATCAATATATTCATGTGAACCATAATACAATTTAGAAATTATATCAGGTCTCATTATCTGGTCTGGTGTAACATAATGTATATTAATTATGTTTGCATTTCTAGATATCTTGAATGGGGGCAGTGCTATGTTAATTTTTTCATCGCCTGTTTCCTGATCAATTATCCTTTGCAGGTTTTGCATCGTTTTTATTCTCATACATTAACCGTGATTTACAGCGTTTGAAAATCTAAATAGATTAGCAGCATCGCTTTGTTTTATATTTTGGAATTTACTTTTTAACCATTGTCCGCCTTGTGAATTAGAGATTTTAACACTTTGTACATCATAGACTTCTTTGGCAGCGTCCCATATAGTTTCAGGCCCTGATGCATTTGCGGCTGGATTATGACCACTTGTACTTGCGTTTTGCTGAGTTCTTCTAGGGTCGTCCGTACCATTAAATGCTGGATATTTACTATATGCTGTTACAACAGGTGGTTGTTTACCACTTATATTTGTAAAATCTTCCATGCCTTCTGGTACTTGGTATAGTCTACCACGACCTGCATTAAACATGTTCTCTATATCACCTTTGTCTCTATCACGTCCGCTTTTCAAAGTGACTTCAATTTCAAGCTCAGTAGGGAAGTCATCTTTACCAAGAGGTCCGCTAAATTTATAACTTGTTGTGGTACATACTAAATTACCAATCATCGCAATAGGATTGAGAGGATTACCAATTGTTAAATGCCAAGTTCCTGTAGGGGTGCCTGATAAAAAAGCTGCAGCACCTTGTGCACCTTGCGGTGTATTAAAATTTTGAGATAGCCAACCACCTAGCATATCACCTGCTAGTTTACCAGCTCCTCCTAAAACACTTTCAAGATTAAAACCACCTTCACCGTTTCCAAATATTTTACTAGCCATACCGCCGATATCACCAATTAAACTGTTCACAAAACCACTTAAATCACCTGCAGCAAGTAATGAATGATCTCCTAGCGGTTTACCAAACGTTCCGTTACCTACATAACGAGTAGCACCTCCCCAAAACGGCGCAGCGTTATACGTTAAAACCAAGAAGTTAGAAAGTATATCTAAGAAAGCTAATTTAGGATTTATATTACCATATGATTTTAATTTATAATGAAATTTAAGTTTAAATTCAGGTGCACAATAAATTCCACTATCTTTAATCATAATACGCTTGATAACGTATAAAGGGCCTTCGACAAAGTTAGGATATGTTGATTTTGTTGCATCAAATCCAGCATTTGCTGCTATTTCTCTACCATTCGCGGTCGTTTGACCTGAACCCAGTGTAGCTGCACTCGATATTGCTGAACCTAAACTAAAACCAGTAGTACCTATTCCAAGTATACTACTTCCTTGGATACCCTGTGCTTTAGATTGTAAAACCTGCATTTCAGATTCTACTTCTTTAAATTTCAGTTCTGTGTCAAATTTAATTATGTCTTCTAATTTATTACCTGTAGCTTCACTCATCCATGTAACAGCTCTAGCGAGGTCAGGTTGCCTGGTATCTATGGGTTGATTTGATTTATAGTCAAATGTTTTAGGTGAAATGATATCGTCAGTGACTGGAAGGTGAAATCTTCTCAATGTCAACATATAGTTATTTGGAATCTTGCCATGATATTTACAGTATATGAAATCACCATAGCTATAAACCATGCTTATATTGTCAGGTAAATCATTAAAATACTGTATGATATTTGTAGTCGTAGGTGTTAATGCTAGCCTGTATTGTTCGTCAGTAATAAATCTTGAACCTGGGTGATTTCTATAATCATCTACTCGTATAGCGCCTCCTGTCAAACCCTTATATTGAAAAAGAACATAGCGATTAATCATTGAAGCAGGTGCTTCACCGTCTTCTTTTACAGTCTGGCCTTGTAGTTCATATTGCTTAAGAGGATACGGTATGTCAAATTGTGAATTAACAAAACCACTAAAGCTTTCAGACCTGTACTGATTGTTTAATGTCTCTTCAAGCTGCATTGCGGCATTATCAGCTTGTGCCGCTTTACTTAATTCTGGACCCTTAGAGCCTGTAATCCTAGCCAAATTTAATTACTTATTTTTTATTATATATTGAGAATCACAGCATGTCTGTGTAATCATGCCATTCTTTATCATCTGTGGCTATTTTATCCCCAATAAATCTTCTTAGGCGTATATTAAACTCGCTTTGCGTTGGTATTTTGTATTTGCTCCTGTAGCTAGTTCTCGTTATGTGGTGCTTTAATATTTTTAAAGTCTTTTCTATTACGTGATCTTCAACTTTATTAAACAAGTCAAACATGTCTTCTCTGTTTTTAACAGTCATGATTGAATCAACTATTACCATGAATTTACGTTCTTTGGGACCGTTTATGTCTTTGAAAAAGTCATCATAAGTCATTAAACGATTACCATCAGACCACTTTAATTTTCTCGGCTTTTCATTAAACGTCTGTACATAACTCATTTTCGAGAAGTACATTCTTAGAAATTCAGGTGAATCATAAAAACTAACAATTTTTATTAAATACTCAGGATTTATTTCATCGTATTTAACGTCTTTTACTATGCCTTTTACAGGAATAAGTATATTAGGATGTGAATGTGATATCAGTAAAGAATATACGTGCTCACCTTTTATGAAAAGCTTATGGTTAATCATTGTCAATAAAAAGAACATCATTAAATTTAGACTGTATATCATCTTCGATATCAATCTTTGATTTCTTTGAATCTATAATTATAAGGTTAAATACTATACCTTCATTATTATTTTCTAAAACCAATGACTTTAATGATTCAACGGTTTCGATATCTAGATTTTTTAAAGCATATAAAATATTATTAGAATCTGATATAGCTTTTATGATTTTTTTTTCTAATATATGAATTGACTACATATTCACTTGGTTTAATGCCGTCAGCATCATTTTTAATAAGTTTAGCTATTATGTCATAGTAACTTATTACTTCTTGATAAGTATTACTTCGGCTGTACTTTTTAAAATCAAGCTTATTCTTTGTATAAACGCAATCAAATCTTTTCATTAAGTTCATCTATGTCTTTTTTTAGAGATTTGAGCTCTTTTAACTCAAGTGACATTCGTTTAATTTTAATAGATAATTCTTCTGAAGTTGGCATGTAATTGTTACCCCAGTCAACGTCCATTTTTAGATTCTGTTTATCAAATTTGTTTCCAGTATCTATGTCTAGTTCTTCACATAATTCAAAAAGAAACTGTATACGTTTCCTAAAATTTACATCATCTTCAAACTCGTATACAGTTTTATTTTCAAGTTTATCGCCAGCACCATTTATATTATCGTCAGTGACGGTTTTAATAACACCATTTGATGCTAATTCTAATATTACTTTTATCATTATTTATTAGGCCAAGGTTTTAATCCATTAATCCATTTTTGTACATGATCATCAGCCTGTTCTTTTGTATATCCCAATTCATTACATGATAATCTAATTCTCTGTTCCATTGCTTCGAGTTTAGTTTCCATGTCTTTAAGGATTAACTGTTGATATTCCTCATGTCTTTTCTTGCCATTCTTAATATTATTAGTTACGATTTTAAGCCATGTTTTAAAATTTAACTTTGACTTCATTCTAACAATACCAGCATTTCTTAAATATGCTCTACGTTGATGTCTATTAACCCATACCTGTTTCTGTTCCTGTACTTCCATGATTGTAAAATTTAACTGTTTGTTCTTTAATTTGTTCCTGAATGTTTTTATATAGTTCATTTTTATCTATAGACGACATCACTATTTCTAAAATATCTTTATCGACATCGGCTTCAAATGAATCTTTTATGAGATTATATACGCTTGTTTTAGGTATCTGTATTTCAAATTCATATTTACATGTAATTTTTTCTTTAGATGCCTGTTTAAGCAAAGATTTAATAGGATTAAATTCTTCTTTATTTTTATTTAGATTCTCCGTAGGCTTTTGTATTTTTTTTACAATAGGCTCTACGCGATGTTTGGATATTTCTAAATCAAATGGCGTATTGGCGTCAACTTGTATCATGAACTCAGTCATGACATTTACGCCTATTCTACCGCCTCCTTGAAAATAAACCCAGTCTGAATCATGTGAAGCATACGCTTCGATTTTACCAGACTTTTCACCTTTTATCCATTGGTATTTTTCTGCATACATATAAGATTATATTAAGAATTGAAAAAATGTTTACTTATAAAGCTGTAGTTGTTAAAATACCTGCATCATTTACAGTTAATAAGTATCTAAAACCGCTAGGCGATGTTAGAATTAAACCACCTGCAGGTGTAACATTGCTAGTATTAGCAGGTGTTGTTATTTCGATAATATCAGGTGTAGTATTACCATTTCCGGTGACATCTGACAAATTTGCTATTGAGTTTACGGAAATCTCAGCAGTACTACCTGTTACAGCAGTAACTGTAATTGTCGAAGTAGATGTATTTACAAAGTCTAAAACAAGTACAGAAGGTACTGCAATAGTACTATTACTGTCAACGTCTATGCTATATGAAGGCACAGGTGCAGCAGTTATATCTATAACATTAGCTGTGCTTGTATCAATAACAATACTGCTGTCAGATGATGTAATTACTCTATAGTTAGAAAGAGTAAAAGGTGGTGATACAGGTACAGAACTTACAATATACTCTGTACTGTCAGTAGGTTTATTTGTTAAATTATTCCAATGTACTGCAGCACCTGCACCACTTGTTGATAATTGAATTTGAGTATAATATCTAGAGTCATGTGCATGTACAAAAGGTGCACCTAAACCTGTAGTTAAACTTGTGCTTACTGTAGTATTTACCCATTTAGATATGCTGTTATCATAAACAGGTATTTGATTATTTAAAGCGCCTGTTATTTGTGTATCAGTAAGAGTTGCAAATGACGCCAAGCTAGGCGCTGTATTAACCCATCTTTTAGTTGTATTATTCCATGTTATAGTCTGACCGTTTGCAAGAGTTGAAGGATTTATATCAAAATCTTCTAGAGAACTTACAGAATTTGGATAAAGCGCACTATATGAAGGATATGATGATGGTAAAGCAGTATGGGTGTGATTTGTGTATGAACTTGCAAGATTTAAAATATCAACTGAATTAACAGTTCCGCCTACAAATAAATTACCAGTTATATTTGTAGTTCCATATACTGCCAATGTATATGGACTTGGGAAAGTTCCAGTTCCTATAACAACATCACCGGTATGTATAACATCTGCAGCATTGTCACCTATTCCTATATTTGAATCACCTGGCTTTAACCAATACTTGACTGCATTGCCATTTATATCTATCTGAGCGGTACTGCCTACATAAGTTACTGTAAAATTTGAGCTATCAAAATCTATAACCGATACTGGCTGTGATGTAAAACCATTAGAAACAGTAATGTTACCGGTAGGTGAAGATGATGCACCAATCGATTCCCATTCACCTATATTAAACACTACATTAGGCCCATTATCTACAGAAGCTCTCCACCATGTTAAACCGCCTGATCCTATACTGCCACCACTTATACTTGCATCATAATATACTATACTGCCTTCTTTGTAACGTCTATTAGGACTCCATGGGTTGGCAACATACATGAAGTTATCATCCAATTCTCCCCATGTTAATTCTCGATTTAAATCAAGTCTAAGTTTAATATATTCGTTTAATAAAGGCATTTTATATTTCTTTATTTATTTATCGATTGTTACGTTGAACGTAAATACATCTTATTTAAAACATCTAAGCTTATACCCTCGTCAATTCTTCTTTTATTGATAACAAAGAATAATTTATACAATTCAAAAGTGTATTCAGCGTATCCTATTACATAATAACATAAATCAACGTACTGACCTTTGTCAAATAGATTTTTAAGTCTATTATAAATTTGACTATAGATTCCAATGAATTTTTGAACAGCACTTTTAAATCTATTAAGAACTTCTGTAATTTGATCCTGCCTTCTTAAATCGAATTTACTGTCATCAATTATTTTTAATCCATTTATAACGTCTTTAACTACAAAGCTAATTTGATAATCTTTAACATAGCTTCTAATTCTGAAACTTTCTAATGTGACTAAACTACCAGTAGTACAGAAAAAAGAAGATGAGTTAAAAAATATATTAGGTTCAGAGTTTGTTATGAATAATAATTGACCTATTGTCGTAGTAAATTGCGGCTGTACAGAAAGGGCAGGGTCACTTGTATATGGGCTTTTCTTTTTCTGAACTTCTTAGAATATAGATTATTGTAATTTAAAATAAGTTCGTCTAGACTGGAAAATGTTACATATTGTTTTTTACCACCCCTTTGTGTATAACTTATTCTAATTTCACTAGCTGTAAATGAATTTTTACGAAGTGATTCTAATAAGTCGATGATTGTTCTAATTGAAGTTGATTCAATTACCATTTATGTGCATATCTATTTTATGTATATATTTAGCACCGTATGCACTGAATTCCAGCTTTCTGTAGAAGTTCAAGACCGTCTTTCATTCTATATTCTTCACAAAAGAAAACTCTTTTTATACCAGATTGTATAATCAACTTAGAACATTCAAAGCACGGTGAAAGAGTAACATACATGTCAGCACCGTCTGAACTGTTAGAAGATTTGGCAACTTTGCTAATTGCATTTGATTCAGAGTGCAATACCTCGTTTTTTGTAAATGTATTACCTGTTGAATCGTCGATTCCTTCACATATATTATCAAAGCCTACCGGTGTTCCATTATATCCATAACTGATAATGGAACTATCTTTGACAATTATACAACCTACTTTTTTACGTTCAGCATATGAAAGTTGCCCAATTTCAGAAGCAATGTTCATATACACTTTATGAATATCTAATCTTGGCATACTGTGCTTTAGGTAAATGTTTTTTACTGAATTTATACCACTTCTTAAAGATATGTTTAGCCTGATCAGTACTTAAGTTATATTCAAGCGCATATTCTTTAAGATGCATATCAAATATCTCTGTTATAGGTTTTTTCTCAAGCTTAGCTTGTCTGTACATACCAAAAACATTTGCAGGAATCTCATCTTTTAATTTTAAGTAATTAAACATTCTAACATCCATATCACTTGTTTCAGCTTTATACCTTAAAATGTTTGTAGTTGCAACCTTACCTTTTTTCCTGTTTACACCTGCTTGTAAAAGATGTTCTATCTCATGTCTAATAACATCATTCAACATTGAATTAATTTTACAATATTGACTCTTTCCGTATGAAGGATTTATGTGTAGCGACATCTCCATAACTGGCATTTTTAAATCTGAGTATACGCCAGCATCAAATTCAAATGGCTTGTCTTTTATACCATCACTTGATATTTTAACATCAAGCTTAAGTTTAAATTTAATTTGCTTAGTATTCTTATGTACTTTACGGTAGAGTGACACATTGTCATTTACCTTTTCGACATGATGTATAAAATCCCAAATTTTATCAACTGTCCTGCCTGTGATATTGTCATATTTTCCCATATGTAAATATAAACAATTTTTCTATAACTAAAAAGTAAATTGATATTTATTTTGTAGGAATACCGTACCAGTATTTAGGTTCCATTACAAGGCACATAGGAATAGTAAAACCTAGCAGATGTCTACGAGTCCATTCAACTGCATTATACATGCTTGTTCTCATTTTATCAACATCATGCCCATTTATTGTTAAACCGTAGAAGTCTTTAAATATATTTAAGTACATTAAGTGGCTTGTGATTCCATTTTGACCAGGTTGTACATTTGCTTCAATTAACCAATATTTACCATTTTTATCTAGTGCAACGTCAACTGCAAATACATTCATTGATGGGCTAATTTCTAAAACATGATTGACAATATTTGAAACTTCACTTAATTCAGGTGTATTTTCGCAACCATTATAAAAATCAATAACAGTCCATTTAAATTCTGAGCTTTCATTATTTATTATATCAGAAGCTGATTCAGAAACCCTTAATGATTTTGCTTTATCGTTATTCGGTGTTCTCAAAGAGACTGAAAGTATTTTGGGTGTTGTGTCATTTTTACCCTTGAAAACTATAACACGCCATTCTTTATCGATATCAAATGCTTCTTGATATAAATCAAACTTCATATCACATTTTGCTAACTCCTCGATCGTATCAAATTTTTTAACACCCTTTGACTGCCACGTGTCTTCAGCTTTTGCTATAATTGGGAAATTTAAAGTATTTACATCATCTATTTTAAAAACTGTTTTTGAAACGTATGGGCATTTCATTGAATTTAACTGTGAATATAAATTAACTTTTCTAAGTTTTAATGAATCTTCAGGTAAATTATAGATGAGGTCTGGATCGTACATCTCTTTGTCTATAATCATTTCTGTAAAAGTTGTTACATAACCAAGTGCAGGTAAGTCATCATAAAAGTCAACTGAGCCTGCCATAAATTCATCCCTTTCAATTACATTAAAAAGATCCCTTTTTGTGATTCCGAGTATTTCATCGACACCTGTTGTATCATCAGATGCAAACCAGTATTGTGTAGAAAAGCAATTAATTTTTTTTGAAATACTTATACCAAATTCACCGGGCTCATTTTGAGATGATTTTAAGTTTTCAAAAAGAAATTGATTGAAAGATTTTAATTTCATTAATACTCGATTGTTTTTATGTCACTATAGAGGACTTCAACTTGCTTGCCGCTTTTAGTTAAAGCAGATGTTGCAATATTACTTGCCTTCGAAAGTTTACCATTTTGATGCATGAATGGTGTTATAAAATAACGATCACCCTTGTCTGTAATTAAATCGATTTCATTGTGTTTTTTCAAAAAACCCTCGATTCTTTCTCTGGTGAAGTCTCCACTCGAGTCAGTAACTTTTTTCTCGTAAATTTGCGTAAATTTTTTCATGTATTATATATCATTTTACAAACAGTTGAATGTAAATAATTGCTACTGATAACAATAAACATGCACCAGTTTTAAGTGATATATTTTCACCCATTATCGACCAAGATAATATTGCAAAAATTATTACACCTGTTGCAAATCCTATCATTCGACCTGGCCAGAGTTGACCAAAGCCATCATAACTCATAGAAGTAGCTTTGATAAAAATATAGGAAACAGGTATACCAATAAATGATATGAGAATAGGATTTTTCTTAAAAAACTCCCAGAAAAATTGGCCATTAGATTGGAACCAAACCATTAACTGACCGATTGCATAAAGCAATATTGCTAAAATTATACTTTTATTCATTTAACCATTTTTTATCAAACCAAAATCTTCGACCTTTACTGTCTTCGATCGAACAACCGGACTTACCATAACACTGTAGCCAATCTCTAAAACTTGTATCAGCAAGCTTACCCATTTTTTCATTTATGCGACCTCTACCATAACCTCTCTTGAATGGATTATCCCAATCTTTAAGTTCACCTCCGCCGACAAGGTAAGATTCCTGGCAAATGTCATGACAAAGTTCAAGTAGATCATTGTTTAAAACATGTATTGCTGGCAGAAACGGATTGATATCAGCTCTGTGTAGTATTTCAGCTCTTAGATAATTACCAATGCCGTTAAAATATTTTTGATCCATCATTATTTCATAGATTGGCTTTTCAAATATCTTTTTATTTGAAGAATTTTTGATGTGCTTTACAAATTCTTCATATTCTGACAATGGGCAAGGACCTCTTTTATCACTCCATGTTTCAGTCCAGTCCCATTTTGCAAATCGACGCACATCAACCATAAGTAAATTTATACCATCTTTTCTATTAAATCTGAGATGTGCATGTTTAACAAGTTCACCAGGCTCTGATGTTGCCCAGTTACCGCTCATGCCCATTGCAAATTTTAAACTGCGTTCTTCGCCGCCAATTGAAGTCAATGTCAGCATTAATTCTTTGCCGCGACTTTGAGCTTCAATTGTAAATGGTAAACCATTAAAAGGATTTTCCATTATAGTTTTTACCTTTGTTTCTGGTGATTTTTTAGCATTCAGATATAACTTACCTTCTGATACAGAGTTAATATACTCTGACATGATTTTTACTTCAGCTAACTCTGGCATTTTCTATTTTTTAGTGAACACAATCTTTTTTTCATTGTTGTCAAAATTGACAACTTCAGTTGCTATAAAATGTTTACCTAGTTCTACGGCTTCGCTTTCCTCTAGTTGACAATACAATGTATATTTGTCCTGTTTTTCTAGTACTGAATTAATATGAGTGATTAATGTAAAAACTTTATCTGGATTGAACATTTTATTTGATATTTTTTATATTGTCAGCCTCTGTTTTATCAGATCTAACTTCAATAAACCTTGGTAGAAACAAGCTATTATTACCATGTTTATCTTGGATGCTTAAGTTGTACTGAAGAGCTACGATTTTACCAACTAGCTCATTTTTATTTATCAATTCATTGAACATTTCAAGATCAGCATCAGTAAAGCCAGAACCGACATCAACTTTAAGTCTACCAGTAGAGTCTTCGCAAATAAGACTGCCAACATAACCAGTTCTACGGCCTTCTCCGGGTATAAATCCTTTAACAACAAGATCACAGTCGTTGATTTCTTTTAGTTTTATCCAACTTCTACTTCGCTTACATTCGTAAACACCATTGTCTTTACAGATAACACCTTCTCCGCCTTGTTTTACAATTTCATTGAAACGTTGCATCATTTCATTTACACTATTAAATGACCAGCGTTCTGATAGACAAATATGAGATTGTTTTTCAGTCAGATGCGACCACAGTATGTCAAGTGTGTTTCTGCGATCAATATACTTGATTTTGCCTTTGCCTGCTGAAAGAACTTTCTGTTCTTCAAAGTCAAATATGTTAAACATAAATTCCTTAGAAATTTCACCATCTACTTTACCTTTTAGCATTCTGTTCAATTTGCCTGATACAGATTTGCGGTCATGGTCAGTTAGTTCACCATCAAAGAACCAGCCTTCAAAATCAAAATTGGGATTAGCTGAAATAACTTTATGCAATTCATCGTTTACATATTTCATATGTTCAGTAGGCACCTGATTGAAATTTCTAGTGAAGTACTGAAAGTCACCGTTTTTATATAGGGCAATAATTCGAACACCGTCATATTTATGTTCACAGTAAATAGTATCCCATTTTTCAATTAGTTCAACATCATCTTCAGAAAGCATTAAACTTGGATTAGGTATTAATTCACGACCTACAGCTTTATTAATTGACTTAGCCTGGATACCAATATTTAGATTTTTAGTAAGTACATCATAAAGTGTTTGTTGCAAATCTGATGGGAAGCTTGAAATAACCCAGGCTGCTTCTTCACGTAATTCTTTGTTTGCTGCTTTTGAGTTTTTTAATTTTTCTACTAGATCTTTCACTGCTTGGAAATTATCTGAAGTGCCAAATACTACACCGACTGTCATATCCAATTTATTAAGCTTTGTTACTATAAATGGATTGTATGCAACTTCAAGTAAAAACTCTAGTTCCGGTGTTAAATTTTGTCTAAGTATTCTCTGCATTTGTTCCTGTGAGCCTTTTCCAGTACATGCAGAAATTTCTTGTAGTGTTTGTAGTTCTTTTATCATGTTATTTTATTATATAGTAAATATAATACTTTTATCCGAAATTTAAAAGTAATTTATGATTTATTTTTTCCAATTTTTAAAAACCCAGGATATATCATCTGAGATTTCAGGCTTATTTTCAATAGACCATTTTTTACCAGATCTATTATAATTTACTTCTTCTCTCTTTTCTTGTATAGAATTTCCTGAAACTGCTTTTAAAATATTCAGTAATTTTTGAGATTGACTAAAGGTTATAAGCCCATTTTTTAGATTTTTATTTATAAACTTTTCAGTTGCATACAGTCCATCAATTTCTAACATATCCATGGCTTCGGCACCTATTCTATCAAAATGATCTTTAGTTGAAATAAAAATAGGTTCAACTTTAGAGATTTTTACAGTGCTGTTTATATTATCACCTGACTTGCCTGAAAGCATTCCTCTCATCACACCAAAACCGCTACGCCTAGATGCTTTATTTATAAGTTCTGCAGACTCTTTATCCATAATCTGTATGGTATTTCCTGTCTTGTGATAAACAATGTCCACACAGCTATAAGCTTCTGTTGTGCTACAATCTACGCAATCTTTATAACCAAGTTTGATGCGTTTTGTAGG
>OGWF01000067.1_pt1 | contig 16370 bp, 1 predicted proteins | sample 1575951 | NCBI WGS metagenome assembly OGWF01 (sample SAMN07581523, study PRJEB24739) | freshwater metagenome | place: Singapore | collected 2015-01
TTTTTTTTTTCAAGCAGAAGACGGCATACGAGATAGCTTCAGGTGACTGGAGTTCAGACGTGTGCTCTTCCGATCTGTTTCCCAGTCACGATAGGTCGCCTACTGCAATGAATCTTGTACCATCAAAGTTAACTCCTCGGATATCAGTTGTTACTGTTGAATTTCCGACAGTCCAAGTAAATCCTGTACTAGATTTCAGTATTACCCCACCTTTACCTACAGCTACAAATATACCGTTATTGTAAGTAACATCGTACAAATCAGTAGTTACCGGGCTTGCAACTTGACTCCAGTTGCTACCGTTAGTGCTAATGTAAATCCTACCATTCTGTCCTACAGCAACAATATTTTGGTCGTCTGCTGCAACACCGAACAAGCCTGTATTTGCGAAAGGTGGTGAAACTATAGACCAGTTAACACCATTTGGACTTATTAAAACGATACCAGCATTGATAAATGTCGTATTAGAAGGTGATGTAGTAGGTCCCACAATTTGGTATCCACTACCAACAGCAACAAAACCTTCAAAGTATGTTGCATTTGCGTAGGTGACACTATTCAATACTTGACTTGTTGTGCCATAGTCAAACGCTGTGTCCCAAGCTATTCCGTCATCACTTGAGAATACATAACGTTCACCTACAAGAACAAACTTGTTTGAACCATATGCATCACTGTATAACTTAACTTGACCCAAGTTTAATGCACTGCTGTCATAACCAGTCTGGTCAAAGCCTAATTCATCGTAAGGAGTGAATTGACCTGAACTAAACCAATTAATAGAATCAAAGCTTACTAACGCAGGTGTAGTTTTATTAGGTGTGGCGATTACATACGTGCTTCCGTTGTATGTTATGTCACGTGCATCTAATGGCTGCTGAGATAGATTCAATATATTCCAGTTGGTACCATCAGTACTCTTTATAATAGAGGTTGACTGTTTAGTGTCTCCTACTGCAATGTATTGATATCCGTCAAATACTACACTCTTTAAATCAATATCAGATGGGTAGAATGTTTGACTCTGAAGTTCAATGTCGATAGGAAACTCATCCTCAGGTGAGAATGCATTACCTAAGTATGTGTTGTTTGGATAGATAATATCATTTACCAACAAACTTAAGTTCTTGCCTGGCATGTCTAATGTAGGCTGATAGTAACCTACGATTCTGTCCAGTGCGTTGAATAAACTAAAATCTGTCTCTACACGCTCCCACTTGTCATACAAGAAAGTCTTGTCGTTATTACTTTCTGTACACTTGTAAACTTGGTTATCATAAACTACATAGTTTACATAGTTGAATCTAGGACCTGCAGTAGCTAACGCTGGATCATTTACGAAACCATTGTCACCCACAATGAATGGGAAATTAGCAACTGTAGTAGGAATACTCATATTGATATCATTAAATATTTGTATTTCGTTTGAACTGACTGGGTTAACATAATATGATTTGTAGTTAGTAACTGCAACACCGCCCACAAATACCTCGTCAATTGCATTAAAACCATTGACTGATACTACAGTTATTGTTACATCATTTAATATGTCTACAGAACCATCATTCCAGAAACTATTCAAAGTAGAACCCTTGATAGTAATCTTATCGCCGGGCTGATAGATTGCACCAGGATTTACAATGACAGCGGTGTATTCATTTGTAACCTTGACCGGAGTGAATCTTGGTTTGTAAATGTCTATTATTGCGCCACCGTTAACAGTATCATCAAAACGATACGGTGGTAATTTTTGATAGAAATACAAGTTCAAGTTTTTCAACTGTGCAATGTTTAACCCAGATGCTGTCATGTCAATTGTTGCGACTGCTTGACCACCTACAGATTTTACATCTAATATTGGAAATAAAGCTCCTTGTAAACTGCCTTTGCCAGCTGTACCTGGAGTTCCCCATGCTGTAACACCGGTAACTGCTCCACCTGCTGCTTGAGTTACTAAAACTGCACAAGAATGGTCTACGTCAGAAGACCAATACTCTACGCCTGTTGGATTGCCGGAACTATCTTTTTCTACTACGTAGATATAAATTCTTCTGTAGCCTGAGTAAGCATCAGGTGCCAAGTATGCATCACCGTCACTGTTCGAGCCAACTGCAGGCAATGAGTTGCTAGAACCTAGAACTCCTAACAAGTTGATACCAGCATCTGTCTTGTATTCGAACCAATCACCGGATATGTCAGTCGCACGAATCCAAATTACGTTCCATGGATCGGTGCTACCATTAACAGAGTAACCGGTGCTGTCAATTGGCACTGGTTGAACTTTTAATGTGTCGAATCCTGGCAGATTACTGTCATAATATGTGTATAGAGTACCTGCAGCTTGTACTAATCCAATGCTGTAGTACCCACCGAAGAACACGTTCTGTACTTGGAACAACGATCTTGCTGATGAATTTTTATTCATCTTTGGTAGACTATCATACGTTGTTGCTTCAGCAAGCTCTAAGCTAGAACTTGCGTTAGTGATAGACAATCCAGAACCATAATAGTTACCGGCAACCCACTCAGTTACCATTGGCTTGTACGAAGTTCTGTCAAACTTCAATGTAGGTGTTAGCGTCCTAACGCCTGCAGGGCTCATTACTAAACTAGCACGAGGAACCATGCTTAGTGTTGCACTTACATTTCCGCCAGTAGAGTAAATGTCAATTCTATCAGAATCAATCAACGCATCTCTCTTAGTATTGTACAATGCAATAATAGATTCTGTTGCAAAGCCTACAATAACTCTTATATAATAGTGTGCTTTATCTTTTAGATTCCCCATTCCCAAAGCACCAATAGGCGAGTACTGTACACAGTCTCCTGTTACAAAACTAGTAGAAGGGATAGTAATTGTATTTTGGAAATAATCTATATTTGTTTCGTTAAATGTAGTACTAAACGATGGTTGGAATACTAGCTCAGGTGTTACTGCATATCCTTCACCTTCAGTGATAACTTCTACACCTATCACTTTATCCAATTGCATAATTGCTCGGAACTTTGCAGCTACTCTTGGAGCAGGATAAATTGAAGTATCAATATACGCAGTTATGATCGGAGGCTGTTCATAGCCTCTAGCAGTTTCATAGACTACTACCTCAGGTATATCCATGTAAATCTTAGCATCAAACGAATGGTTTGTTACCGTACTATTATAGATGCCTCTAGATACACCCTTTAATAGATTATAATCTCTATCAATACTAGTGTATGAAATATATTCATTATCTATTTTGATGATTCCCTGCGCAGGGAATGGGAATGCATTGTTAACTAGAATATCATCTGCCAACAAGTTCATTTCTTTCTTCAAGATAGCTATCTTGAAGTTTTCTTCTCCTGCAATAGTCAAGCCATAATTATCATACCAACTCTTGTATTCAGGTGTTTGCCAAATACTAGAATTATATGGGTACTGTGAATCACCATAGCTTTGGTAGTATGTCAAGCTAGGGCTAGTAAATTTACCTGAATTTGCATTGTACATTGCAGGTAAATCAAAGTCAGTTATAACACCGTCGTATACGTCTTGACCGTCGTACTTTAGGTAGAACTCTTTCATAACTACGTGATATGGTTTTACTTCATTCAAATAACCATACAAGAAATCAACATTGTCACGTTGGAACTTTTCGTATTCACGTAGTTGTCGAATTGTGTGTGCAACATCAATGAAAGATGTTTTAGTTAACCATGGTAAGTAGTTGCCAGACTCAATGTTTTCACTTTGGATATAGTTAAACAACAAAATCAAACTCTTGTTTCTGTGGATCTCTAAATCTTCTGTGTAAATTTCTTCATTGATAGCACGAATTACATTTCTAGTTTCTTCTGCTGGATAGCTATCAAACAAGTCAGTGTCGAAGAAGTTTTCTCCAAAACCAATTCTGTTCTTAGCGTAATCCCACATGTTATCTTTGAACTGTATTGTACCTCTTTCTAATCCAACACGAGTCCACTTACTATTCTTGTAAACATAAACTTCACGTTTACCTACGCTGTTAGCTTCAACTCCCACTAACATGCCTTCTGAAGGAGTTAGTTCTTCTAGGTTGTAGAATCTAGGTACATCAAATACTGTTTTCATAGTACTGTTGTATCCATCTGCCCACCAGTCGATGTAATCCCAAACTGTTGTGGTATCATAGAATGGCTCTCTAGTAGATGGATTATAGCTACCAGTCTTTGTTAGGAATGTAGGACTCTTAGTTTCTGCTACAGGGAAAGAAGCTAGTATTTGGTTAGCATAACCCAAGTAGTTATCCAATGCCTCAAATCTGTCATTGAAGAAACTCTGACGAGGTCTGCTGTAAATACCACGTTGCATTGCTTTAGGTAATGTTGGGTCTGGTACAACTGCACCTTTCTCGTCAATACCCGATAAGCTGTCAAGCATTCTATCGTATAATCCTGTAGGCTCTGCGTAATTGTTAGCAATTGAAGGCAGACCTGATATGAAATCAGTGGCATAGCCATCACGAATCAATTTGTATTCGCTGTGGGCTATATCTTTTTCTTCCCCTAGACCAAATGTAATATTCATGCTTACATCAGTGTCATTCAAGTATTGTCTTACGTTATACAAGCCATATACGCTAGGTGTTATAGGTGCAAAGTAAGAAATACCAGAGTTCTTTGGATCAGTAATATATGATTGAATTACTGTGTCTGCTAATGTTTTATTCTTCTTAGTGAAGATGGTTCCTGTATCTCTTACCCAGTAGTAATATTTTGCAACTAGGTTTCCTGCGCTATTCACACTTACGGATGACACATACTTGTCTAAGTCGTAAGGTATACCTGGTCCTGAGTAAAATGCAGGGAGTTCATAACTTTCAATCCAAGAATAAACTGCAACATTACTACCTGGGAAAATGCTCCCCCAGTATTCGCTGTTGTATACTACATCATCTTGGTGGTAGTTAACGAATCTAATGCGAGATGTATCTAACCAAATATTACCCACATGCTGTTCTCCCCAAACTACGTTAGTGGAGACTCCGGTGTTGTTGTATCCTGCAGGATCTATGCTAGAGATTACGTCAACGTTTTGATGCACTGATCCTAATAGTCTTCCTGCTAATGGATCTAAGTAATCTAACGATTCGACTGTAACGTTATTAACGTTATTAAATAAGTGGACACCTTGTAGTTTATTCACATCTGCCACTGGCGCGCTTGTTCTGTGTACATGCCAGTTGGGTTTTCCGTTATCATTCTTGTAGATTACGATACTACCGTTTGCGTTACCCGGATCAAACTTTGGTGTTCCCACTATCAATTGATTTCCGTCAAAGAACAAAGACTCTCCGTAATTAGGTTCGTAACCGTAATCTGATGCATAGTCATTACATGACTGTGCAAATACATAGTTACCAGGATCATTTACAGTTTCGTTATAATTAGGTAGATAATCATACATGTAAACTGCACCAGCATTTGGACGTTCGTCTAAGAACTGAGTGAAGTTGTTATCAAAGATAGTATCATTATCAATGTTGTCATCTACATAGTCGAAACGTACAATTTCTCTGCGTTTTGTAACAGGTGCGTTGACCACAAAGCTATTGTTTTCGTTAAATCTAATGTTAGATCCAAACTGGGTTCTAGAGTCATTGTAAAGCTCAGTTATCTTTTGAGTATTGGTGTAAGTCACGAGACCCAATTGTTCTAGCGTAGATTTGTCTAAAGCAGATACTGATAGTTTCTTGCCAACTGGATTCAAATTAACATTGCGTAATGCAATATTCAATTTACCATCAATTGCAACTGCGTGTACGTTAGGTACTGCCGCGTTGTTAATTTGTGTTGCAACACTGTTTGCATCGCCGTTAACTAAGATTGCATAGCCATTGACTAATATATTAGTAGGTGTAACTAGGTTGGTTGCATTAACACCTTGAATAATACCATATGCTCTGCCGCCGTCAGTGAATCTAAATACTGCACCTTCTTTACCTGAAACATCATTGACTAAGAAAGGTACACCGACCATTGCTTCTGTACCAAGATAGTTACAGTCTACACCAGTGCCAGTTGCAGTATTGTTTCTAGCATCAGATATGTTAGAATAGTATTTTAATGTCTGTTTATGAACAAACTTATTTCCTGTCAGTGTTAGAACATCACCTGCATTTAGTGTTTTGAAAATCAACACGGTGTCTAATAATACATCATAGTCAGACGCCTCTATAAGTTGCTTACCATTCAAGTAAGCAATAGGTGTAGGGAGCACAGATGACGCTATCCAGAACAACTTCCAATACTGTGTTACAAAATCTTTAGCATTGTATTTTTGTTCCCAAGTTTGTGTTAATCTTTCAAACGCAAAGGTATATCCTATTCCACTAAATGCTCTTAGCAGTGTTGTATTAATGTCTTGGAAGTTAGGTACTGCTGGAACAATACCCAAACATTCATAATATACACCGTTGTTAAATATAACAGTACCAGCAGGGTACTCAGTATTTGCTTCCCATGTTACAAAGGCTCCATCATAATCTCTGTTAGGTGCTGATACAAATACACTAGATCCATCAAAGTTTGTAGCAACTTTGAATCCAAACTTATCGTCAGTTTCGCTATCTGCTACTGTTATGTTTCCTGATGCAGTATAGTTTACAGTTGCACGATAAACTTGAGCGTTAGCAGAAACTTGTTTCTTAACTTGTGATGCTAATCCAACTGTAGTTGTATTGGTTGCTGTATCATATGTAGATGCTACAACAATGTAGTTGTCGGGTCTAATCGCTACATAAGGACTTGTTTCAAACGTTATTCTAATACCAGGTATAAAGGTTGAAGTTTGATTTCCATTAACCGTAAAACTATTTGCACCAACTGAAACTTGGGTTTTAACAACTTTTGTAGTATCAGTATAAATGTAATCCTCGTCACGCTGATATACCATTACTCGGTTATTAGTAGGATCTGATACATAAACCCAAATGTCATCAGTTGAAACTGCAACACTGGTTCCTGCGCCTGCGGACGTATTTACGGTTTGCTCTAGTACAAATTCTACTACGCCGGGTCTGGTTGTAACTGTTCTATAGAAATAAGCTTTGCCACCGGTGGAGTCAGTTATAACTACAGTTTTAGTTCCTTTTTCGATAGCATCACCAAAGGTCCCGGTATTAGTAATAACATCTGTGTTGATGTATTGGTCTACAAAGATTTCATATTTATATGCATAGACTGTACCGGCTGCTGCATCCCCGAACAAGTAACCAAAGTCTTCTATAAAGGTTGATGCACTACCAAAACTTTGAGTAAAGAATGGCTTTAAGAAAGGCTCAGCTTTGTAATTGATTGTCTTATCATAGACAGCCCAGTTACCATCAGAACTCCTGTCTGCCCAAACTCTAGTTTTGTCAAACTCATAAGTTAATGTAGGTGTGTTTATTGCATCCTTAGGACTATCAACACGAACAGGTTGCATTTTAAATATAATACCTGCGCCAGTAGTTGAAAGAACACTAGATGGCAATGTCATATCCACAATAACAGACATGATATCCTGAGTAGATTTTACTGAATAGTATCCATTGATTGATTTATCAAAATTGACAATACCAATGATATCATTTTTTACTAATCCATGAGGATTGTTAAACTGTAATCTGACAGTGTTATTTAGGTTATTATCTATCTTTGTTAAGACTACTGCACTGTCTGTGCTGACACCCAATGGTGTAGGGGTAAAGACGTTCCACTTTCCCTTATAGTCTGCTAACCAAACGTAGTCAGTCTTGTATAAGTCATTGATAGGAACACTAGCAGTTATCAAGCAGTTAAGATTATATCCGTGTAATTTAACGTCATTGAAATTTACATAACCAGCATCAGGTAACTTATACTCTTGTTGTTTAGTTACTTTTGGTAATATGTCTGTGCTGTTGTTTAATAGACCATAGTTGGTAATGCTGTACAAATCAACGTATTGATTTACAGGAGCTTCACTATAGCCACTTGTTATTCCTACTAAACTTGGGTTTGGTTTTAACTTAGCTTCATCTAATTTAAATTCTACAAAGTTAGTGTTAAGTACACCACCAAACTCACCTGTCTTAATAGCCCAGTTCTCATATATGTCGTAACCTAACTGTCCTTGAGGAACTTTGATGTTCTTTAAGTTGTTAGCGGCGTTGAACGTACCCATGTTCTTAATCATATTCATGAATACATTTACTTGTGTAACGTCATCTAAGTTTGCAACTGCCAAGTACTCACGTGGTCTGTAACCAATCAAACTAAAACCTAATAGGTCTCCGTCACTTTCTAAATTGGTACTGTGAATATCGTAGTACAATGTGCTTTCGTAAGCTTTAGAACTTGGGTTAGGCAATAAACCTTTTTGTACGGTATCGTAATCTGTTTTTACCCACTCAGATTCGTTGAAGGTAGCCTTAGGCTGCACAATAGTAGTGCTGATGTAATAGTTGTTTCGATATTTTACTATTACACCTTTAGTGTACTTGACATTTTCTTGCCATTCTTGTACGTTGTCTTGGTTTATAATAAAACCTTGAGCGTCTAAGTAACCATTCCATTCTGCACTCTTTACGCCTTTAACTAGAATTCGCTGTTGACGTAGGCCAGAAACTAGATTGTATATAACATCATTAAACAATGTTTCATTGTCAAAAACGACACAGTGTTCAATGTTACTTATGTTAGCAGTTAGATAACTAAATGTTTGGTCTTGTGCCAATGTGTTGATTTTGAACTCTGTTCCGTTTCTGTACACATTCATATCTTTTACTTGTATTGGAATCAAATTTTGATTCAATACAAAGTTATGCTGATGCAACGTTAGAGGTTGAACAATGCCATTTTCTTTGTTGACTTTTAATGTAGTAGCAGCAGGATTGATATTAACAGTGCTACCTATTTCCCAACCTATTTGAGTCCAATACATAAACTCTGCTATCATTTGTTCCCAATTGACAGTTATTCCGTTTTGTACGTCATCAAATACCATACCATCTTGTTCGAGGTATCTACCGTAATTAATCATAAATTCACACAATGCTTGCACCGTTGTGAATTCTGTACCGTAAGGTACATAATGTACGTCACTAGTATAGTCTTTGCTTAGATAGACAGTCAAACCACCCACAGTAACTTTATCATAGTTACCATTCATTTTAGGTGTTAGTGTTCTGAAATAAGCCATGTTTTGACTATTACCGTATACTTTGTAACCGTTATCAGTCTTTTGCACGATTACGGAACTGTACATGATTCTAGTAAAAGGTTGATTGTTATATAACAATACACTGTAGCTTTCATCAGGAATCAGCAAACTACTATTTTTGCTATTAGGACTTCCCTTTTCTACATAAAACTTTAACAAGTTCTTGTCGCTGAATCCAGCTAATCTATAGGTTAGTCTTACATCCAAATTAGACAATAGGTCAGTAATCTTCTCGTTACCATTCATGCCCATTTGTTGTACATAATCTACTACCCAGTTTACATAACCGTGAACTGCTGTTCCGCTTCCATATACTGGAATATTTTTTAATGGGTTTCTATATCTAGCTTCTTCTAGATACTGATTAAATTCAGAATTGTATTCGTACTCGTCTACATTCAATCCTAAAGCAAAGAACTTTGCAGGTTTAGTTAGTGCGAATATTCGCATTAAGTCAAAGGGCCATGAACTGCTCTTTAAGTAACTGTATTCTGCAGGACCTACATCACCTAATGCCCATGGTTTGTTTACAAGATTCTTATCGTATTCAAAGACAAAAGACTTAACTGGTGAAACTAGATTACCATAAGTGTCAACTGGCAACATCTTTAGTAGATCAGGTCTTGCTCGTTTAGCATTGGTTATAGGATTTCCGTCATTCCAATCATAGCCTGCTGCTATGTCAGACCATAACAAAGTGTTATCACTTGTATATGGGGCCGCGCCATAACGCTTCTCCCACCACACTGGCTTGATAGCAAAACCTAACATTTCCCATGGAGTTTTGTGTGGGGTAGCTGTATCGTACAACCATAGGTATAAACCTCTCCAGTTACCCTTATTAATTTTGCTATAGGTAATCTTATCTGTAGAACCATGGTAGTTGTATGTATACTCGTTGGTTACATCGTAGTAATGATTCTTATAATCAATGTTGTTCTTACCTACCCAATCCAAGAATCCATAACTGTATACTCTCTGTATTTGTTCGTCGGAGTAGTTAGTTGTTCTAGAATAACCGGGGAATACATCATCGTATTCGATAGGAATAACATTACTTGTCTTTAAGTTGTTATATACTCTCTTTTCAAACTCAAGCAATGCACGGTCTCTGTAATCTTGTAAGTGACCATTCTCGTAAGTTCCATAAAGCTTAGTTAAGCTACCATCGTGTCCTTTGATGAAATAAGTAGGATATACATATGTTTCGTCGTAAACTACCTCAGGAATAAATGAAGGATACAGTCCCATTTTTGTAGGTGTGTTGGGCACAAAACTACCATATGTTTGATAGTATTCATCTATTCTTATAGTATCATTAGGTAATAAATCTCTGTAAACAATTATCTTAGGTTCGTCTGCACTAATATCGTAGTCAACACCTCTAATTAATTGAGTAGTGTATGTTACATCATTCTCAATACGATCCACATATACTAGAACACCATAATAATTTGCTCTAGCAAAATCATAAATTTTTGTTAGTGGGAACTCGGTTTGCTTTATAAAGTTGACAAATGTGTAGCTGTTAGATGCATACTTATTTCCCATTGGAACCATATCTGACCAGAAAAACGCACTAGACTCGTTCTTAGCAGATGCTATTTGATGCATTGCATCTTCTAGGATGCTTGCGTCACTGGTCAGTCTGTTGTATTCTGTCTTGTTAATAGTATCCAACAATAATGTTTTGTATTTTACGTACTCTTGTCCGTTGAACTTGAGTGCATTAAAAATACTGTAATCTTGATTTCTTAAGAAGGCAGCAGCAGGAACCAAACTTGCACTACTCTGAATCACTTTAGAGCCGTATGGTATAAGATCGCCTAAATCTCTATAGTTGTTTGCACCGAATGGGTTACCTTCAAGAGTAGTTATGTTGTTACAGATACTCTTGTAGTGACCGCGAATATCACCCAGATTAATATTTTCTACAGGAGAGTTAAATGGGTTGTATTGTAAGTTACTAGGTATTTGGTAATATGCAGTTTTGCTAGGAACGTCACTGTAAATCAATACTTGTACTGGCACAGGTGATGCAGGTGTCTCGCTTAATACGATAACTGTTTCACCTTTATCGTTTATAGTTCTAGTGTAATCACCCAAAGCTAGTCTTGTATTGTCCACATACACTTGTGTTACTGGCCATGGTGTAGAAGAAGGGTCCTTGAATGGAACATCACATACAAACACAGGCATACCAGATGTATATTTCAACTCAAATACTTGATACTGGAAGCTTTCACCTACTGCGGTCTTCCAACCAATTTCTCTAGTGTAGTCTTTCGTGCTAGGATCGTATTTCCATACATACCCAATATTAATATTTTTAGTTATAGGTGAGCTTACACCTTCTACATAATCAAACGTATCTTCATTCAACGATACTTCAAATACAATATCTCCGATATTAGTAACCGAACTATACTTAATAGGGAAACCTAAAATAGAATCGTCTGACCCTGTTCCAATCGCATATTGGAATAGTGTTGTGCCTCTGAAACTGCTACCCATGTAATAGTTTTGGTCGCTTAGGCTGATATTGTTTGAATCTAAAATATCATACAACGGCATTTGATTTACACGTTGCTTCAATTGTCCTAGATGCCACTCAGCACCATCATAGTAATAGGTATCACCCTTATTAGAACCAGCTGTTACAAACACCTGCTCGTTTGCTATTGCAGTGCCATTAGGAGCTTCACTCAATGTAATTACTTCAGATTGAGTTGACTTAATCTTTACATAGTTTACTACATAAATTTTATTTCTTACATCAGGATCTGTTGCATTTGCGAAAACAATTTTTACGCCATTAGGTATAGTTTGTGTTTCGCCCTGAGGATAGAAGGTAGCACTACCTGCACAGATTGGTGTAGCTCCGTTGTATCCAAATGGGTCAGTAACAGTCGTGTCAAAGTATTCGACTGAACCTTTACTAACGGCTGCTTGCTGGAACAATTTAAGATTAGGATAAAATTCTATAATTGGTCTCTTAGCACGATATTCGGGATTATTAAGAGCCTCTAGAACAGTAGGAGCAAGATTATCTCTATATCTAGCAGTAGCTCTTAATACATCAATGTGAAACCATCTATTACTTCTAGTCCAAGCGTTCCTATCTACACTATTTCTATGAATAGTGATATAATCCTTAGTCATAGGAACGTTTACAGACCCATCATATGCTAATGTGTCGTTAGGTGCTACGTCCCATGGGTTATAAAAAGTTTGACCAAACGGCTCAGATAAAATAAACTCACGTACTGGTAACAATGTAATGCTCGTACCTACACCTTCAACATAGTATTCGGCATTAGTATATTCTTTTGGATAGATGTTTCCTGCAAATGAAACTTTCAACCCGTTTGTAAACACTACTCCATCAGGGCTAGTGTATGTTTTCTTTCCTAGAATTTCGGTCTCTACATTAATCTGATTATCAGCAACTTTATCTAGAATTTTGATAATGCCAACTCGTGCAGGATTAGTTTCGTCCTGGTAATACAATGTATCCATCAATGCTGACAAATATGGAACAAAATACATGTAAGCATTAGAGTCAGTGTAAACTTCTTTGTTAGAATATTCATCACCATACAAAACCTTAATGCGGTCGTATTGTACAATCTGTTTTTGTTCTTTTAATCTTATAACTGGATCTTCAGGATCACCTACATAGTCGATGTAGTAGATATGTTGATTCAATATAGAATAGAATCCTTGCTCGTATGTGCCTAGCCCATACTCTGACTCATCATAGAACTCACCAATAAAGCCCTTGTCTGTAGGTTTATTGCCAAAAAATACGATTGTCTTTCCTTGTAGCGAACTAATACCATCTATGCCGCCAATCTGGCTTAGACGTTTACCATTGACCTCATCCCATTTCATAGTTGTTAGTAGGTCAACAGTTTGTGTGCTTGGATAGAAAGCTTCTGGCTGGTCGCCTTCTGTTGGTACTGTAAAGGTCAACGTACCCTTAGATATGCCGTTGTTTTCAACACCTAATATATTACGCACACTAATATTATTATGAATTAAATCTGTACCTGCAGTTCCGGGAGCGCCTTGAATCCAAAACTTAGAATCTTGGTTTAAGTAGAAGTTATATGTGCCACCTCTTAACAAAGTTATTATAGGATTCTCACCCTTTACGTTTAAGTTATTGGCATTGAATTTAACATAGTTACCAGATGTAACTACTGTAAAATCTGTTTTATTGTAAACATCATTTGTTCCAACAATAACCACTTCAGGGCCCTCAGGTAGCCAGAAGTATTGGTTGTAGTTGATTAATTTGTCTAAGTCAACAAAGCTATCCCATGAATAGAATTGGTTGTTGAATAAATCATCTTGCTGTTCGGTTACGCCACCTTCAAGTTTTAATGAATCAATAAGTCCAGGATATGTTAATACATCGTAGGCAGTAGATGTATTTTTCTTTAAGAATGCAACACCTGGTTCTAGTTGATAATCTTTTCTAATCTTATTAGGTTCAACGACATAGCCATCTGTTGCATTAACACCGTAACCAAATTTGCTACCGATGTAACCCTGAATTTTCATTGTCTTTGGCTGACTGGTCAACTGATCCAGTGTTGCAGACAAGAACTGTTCATTAGAGGGAGTTCTAAATATATCCGGTAAGAAATTGATTGTTCTAACTCTTGATACCATCTGATTGCTTTCTTATTTTGTAACTTGTAATTGTATTGGCGTTAATGCTGGAATGACTACGATATCCGTAGCCTGTGCTCCGTTGACGAATATTTCATAAGGTGCTGAACGAATCTCGTACAGGTCACCAAATTTCATATTTGGATCGTTAGGTACTAGTACTGCTGAATTAATAATATCACCTAACTGATTGTGAAGATATGCACCCAATTCTGTAAAATAGAATGTGTCACCAAAGTCCCAGTTGTCTATACTGAAATATGTATTCATTGCTTCTAAAACTTTTGTCACGATTTCACTATCACTTGCAGTAGTTGTTGGTGCTTTTACGACTTTAATTGTAGCTCTTAGTTGCGGGTCTGCTTTTGCGCCAAAAAGAGGTTTAAATCTAACACTATTTAATATCAAGCTATCGCTAATCATTTTATAGTCGTTAACTAATCCATATTGTTGTTGTAGTTCAGCCAGTGAAGGAACGTCTGGTTGTGCAACAGTGTTAGTTGTATCACGTAACCAATTTTGATACTGTGTATAATACGACTGCGTGACTAGATACAAATCAATAATGTTACTGGTAGCAGGATCTACACGTGATGTATTATTAGATACGTGTCTGTATTGGAATTGAAAGCCTTGTCTTCCTGTTTTAACTGAGTATTGAGTTTGCTTTTGTAGCAACACGACATTTTCTATTAACGGATCTTCTATAATCTTATAGAAAGTATCTTGTGCGTATGCGTAGAAAATTTGTCCTACAGGATACTCATATTTTACTAACTCAATAGTAGAAATAGTAGGATAACCATACATAACGTTGTCTGTAGGTATCATTTGATTTCTTGTTAACAAGTTAGGATCTATTGTCTTTTCAAAGAACGTATAGTATTTTGTGTTAGTAGTTCCTGTTACGTATCCAGTTATTTGTTTAAAGAAGTCTGGATCACGCACAATATTATTGTTGTTTAAATCAATTGTAGAAACTTCTACTGCAAAATCATTTACATATCCATCTGCTTCTAAGTTTTGACCCACAACATCTAATACTAATTCTCTAGGAATAGACTTGTCGCTGTTTGGTTGTGTGTTAGTTTTTAACAATGTCACTGTATCTCTATACACTTTACCTGTGTAAGGATCGTAAACTACTTTATTTTGGTCGAACAAGAAACGGGTGTCTCTTACACTAGCAAAATAATAGCTAAGTGATTTAATAGTTACAACATATCTGTTAGTACCATCATTGAAAAAATCAACAAACCATGTATCTTCAGTGTACGGAACTACATCCCAACGTGCCTCATTTGCTAACTTTGAGTTATCGTATTGTAATTTGAAACTTTGATTGAACCCCATTCTATCTACAATTTCTTGCATCAGTACGGGCGAGAAAACATTATCAAATACAGGAATGATTTGTGCGATGATAGCGTTAGTTGGAACAAATCCAGACACAGTTACTGGGCCAGCACCGTTGATAAGCGTGCCTTCACCACCGTTATATCCATCACCTACAACATGCATTACGTTAGTCCAGAAATAAGTAGACTCGATTGACGGCGGTAAACCATTAACTAAACGATTGTTACCGTCAAAGTAATAACCAGAGGGCGCTATAAATTTAACTAATGCACCTGATGATGCAAATTTAAGATTGGTTGTGCTATAATCACCTGTAGGAATAGGAGCGCCATTTTGAGTAAAATAGCCGTTAGCGTTAGTGTTGTCAAATCCTATTTGCTTCCAAGTAATTGTTCCGTTTCCAACTGTATTGAAATCATATCTTATAGCGTGTTGTACATAATATTGTTGGGCTCTGTGGTTAGCAATAGCTGCTCTAATATTTTCAGTTAAGAATGTGAAAATATCATTGTTGCTATCAAACGTAAAATTTAATATAGTGTTAGTTGTAGTTTGGTACAATCCGCCATCGTCTGCAAAACTGTTAACACTAGAATATTTTCCTGTAGGATCTACTAAATCAAAACTACGACTTACGCCAATACTACCTCTATTAAGAGCCTTACTCTTAATGATAGAACTGTATAGTGTGTATGGGAAATTGTTGTAGTCTTCACCGTTAACCATACGATTCTGTGTATAGTAACGTGTAGGTGCTCTTTCCTTAATCTCAGTTAGTGATTCTCTTGTCTGTGCAGTAGTAGATGGAATAGGTAATTCCAAAGATAATGTTAGTGTTTCTACACGACCTACTCGGCTTACATAGTTGATAGTTACGGTAGTTCCTTGCATTTCAGCAGGATCAATAGTATATTGACTAGCGTTGCCTGCACGAACTAATGCCCTAAAATTACCAACTGGAATTTCACTGAATACTCCGTCACCAAACGTGTATGTTACTTGTATTGCATATTTTCCTCTGTTCTTTTCTGCTAATTTATTCAATGCTAAATATCTCAAAGCATCCATGCCGTGATTGAATGAATCGATAGGTACGTTGGTTGCGTTCCCGTCCTTTTCCTTCCAT
>OGWF01000068.1_pt1 | contig 16289 bp, 24 predicted proteins | sample 1575951 | NCBI WGS metagenome assembly OGWF01 (sample SAMN07581523, study PRJEB24739) | freshwater metagenome | place: Singapore | collected 2015-01
GTATTGTGCATCGTGCCGAAAAATGGAAGCACGTAAAATTCTTATTAGTAGTGTATGAGAACAAGCATTTGGTTTAGAACAGAAGAAAAGCAACCTGACAAGTCGGGATACTATCTTTCATATCGTGGCTGGGGAATCGGTGGCAAAGGTGATGGAGATTGTGACTATGGATATCTGTATTATCATAAGAAAACAGATACATGGTATAGTCACGAAAGTGATGTTCGTTCATCATTTCCTGATACTGCTATTGTCTACTACTGGACTGACGCTACACCTGATGATTGGACAGACCAAGACCCTCCTAGTGTCAAATTGCGTAAACTAAAAGAAGAACACAATGTAGCATTAGAATCTGCCTACAATGATGTGTTGATTGCCATTGACAAGTACAACATGATTAAAGAGTTGGTCGGATGAACTATTCGAATGATTTAGTACAAAGACTGCTGGATGAACTCCATGAGTTTAATAGTACCTATTGGCCCTATACAATAAAAGTTGAAACATACGATATGTTTCCTGCCGAGCGTTTCTGCTATCAACACTTCAAAACTAAGAACTGGCGCAACAGGGGCACTAAGTTTGGTTTCAAGCGTAAAGAAGATTACGAGTGGTTTGTCTTGAGGTGGTCGTGATTGAAGTAAAGATATTGGATATGTCTGTAAACGAGATTATGGATATAGTTAGAAATGTTAGACTGAGGGGATACGTTCAAGGTGTAGACTTTGACTTTACTTACCATCCGCCCAAATTTGATAACTTTTCAGGCGATGCAGTGTATAATAGATGTGTAGTGTTTACCTTTTATAAAGAAGAATTAGCAACATGGTTCAGTCTGATATACCATTAATGGATGCAATAATTACAGAAAAACTTGATGAACTATCAAAAAGCATTGACAATGATGTTATGCGAGTCTGTTTGGTTGAAAGCGGTTGGACAGAAGTCTCGTTTTATTACAATAGTTCCAAACATGCTATTGATGTTTTAGAATGGATAGGTAATCATGTCAAAGAAAATCAATGGTCACGATTGAATGGTTACTTTGTTTTTCGCAACAAAAAAGATGCTGAGTGGTTCATGTTACGATGGCTATAAAGTGGAACAGAAGCATAGGCTATAACTTAGATCGGCATGCAGGGTTGAAAATGACATTTACGATTATCAAAGACGGTGCCGACTGCTATCCATGGAAGGAAGTCTATGCTTGGTTGCCGGTAAAAACAATTACAGGCAAAACTATCTGGGGTAAAAAAGTTTATAAAAGAAAAGTCTGGATTGTATGGGGTTCAGGATTTCATATGGAACCGGAAGTTCAATATGCCACGGCATTTGATTTACTAACTCACAATGATAACGATTACACTGGATAATGGTCTAACTGGGGAACAAGAACAGTGGCTTGCAAAGAATGTTGGGCCCAGACTCCATTACCTTCATAATAGTATAGGTGGTCAAGGTTGGGTAGCAAAACTACAATGGAAACCAGGAATGGTTAGTAAGTACTGGAATCTGACGTTAGAAAACGATAGCTATGCTAGCTTCTTTCTACTAAAATTTCCACAAAGGAATAATCATGGCGATAGGACCTATTGACAATTTTCACCCTATTATTGAATACATAGATCCAGTTCGTAAGAACAATGACTATGCTACTAAAAAGCAATATGAAGTAGGGAATAAAGATTCTCTAACCCACATCAAATGGTGTCGTAGAAACTTAGGTGAACGTGGAGATGGTTGGGACTTTGCAGGTTCTGGGAAAAGTCTTACTATCTTTATATGGTCAAATAAGTTACAATTTATGTATGAAATGTGGCAGAAATAATGTGTGAACATCTACCCAATCCTCTTAGTTTATTTGAAGGATTAGAAATAGAAACAAAAATGTGCTCTATGTGCAAGAGAGATTTACCTACATCATCTTTTGCAAAAGAAGGGTCAAAAGGCTATCTTAGATATGAGTGCAGAGAGTGTGCGAAGAAGCATGGTAAGCTGGTTGCTAAGATAAAGAAATCTGCACCCAAAGTATCTGAGAATCACAAATGCCCCATCTGTTTACGGGAAGTATCAGAGTTAGCAACATATGGAAAAAACAAGAAATCAGTTTGGGTCGCCGACCATGACCATGAAACAGAAGAATTTAGAGGCTGGTTGTGTCATAAGTGTAACCTAGGATTAGGTAACTTAGGTGATGATCCTGAAAGATGCAGGCGAGCGATGGAGTATTTAAATGGCAAATGATGTAATGATTGACTTAGAAACATTAGGTACTACACCTGATTGTGTAGTACTTACCATTGGTGCAGTTAGATTCGATCCTAAAGGAGTAGGTATAGCAGAGAAATTAGAACTACGTCCTACAATTGAGGATCAAACTGAAATATATAATAGGAGTATTAATGAAGATACACTACGATGGTGGTCTACACAGAGCCCTGAGGCACTTGAAGAAGCACTGGGAGACGGGGGACGAGTTCCATTTAGTGAGTGTATGGAGACCCTTTATAAGTTTTGTTGGAATCGCCGTGCTGTATGGAGTAATGGTGCTCCATTTGATCTCGTGGTCATGGAACATGCTTGGAGACAAGTTAGTGACAAACCAAACCCCATTCCCTGGCCTTTCTGGACAATGCGAGACACAAGAACATTATGGGAAATAGCAGGTGTTAAACTTAAAGACGGTGGACACGTAACTACTCACAAAGCAGTCGAAGATGCTGAAAGACAGGCTATTGTTGTACAGCAAGCATACATGAAGCTAATGAAAGCTGGGTTAGCTCAACGATGAAGTTTAACAGTGATATTGATATTGACTTCGGTGACAGGGACAAAGTTCTCACTTTAATTGAGCATGTCCCTGCTGCCATGCGTAACGTTAATCCTATCAGAAAACATGCTACTGGAGTACATGTAACTAAGGTCCCGTATGATCCTGTCAACGACATGGCTGCGATTGATTACACTGACGCAGAAAAGCGTGGATATCTAAAACTAGATATGCTGAATGTTCATGTTTATAATCATGTACGTAGCGAAGAACATCTAAAACGCTTGATGTGTGAGCCCGATTGGGATAAACTAAGTGATTCGAAGTTTGTAGATAAGTTGATTCATCTAAGCAATCACTACAATAGCATTAGAAAGATGCCCGAACCAATTGATAGTATCCCAAGACTAGCTATGTTTTTGGCTATTATTCGCCCTGCAAAGAAACATTTGATTGGATTACCCTGGAAAGATGTTGCAAAAACTGTTTGGAATAAGGGCAGTGACGGGTATACTTTTAAGAAATCACACGCTATTGCGTATGCCCATTTAGTTGTGGTTCACATGAACCTGATAGAAGAATTAGGGGATGCGCTTGACGAGAGTTATACTCTTCCTCTTTGACTTTCTTTTACTCAAATCTAACATGCTGCATATTGGACCATGTAATATAGTTAGACTCTTGTTATTGAAAGTTCTTAGATAGGGTTTAAACATTACCCATTCTTCCTTTAAGAACATATTAATGGGGACTAAGCGATTTGATTCCCACCACCATATGTCCCCTAATTCTAAGAATTTTTCACGAACCGACTGGTCCACAATGGATCCGTAATCGTAGATTGTAGTAACTACGTCATCCCTGTTTTGTACTATACCTACGTAATCTTGTCCTGCGTATGAACATACGGTTATGAATGGATGATTTTCGGTTAACTTCTTAAAAAACTCGTTGTGCAACATTTATTGTGTTCTCGGTAATATTTATTCGGGCAAAAAAGTCTTTATATTATTTGTCATAAATATTAAAAAGGGGTCGTATTGTGTATTCAACAACAGTAAACTATTATATCCAGCGTCAACAAGTTTTGTTGTATTCCGGTACCTCTAACAGGAGATATGATATCGTGTATGCAAAGAATTTAACATTAACTAAAGGGGTGGACAACAAGATTCAATTTGAGTTTTTGAATCAGGATCAGAAACCCGTCGATATAACCGGAAAAGTTATTTCTTTTAGGCTTATTAACAGCGACAGTTCCGTTGTTTATTTTAGAAAACAACTGACACCTACCTTAGCACTGAAAGGTTTAGCAGAGTTAGAGGTAGATAGTTCTGACCTATTACCTGTAGATCCGCAGCAATGTTTTTATTCATTAGAAGTAGGAGAAGGATCATCCAGTTATCCTGCTTTCGTGAGCCCTGACGCTATGGCAAAGGGCATAGTCAATGTAGTTGATACCATTTATGCAAAGCATAGACCTAGTATAGCTATACCAATGCCATCTCACCCTAATCCGATATCCACTGGTATCACGTTTTATAGCAGTGAATTTAGTACACTAGACCAAACACTGTTTAATGACCAATTCACTATTCAAATGAAGCTGGATAACTTTACGGGGAATATTGTAGTTCAAGGATCTACATCCCAAGCAGCATATTGGTACAATATAAAGCCAACTAATACCAATACTGCGGTTAACAGCTATTCGGAAAACTCAGATGCAATTGCCTTTTTTATCGAAGGCTATCACCCATGGATTCGTATAGAATTTAATGATGTATCATCTGGTAACGTATCTAACATTCTTATCCGATAAAAGTTGACATTCTATCAAACTGTGCTAAAATAGTAATATGTTTGATATTCTGTCTCTTATTCCAGGCAAAAGAAAGAAAACTCATAGTGGTTGGTATAGCTTCAACGGAGTTTGCTGTAGTCATCGCGGACATAGACCTGACAAACGAATGAGGGGCGGGATTAAGTTTGACGGATTGTATAATTGGTCTTACCATTGTTTTAACTGCAACTTCAAATGTAACTTCACTTTAGGAAGAAGCATTAACCACAAGACAAAAGAACTGTTATTGTGGATGGGCGTAGACGAGGATCAAATCAAGCGGTGGAGTTTAGAAAGTCTACAGAAAAAGGATATACTAGACTTTACTCAGAACAAAGTATATAAGAGAATTTCGTTTGAAGAAAAGCCGTTGCCCGAAAACAGCGAATATATAGACCCAAACAATCTTAAACACAGAAGATATTCAGAGTATCTAATGGATAGGGGTATAGATCCCAAAAGCTACCCGTTCCTCGTAACACCTAATGTTGTATCCAGAAACAAACACAGGATTATAATTCCTTATACATTCAAAGATAAGATAGTAGGAAATACTAGTAGATATATTGATGGCAGAAGTCCCAAGTATTTTAACGTTCAACAGCCCGGATACGTATTTGGGTATGATTTTCAAAAACCAGATTGGCAGATATGCATCGTAGTCGAAGGAGTATTTGACGCTTTAAGTATAGATGGGTGTGCAGTTCTACACGATGACATTAGTGACGAGCAGGCAGCAGTATTGTCTACATTAAACAGACAGATAATAGTTGTCCCGGACTACGATGCTACTGGCTTAAACATGATTGATAGAGCATTAGAGTTGGGCTACAGTGTCAGTCTCCCTCCCTGGGAACAAGGTATTAAAGATTTAAATGATGCGGTAAGAAAATACGGGAAGCTACCTGTATTGTTAAGTATAATTGAGAATGCGACTAATAGTAAAATAAAATTAGAAATGAGGAAGAAGCAGATTGTTAAAGGATTATAACGTAGACGTTCAAGCTCTGTTTTTGCGTATGATGATTACAAACGCAGAATTGTATACCAGAGTTATGAACATAATGAATTCAGCTAACTTCGACAAGTCACTAAGACCTGTAGCTGAATTCTTCAAAGAACACACAGACAAGTACAAAGTTTTACCTGATCCTGCACAGGTTAAGGCTACAACCGGTGTGTCTATTGACCCAATTGAACACTTGGACGAAGGTCACACTGAATGGTTTCTAGACGAATTTGAAAAGTTTACAAAAAGACAAGAGCTAGAACGTGCAATTTTGAAGGCAGCGGACTTACTTGAGAAAGGTGAGTTCGAACCTGTTGAAAAACTAATCAAAGACGCAGTACAAATCAGTCTACAAAAAGACATGGGTATGGATTACTTTGCTGACCCTAGAGCCCGTCTTATGGCATTAAAATCCAACAACGGACAGAACTCAACTGGCTGGCCTAGTATGGATCGTAAGTTGTATGGTGGGTTTAATCGTGGCGAATTGCAAATCTTTGCAGGTGGTTCAGGCTCGGGTAAGAGTTTGTTCATGCAGAATTTAGCAGTCAATTGGTCACAGCAAGGATTGAACGGCGTTTACATCACACTAGAACTCAGTGAAGGCTTGTGTTCTATGCGTATTGACAGTATGATGACCGACACAAGCAGCCGTGAAATTTTCAAGTCTATTGATGACATTGAAATGAAAGTTAAAATGCTTTCCAAGAAAGCAGGTAAATTGCGTGTTAAATATATGCCGGCACAAAGTAACGTCAATGATATCCGAGCATACTGCAAAGAATTACAGATTCAGACAGGAATGAGGGTTGATTTTGTATGTATTGACTATCTGGATTTGTTGATGCCTGTTAGTGCAAAAGTCAGTCCCAGCGACTTATTTGTTAAGGACAAGTATGTTGCAGAAGAAATTCGTAACTTAGCGAAGGAGTTAAATGTATTATTGGTCACAGCTTCACAGCTTAACCGCTCAGCGGTTGAAGAAATTGAATTCGATCACTCACATATTTCAGGTGGTATTTCAAAGATTAATACTGCGGACAATGTATTTGGTATTTTTACTAGTCGTAGTATGCGTGAGCGTGGACAGTATCAACTTCAACTAATGAAAACTCGTAGTTCTAGCGGTGTGGGACAGAAAATCGAGCTAGAGTTTAACGTTGAAACACTAAGAATCACAGACCCTGATCCTGAAGGTTACGGTGACCAACAAGCTGCTAAATCTGCTCAGCCCAGTGCAAATGATATTATGTCTAGGTTGAAACCTAGTAGCACAGTTACAAATGTAGGTGAAGGTATTGAAATTGACACTAGTTCTAATAAGCGTGTTGAAGCAGACGTACAGGGTAGCAAGTTAAAATCCCTACTTAAGAATCTGCAAAAGTGATAAATACACTATAGGAATCTGCATTATGCAAAAAAAGACACGTAGCCTGTTAGAAGAATTGCAGTCGTTAGGTGACCAAAAAGATAAAAAGTATATTATCGAAAGCCGTGCCCAGCATATTATTACTAGTGCAATTAATCTATTAGAAATGATTAACAAAAACTATGGTACTGAAAAGGCAGCTGTCTTAGAAAGAAAACTACTAAGTGCAATTAAGTCCCGTGACCAAAGCAGATTTTCTAAAAGTTTAAGGAAGAACGATGAAAATCAGGGAGATTAATGAGGGTTTAGGTGACGTTGGTGCTGCTATAGGGTCTGGATTATACAAAGCTACCGGCGGCATGATCGGTAGCAAACAAGCCGCAATCGAACGAGGTTTCATATCAAATTTTAATAGCCAACTAGCCCGTAGCGCACGTACGGGCGGTCCTGCATTTGATATGGAAGATTACTTGAATGCATATGCACAACAATTAGGCTGGCCTCTATCTGAAAAAGAAAAGATGTATATCAAGCAACTTTCAGATCAAGCTACTGCTAAAAAATATTCCTCAGGATCTATAACTCCTATCGGTAGATTGATGTATAGTCTTGCCGACAAATATAGAAGAATTCAACCTGCAGGTGGATACACTAGGGGAACTACTACTAAGACAAAATCTGCCGGTGGAGCTACCGGTGGAACTACTACTCCTGCAGCACCGGCTGCTTCGACTGAACCTAGTCCAGCTGCTGCTCCGGCAGCATCGACTTCACCACGAACAACAGGTGCAAAAATACTGAATGCCCTCATGAGGGTATACAAAGAGCCTACTGGCAAAACAGATTTAGAGCAAATAATGCGTGATTCTGCCTACTTATTGTCTAGGTTAGATAAAAGTAGATACAATACAACAGTTCGAGATTTAGCGACCGGCGGGGCTTTTGCTGCAGGTGTAAAAGGTTCAGCTACTACTGCTCAAAGTTCAGCGCCTCCTTCAGCACCTAAACCAGAACAGACTGTGCCTTCTGATATTAACCAAGCTATGCCAGGATTTAGTAAGGCTTCCGATGACCTAGAACATAAGATGAAGCCCGGTGGACCTGTGCCATCTTCAGCAGAAAGAGCATATCGTCCCGGAAGCAGAAAACCCGGAGTCACTGACGTATCACCGAAAGTGAGAAAATAATGGATTTTCGTTCAGTAATTACTACTTTGGAAGAGTTGAATACTGTATTGTTTGAAGACAAGGGGCACCTAGATCACCCTGAGGACGCTATTTTCTTAGGTGGAAGTCAATATGCATTAAAAGCAGTAGATGCATGTGTAAAAACTGCTCAGAACCCAAAGACAATTACAATTAAGTGGGATGGTTATCCTGCATTGATTTTTGGACGAGGTCCTGATGGTAAGTTTACTATCATGGATAAGCACATGTTTAATAAGAAAGACGGCACTGGTCGAGTAAATTATAGTCCACAAGCGTTCTTTAAATACGACCAAGCTAGGGGTGTCAATAGAGAAGGTCTATACCCTATTATTCAACGTATCTGGAAAGGCTTATCCGAAGAGGATAGGGCTTTAGGCTATTACTGGGGTGATTTACTGTTTAGTCAACCACTACAAGAAAAGAACGGATTATATACCTTTAGAGCTAATCCCGGCGGGATTACATATACAGTAGATGTTGATTCAAGTGTAGGTCAAATTATGACCAACAAAGTAGCAGGAATAGCAGTACATCAATTTATTCCTGCTAGTGCAGCAAGCACAGATGAGGCTCAAAGTCTTGAAGGTAGTATAGGTAAACTTAAAAACACAAGTAACGTAGCTATTGTTCCTAGTGCAATGCCCATAGTACCAAAATTAAAGTTGAATGCTGCACAAGTTACTCGCTGTCAAACTGCAATTCAAAAATATGGACCTTCAGTAGACCAGATGTTACAAGGTCCCGCAGGAACAAAGAGTGCTTTTAACAGTAACTTGTTCACAGTTTATATCAACAAAAAGATTGTATCTGGTAATCTTAATAATCTAGTCCGAGACTTTATGGAATATGTGAATACTAGACCAATGAGTGAAGCTATGAAAGCTAAGATTATACCTCACATTCAAGCTAACAAAGAGGGCATCGCAGGGGCATTTTTGATATGGTCTGAGATTTACAAGTTGAAAATGTCTATTGTAAAACAATTAGATCAAGCAAGTAAGACTGGACCTGTTAAGGGTTATCTACAAGATGGCACACAGACCCAAGAGGGATATGTGTCCTACGGGTTTAAGTTTGTTGACAGAATGGGTTTTAGTCGCCAAAATCTAGCCGCAAGGCAAGCCCAAACCTAACTTTTTTTGCAATTGGCATAAATAAATATATGAATCTATAGGATTCAAACATTTAAAGGAAATTTATCATGGCATACACAACACGTACACATGGCGACTTCAAGCCAGTAGCAAACTATGACGTACCTGAGTATTCAGTTGGCGCAGTTAACGCAGCAACTTCTGCTAAGACAGTACAACCACAAGGTCCTAAGTTAGACTTCTTCACTATCACTTTAGCTAACGTAGCTACTGACGGTGCTGTATTGAAGGCTACTATCGACGCTATCCAACAACTAGCAGTTGTTTACTTGTATGAAGTTACTGATGCAGCTACTGACACTCTAGCAGTTGCAGTATACCCAACAGGTGCTTGGACAACAGCTTCATTGGACACAGCAACTGGTGGTACAACTACTAACGGTGCTACATTCACAAACTAATCTAATTAGTTACATAAAAAGCCCAACTAAGTTGGGCTTTTTTGTTGGCTATCCAATAAATACACTAAAGGAACATATATGGCCACTTTAAACATTCCATGGAGATTATACTACCCGTTAGTATCTATATCAACTAAACCCGATTCTTATGCAGTCAGTCGTATATCAGCAGGATGGTACCCTGCTTCTAGAGGAGCATCCACAATAACTTATTCTACATTAAGGAATGTAGAAAATAACATACAAAAAGCGTTAGCAGATCAAGAAGGAAAACTAAGATATCTGGAAAGAAGTTTATCTCAAGCATACGGTAGAGACACTACAAGACGAAATGCAGATATTTTAAAGAATGTTAGCTCATATAATCGAGTTGGATTGACATTCAACGGAAAAACGTACCTATCATTGTATCAAGAATACGCTACTTTGGTAGCTGCCGCCCAATTTACAGCAACTATAATTAGACAGCATAGACTAGTATAATAATGTGGGGTGAATCTCACCTCATAAATATCTATATGAGTTATAAGTTTAAGTGTCATACGTTATTTGACATAACAAACACTGGGGTCCTTAACAGAAGACCCCCTAGTTTTTTGGATGAAAACAAGCTCATTGAATGGAACAATAACAAAAAACGTCAATGCAATTTTGATACAGTCCTGCAAATCATTTCGATGCGTTCTCAACCAGAAGATATAACCAAACCTGAATTTAAGTATATAAAATTTGAAAATTTTGACAAGTTTGGGTTTTTACTAGAAACACAAGATGATTCTGAAATTCCAGTATGGTCTTTTGATTTCACTGTAAACTATAGAAGCGTATTTGATGATGGGATAACAGAATTGGGATATTTGTACTCTGACTGTGATAGTGTTCCTATGCTTACAGGACTAAGCGAGTGGAATAAAACCCCAAGCTTTTTAGACATTAGTCCAGAGTTAAGAAATATATACTTTGAGGTGTTAGATGATTGACGAACAACAAATGTTTAGTGCATTAGCAAGTATCATAAAGTCTAAAGATATTGCTAATTTAATAAAAAACCTTATAATAGAAACCGACGATGGAGAGTATCTGTTATATGGACTGTATACTATAAAAAAATCTAATGGACTCTATGTAGTAACGATTGGGTCTGATGTAAAGAATACTTTCAATAACCTCAAAACAGCAGTAACTTGGGCTACTTTAGACAGCAAAAATAATATCATGTTGGCTAAACGTGTAGATACATTGGATAAAGCAATATCTGGGTCAGACTTCACTATTAGCCTTCATAAAAAGCTTTACAAAAAGACTAAAGATATTGATATGAAGGTCATCTACTTGAATAAGCTACAAGATGAAACCTTAAAAAGAAAGAAGCTCACGAACGAGTTAGATACATATATAACCAGAACTCAGAACTGGCAGCTTGACCAATTCAAGAAACAAACCACAAAATAAAATAAAACTGATAAATACAATATTAGTACTCTAGGAATTAACTATGAAACTTACCGAATTTAACATGAAGCCAAGCTTAGTCGCTAAAACAGCACTAAAAGAAAACTTCAATCAATATTTTAATATTGATAACCTTGGTCCTTTTGAAACCAAGAAAATGCTCACTAAGGTGCGCGGATTAATCAACGAAGCTAAATCAAAGCAAAGCGGAGTTGGAACAGAAAACAACGCAGCTTACTTAAAGCTAGTCTTTATGGAGCAAGCATTGACACATCACTATGGTGAATTAAAAGCTCTTCCAATGTACAATCAAAGAGTGATTGTAGAGAATGAAGAAGTCGAAAAGTCTCAAGTTGTTCTAGCAGCACAAGAAATGGTCGATGCTATGCAAAAGATGGTTGAAGATGTTTCTGATATGCTAGTTAAAGAACTACCTGCAGTTGTTGACGGTGTTAACTCTGAGTTTGGTACTAGCGAGGGTGAGCAATTTAATAGCCAAGTTAGTGAAGCATTGACTGCATTACAGCAAGCACTAACACAAGCTAAGTCAGGTATTCAAAGCGCATTAGGAACTATCACAGGACAAGGCGGCGGCTTTAGTGGTGAGATGGGCGGCGAAATGCCAGGTATGGGTGACGAGATGGGCGCTGAGATGCCAGGTATGGGTGACGAGATGGGCGCTGAGATGGGTGACATGGCAGCAGATGAGTTACCTAGCGATGAAGAAACTCCTGAGCTTCCTGAAGAACCTGAAGAAGAGCCTGCTGGTCCTCTAGGTAGAGCAAAACGTTAATATGCGTTTATACGAGTTTGCCGACGATGATCCATTACGTGTTAAGTTGACTGCAATTGCTAGTCAACTTAAAAGTAAATACGCCGGTACAGGAGCTCAACTTTCTACTGATGATTTTTTAACTATGCTAAAAAGACAAGGAATGGTCTTAGCAAAGTCAGATTTATTTGATATAGTTAAAAAAGAACCATTGAAAAATATCATATCAGATTTAAATGATAATGTGATTACATTCAGTGGCGATGAACAAGAAGGACCCGAAGCTGGTCCAGACGAGAATGAAAAGATTCGTCAGCAAATGGCGAATAAGCAAGCAAGTAAACCCGATCCACTAGGTTAACCGAATAGATTGTACTACGTAGAAATATGTAGTACAATTTTTCTATGTATATTCCTGACAAATTTAAATACGAACCCGTAAAACGCATAGATACCCCCGAAGGTCGTAGATATGCCACACCAGATGGTGAGAAACTTCCTAGTGTCACTACAATCTTAGACGCAACTAAACCCGAAGAAGCTAAGAAAGCACTCATGGAGTGGCGCAAGCGTATGGGTCCAGTAAAGGCTCAGCAAATTACAACAGAAGCAGCGGGTCGAGGTACTCGTATGCATAAATGGATCGAAGATTACATTAAAACAGGAGCATTAGGTGTCCCCGGAAGCAATCCATATAGCCAGCAAAGCCATAAAATGGCACAGTCTATCATCTATCAAGGACTCAGCAAATGTAATGAGTTCTGGGGAACAGAAGTTCCTCTCTATTTTCCTAAAGTATATGCCGGAACAACTGATCTGGTTGGTGTTCACGATGGTAGCCCTGCTATCATGGATCACAAACAAGCTAACAAACTAAAGAAAAAAGAGTGGATTTCTGATTACTTTATACAGTTAGCAGCCTATGCTAACGCACATAATGAAGTACACGGCACTGATATTCGTAAGGGTGTTATTTTCATGTGTACAGCAGATAACATCTATCAAGAATTCATTATAGAAGGATCAGAATTTGACCACTGGTCTAACGAATGGTTCAATAGATTGGAACAATACTATTCAAAGTTCGTGTAGCCCTTGATAAATAGTATAATTACATAAAGATTATACTATGGCTATCGTACAAATCTCCAAAATACAACACAGAACTGGTGCAAACATCGATTTGCCACAACTAGATGTTGGTGAAATCGGCTTTGCAACAGACGAAAGACGTTTGTATATAGGTAACGACCCTGTATTACATCCTGCTGCAAATTCCGCTGTCACCACACAAACTGAAATACTAACTGAACACAGTGACATTAGTTTCAGTAAAATTACAGGAACAGCTAACGGCAATATCAGATTAGCTAACGTAGTTCCCGGACAAATAATTGTCGCTAAAAATATAGCGAACACTACAAACTTAGAATGGACTAACGCCGGCGGCAACGGTAGACAACCAGGCAACGTTAACCAATACGCAAACGCAAACGTACACTTAGGGCACGTTAACTATGTTAAACTAGGTGGAGGAACGAACGGATACGTATTACAAACAGACGGTACCGGTAACTTAACATGGGCTGCATTTTTGCAAGGTAGCGTTGTATCAGGTACTCCGGGTGGTGCAAACGCACAGATTCAATATAATGATGGTGGTACAAATTTCGGTGGAAGTTCTGGTTTTACATATGATAAAGTTACAGGTCAGTTAACGAACTCTGGAAACATTGTAGGTGGTAATATCAATGGTCCTTTGTTTGGTCCTCTTAATGGTACAGTTGGGGCAACTACACCTAACACAGGCGCATTTACAAGTATTGTAGTTTCAAACAATGCAACAATTAACGGCAACATTACAGCAGGTAATGCTAACGTCAACACACGATTGAACGTTACTGGAAACGCCAACGTAGGTAATTTATATACAACTGGTTTAGCTAACGTAGGTAATTTGAGGGTAAGTAGCAGAGTTCAATCAAGTTTGATTCCTTCTGCCGATGAAACATACGATTTAGGTTCTAGCACACTAAAATGGAAAGACTTATATCTAAGTGGTACTAGTATAAAACTAGGATCACAAACAATCAGTTCTAACTTGAATGGGGTTGTCATCTCCAATAACTTATACGTTGGCAACACTATTAACTCAAACAACTTTACAGCAAATAGACTAACAGGAACCCTAGTTACTGCTAACCAACCTAACATAACTGCGTTGGGTACATTATCTTCTTTGAACGTGAATGGTGTAGCTAATTTAGGTAACGTAGCTAACATAAGAATCAGCGGTGGATTCAATGGTTATGTACTAACATCTAATGGTGCAGGCGGAGTTAGTTGGCAAGCTGCAGGTGGAAGCGGTGCTGGAATTCCAGGCGGTGCTAACACACAATTACAATTTAATGACGATGGTGTCTTTGCTGGTAACTCTACTCTTACATTTGATAAGATAAATGACGTATTAAGTGTTTCTAATGTCAATGTTAGTAGCGTACTTAACGTAGCTAACGTCGGCAATATAAGAGTGCCTGGTGGTGTTAGTGGACAATTCTTACGTACTAACGGTTCCGGTGTATTAAGTTGGGCTACTCCTTCTGGTGGCGGCTCAGTCGGCGGGTCTAACACACAAGTTCAATTCAACGATGGCGGTGCATTCGGTGGCTCTGTCAATTTAGTTTTCTTTAAAACTACTAACACTTTACAAGTTCCTAACTTAGACGCCACACTAGTAACATCTGCACAACCTAATATTACTAGCGTAGGTAATCTAACCAGTTTGAGAGTTGTGGGAAATACTACTACTGGAAACATTACTTCATTGGGTAATGCTACGGCTAACTTGTTTATCGGTAGTGGCGCAAGTCTAACAAACATTAACGGTGCTAACGTAAGTGAAGTACCTAATGCAAATTTTGCAACTCAAACTGCCACTGCTAACTTCGCAAACTTTGCAGGTAATGTTACTGTAGCGGCTCAAGCTAACATTACTAGTTTGGGGACACTAACTGGGTTGACAGTCAACGGTATATCTACATTAGGTAATGTAGGTAATGTAAGAATCTCTGGTGGTTCAAACGGTCAAGTTTTATCTACCAACGGTGCTTCTGGTTTGAATTGGGTTAGTATGCAAAACCCTGATTCAAACGCTAACTCTGTTCAATTTAACAACAACGGTGTATTTGGTGGTACTAGCACATTCACATTCGACTCTTCAACCAATACATTGTCTGTTACTAATATAACAGGCGTACTTACTACTGCTGCAAATGCCCAGCCAAACATCACTAGTGTGGGTAACTTATCATCATTGAACGTTGTTGGTAACATAACCGCAGGTAATGCTAATTTAGGTGCATTAGTAACAGCATCAGAGTTCTCAGGCGGCGGTGGAAATCTTTCAAATATTGCCGGTGCTAATGTAGTCGGTGAAGTTTCAAATGCAAACTATTCTTCATATGCGTTAGATGTTACAAATGCTGCACAACCAAACATCACAAGTGTAGGGACTTTAACAGGTCTAGATGTAAGTGGTGATGCTAATATTACTGGAAATATTACAGTCGATATTGTTACTGCAAATTACATCTACGGTGACGGTAGTAACATTACAGCAATTGACGGAACTTTTGTAACTGGTATTGTTGCAAATGCTAACATGTCATCATATACAAACTATGTTATAGATCCTACACAGGCCAACATCACTAGTGTTGGTAATCTAGTTTCATTAACTATTAAAACTACTGCAGGAAATGATGAAGATGCATTGACAATTGAGGGCAGTGTAACTAATCTATACTTCTCTACAAATTCATTAGGTTTTGCTATCACAAATAGACCTAGTGAAGGTGGTGCAGGATTCTTTACTATTGACGGATTAATTAGCAGTATACCTATTAATGGTTCTGGACTGTCAGCACCTAATTTAATTAGCAGTACAAATTCTGATGCTATTCTGCTTGCTAAAAATGACTCGACACTAGCTAACGCACACTCAGTAGTGCCACTATCTGACTTTACTACAAACATGGGTGGAACAGACGAGGCATTGGGCGAGGTATACTTTAGAAACATGTATGCTGCTAGTTATAACATCAAAGATACTTCAGGAGCGCCGGCTACATGGCCTACTGCAACAACATGGCAATTGCTAGCAGGACCTGATGGTCTATACTTTACTGTTCAGGTATCTAAGTTTTATGTTAATGCAAATGATACTAGTTCTCTTTCTACATTGAGTTGGGGTCAGATGCGTTCTTCGTCTAGACCTGTTGTATTCAGGTGTTATCGTGACTGGGAAAC
>OGWF01000069.1_pt1 | contig 16249 bp, 37 predicted proteins | sample 1575951 | NCBI WGS metagenome assembly OGWF01 (sample SAMN07581523, study PRJEB24739) | freshwater metagenome | place: Singapore | collected 2015-01
GTTTCCCAGTCACGATACAAGCCTCCCACCTATCCTACACAGATCCGTTCAAAGTCCAACACCAACATGAACACCCTGACTATCACCTCACCTCTTCGCCCTCAACACACTGCGTGTGGCACATACCTTATGGGCAGGGTCGAGGTCGCTGGAGAGGAATTCCGAATCGAGGGCGACCTCGATAAAGCTTGGCTCAACATCATTGGCGATGACGGGCGACAAGAGTCCTGCGTGATCGAGGATGGCTATATCGTCCACGAAGGTGGCGAGTGGATCACCGAACATTGGACTGACGAAGATTGGGACGCCATGAATCTGCATGTCGCTCAAGCCAAGGCCTAACACCCAAACACCAACACACACACCATGAAACAGACTACCATCCAGGTTGAAATCGAGGAAGCCATCTGCGGCGCGACAATCATTCTCCGTGACAAGCATGGTCGCCTCCTCGAAAGACCCAACGCCCACGAACTTCGTCTCTGGCAGGTCATCAACGGAAAGGAAGAAGATTGGAAGGCAACCTTCCGAGAAATTGACATGAAAGACCCCGCTGACTACGCCACCTGGCACAAGGAGTTTGGCGAACGACTGCTCCGAGTCTGTGCCAATCGGACGCAGGTCGTCACAAAAGTGCGAGTTGCCAAGACATTCCCCAGCGGGTGTCCACGCTTCGTTGCCGTGACCGCATTTTGGCACCGTAAGGTCAAAAAGCCGTTCACCCTATTCGACAACCGCAACGGTGTCTGGACTCTGCGCGAATACCGCAAGGCCAAAACCTCAGGTAAATACATCCCGCGCATCCTGACGCGCATCAAGGACACCCTGCACTATGACTTGTGTGACCTGTATGGCTACATCCCCAACGGCCTTCCCGATGGTTACTTGGTCGAGTCGGATGTCTTCGATGTTCTCGTCTTTCACCCCACCGACGAGAACGCCACCTACTGGAAGTACACATTCAAGGCGACGAGAGACTGAGACCACACACCCCACCCAACACCCCACCCAACACCCAACACCAACATGAAAAACGCCTCCGAATACCTCTCCCAGCACCCAGAACTCGCCAGCCTTTTGAAGAATCTCGACTCCCCAGTGCATGCCCGAAACGGCTTCGCGCAAGATGTCTCCTCGAAGCTTTTCAGCCAAGGCACCTTGAGCCAGCGTCAGCATGACGCTCTGCTCGATTCTCTCCGACGAGACCTCAAACGAGCCGAGGAGATGGCAGACGCCAAGCCGATTGAGGCAGGTCGATACCCCATCACTGGTATCATCGTGACCAAACGGGTCGAGCACCTCTACCGCTGGCGATCCGAGTACCAAATCAAGCGCAAGGTGCTGATCAAGGACAGCGAGACCAAGGGCAAAGTCTGGGTGACCCTCCCGCTTGCCCTTCGCGATCTCGAAAAAGGTGACCCCATCACCCTGACAGCTACTTGGAAACCAAGCCAGACCGATCCTCATTTTGCCATCGGAAGCCGTCCCACTGCCTAAGTGTCCCGTACTCCAAAACAGCATGCACTACACCTTCGAGACAGCCACCAACTTCCTTCGCAAACTCAGCGAAGAAAGTCGAGGCCAAGTTGCCCTGACGGTTCCTGACCGAACAGTATACAACGAGACCTTTTTCCGAGACCTCTTGGCATCCCTCATGATGACCGTGCCAGAGGTGCAGGAACACCTCGAAGCCCTCCACCATTTCAACAAGCACAATTAGACACCAACATGGACTCCTCATTCCCTCTCCCCACCATTCACCTCAACGGAACCGACAAGGAGGTGCTGCTGTCCCAGCACAGCACCGCTCTCAACTATCTTGGCATGGCACTCAATGCCTTCAAGTCTACCACCTGCCACCCCCGTGATTACTATCTCCACGAAGACCCCAATGCGTGGGACAAGGCTACTGCCAAACGCGCCGAGATCGACAAAGGCTTGGTCGAGGCCATGCGCTACCTCGAGACCATTTGTGACCACTTGGATCAGTGACCCGTTCTCCAAAACACGCCAAGCTCCCCAAACCCAACACCAAACCATGACACTCGCCCAACTCACCCAGCGCATCATTGACATTGAACACGCCCAAGGCACATGCCTTGATGACACCCCGATACATGTCGTGACATCCCGAAGGATCTCCCTGTCTGAGCCCTGCCAGGTCGCCAGCCTGCGCTACATCGCCAACCCTCGCGGAGGCGGGAGACCCTACCTTGAATTGACCGTGGTGGTGCCTTAGATTACTTCATGGCATTCCGCATACACATCCCCATCGACAGGCTCAAGGCCCGATTGCGGAAACGCCTGCCGCCACCTCCCAAAATCCACAAACCAAAGAACGCCTACAAGCGGCGCAAGGTCAGTCCAAACTCGGAAGAGTAGGTCAAGTGTCCCGTTCTCCAAGATCGTGAAAAAGAAACTCGAATCTGGTCGCTACAAGATCACAGGTCGCGTGATCGCGATGAAGTCTTACCTCGGAAAGGACGAAAATCGCCGACCCGTCATGCAGCATTTCCTGCTCATCAAAGACCTCGCTGGTCGGCGATTTTGGATACGAAGGAAGGTAGGCCAAGACATTTGTCTCTTCGACAAAGTCTCTGTGACAGCACACTGGTGGGTGAAGCCAGAAGATCCCACCTTTGCAAAAGGAGGATTGCCGATCATTGAGGTGCATCCAACGCACTAGGGACAGCGTCCCGCCAACCGAAAATTTCGAGTTGACACCTCCCAGGCTACACCCTAGAACTGCCACCGTTCTGTTTCCACAACGGAACCAGACGCCAACAACAAACCCCACAAGCACATGAAGAAAGTTGCCGCCAAGACCAAGATGGTCGCTGCTCCTGCCGTCAAGCTTCCCGTCGCCAAGGCTGTCAAAGCCAAGGCCAAGGCGAAGAAGGGCAAGATGTAAGCCGTCCCCCAGCCCTGGCTACCGAGGCTTCGTATCGGTGGCAAACCCCAAATCCCAAGAACAAAATATGAACCCAAAACAACCTCCCACTCTAAGCGGTGGTCTTAATGATCCACCCAGACCAAACCACCACTCGCTGGCCAATTCGCTTGAGCGACTCACCAGACTCGTTGACGATTTTGGTGAAAGCCTCAACCGAGCCATTGACATTGCTCGTCCTCATTTGGTTTCTGACCCAAAAGACTGCATTGAAGAGGAACATAAAAGCCACAACTTGGAAGCTGTTCCTCCAGCATCTCCGTTCAGTCACGAAATTCGCGCCATCAATGAGCGTCTCGAAGGGCTTGTCGAATTGCTCAAGCGATTCAGCAGCAACCTTGACACCTGATACCATTTTCCTGCCGTGCCTGTGCTGGCCTACTATTCTGGATGTCCACTTGGCAGTCTTGTTAATAGGAAGCGCAGTGAGCATAATCGCCCTTGAGTGGGCCACCTCCAACCATCAGAAGGTCAGGACACTGCGGCGGCAGGAAACCCCAACACCAAACACCCAACACCGACATGACAAAGAACGAAATCATCATTGAAACAATCCGCTTTTACAGCGAAGACACCACCCGCCGAGCAACAGTCGCACTAGGTGGATGCACCTATCGCGTACCACCAAAACCCCCGCTACCAGAGAGGTGCTGTGCTGTTGGCCGTTGCATGACCCCAGAGGCTTTGGGCAAGTATGGTAGTCACTCTGGTTTCGTGGACACTTTAGTTAACGCACATGAAGGTGGCGATGTTGACAACATCCTTCGCCCTGAGTACCACGGACATGACATCAAGTTCTGGTGGAATCTTCAAGGACTTCACGATGCTCCTCAGAACTGGAGCAACAAATACGAACTTGCCAAATTCATCAGAACTTGCTTCGGAGAAAACGCTCTTGAAGCCGTACGAGATGCTGGCTTACTTTGAACGACACCACCATGAAAACACCAGAAACAGAACGAACAGACTATATCACTTGCCCATATTGCGGATACAAAGATAGAGATTCTTGGGAAGTTGATTTTGGCCCAGGGCTTGATGGTGATACCACAGTTTCCTGTGATGCTTGCGGAAAAGAGTTTTTTGCAAGCCGCATTGTTGATGTTTGCTACACAACCAAAAGACTAAAAGAATAGCTTTCCAAACACCATGAAAACAACAGAACAAGAAACAGTCTTCAACACAGTTGAGGAACTAAAACAAAGCGGATGGAAACAATATCCATCAGCAGAACCGAGGTTGCTCCTGTACAAAACCTTTGAAGGCCATGAAGAGTGCGCCTGCAACAAGGGGAAGTGGATGCAAGTACAAATCTATCTCTCCTCTTTTCAAGAGCTAGAACACCAAGTTTCCAGATACCAATTTGAGGTGGAAGTAAGGGGCGAACTGCCAGATGGCGAGTGGGCTATACTGAGCTTCTATGGGCTTTCCAGCGAAACTACAAAAGAGAAGCTGGAATCCAAAGCTGCCGAACTGCTCGCCACTTGGGATTGGATGGTGAGGAACAATAGAGCGAACCAAAACTAGTTGACCCAAACACCATGAACGAAGATAAAAAATACGAATTGATTGGAGTATTTGCGGCGATCCTCCTGCTCATTATAGCAGTCTCCGCAGCCGCAGAAAGAGACGCCCTAAAGCAGCAAGCCATTGATCGCGGCTTTGCTGAGTGGAAAGTGATCGGAGAAAACGAAACAGAATTTGTGTGGAAGGAAAATATCAACATCAAAACACCATGACACCCGAACAAACCGAAGAACTCGCGGCATTGAAAGCCGCACTCAAACAGCACATCGAAGAGGCTGAGAAGGCCACGCCTGGGCCTTGGACTCCTACGAATAGGGGGTGCTCAAACGGCGGGGCAAGATTTGATTTCATTGATGCAGGGGATTTCGCGTCCTCGGAAGCAGAGATGGCAGTTGAAAACGCCGCCTTCATCGCCCGCGCCCGCACCATGTCTCCGCTTGCCTGCCGCATCGCTTTGGAGGCAATCAAAGCCCTGGAAGAAATTGTTGCAGAGGACAAGGATCATCTCATGGCAGCAGATCATGACCTCATTTTCATTCTCAACCTCTGGAAAGGAGGTCAGCCATGACACCAGAAAAGCAACGGTCAGAAATTGCAAAGCTATGCAACTGGAAACTCCAAACCCATGTTCCAATTGAATGTGAGGAGTCCGCAATTATGTGCTGGATTCGCCCTGGAAATGACGATTGGCAACCAGAGCAACTTCCCGACTACCTTAACGACCTCAATGCCTGCTACCAGTTCACGGCCTACATGGACTACGACCAGCAGGTTGAGTTTGCCAGAATCCTTAGTGCCATTGTACTGGAAAATCCGAGTGATTTTTGGTGGGACTTAAACGCGCAAGAAACATTCCAAGTATTGGATGCCTCCGCCGCCCAACGCTGCGAGGCGTTCCTAAAAGTTTTTGACAAGTGGGAAAGTCAACCCTAAACCATACTGGTGTCATATCCCATATGGGCGATGACACCAACACAAACACCAAAACACCATGAACACCCCAACACCTGACTACGGCGAGCCTTGGGAAGAACAATCAGATGATGAGATTTTTTCCAGAAATGGAGATGAAGGAACGCTTGCGATTGCACAAGGATGCGTTCGTGAAAGAATCATCGCCTGCGTCAACGCCTGCGCTGGCATGGCTAATCCTGCAAAAGATATTGCCGAGCTTCGAGAGGCAATCAAGGAAGCTCGCAGGTTTATCCGTGATATAGTAAAAAATCACGAATGCAGTGAGTATGTGGATCGTGACGGCGAAGCAGTCCTCGAAAAACTACAACCATTTATCAAACCATGACACCAGAACCACCAACACCTGAGATGGAAGACGAGGAATTCTACAAAGAAGCGAAAGACTTTCCAAAAACGGCTTTTGTCGTCCCCCTAGACAAGTTTTTGTCTGCTAAAGAGGAACTTCAATCGTGCAGAAAAATGCTAGGAATGTCACTGGACAATCATCTGTCCCTACAAAACAAAGCTGATATGTGGAGAGATGAGTTTTTGAGGATTAAAGCCATATGCTTATGCTTTGGGAAGTCTCTTGATTTTTTAGAGATCGAAGGAATTTGCAATAGAGTTTTGTATGAGATTACCTCCAAGATTTCATTGATCGAACAAAGAGAGACTGTTGCACAAGAACTAAATGCCATGCGCGAAAAGCTGTGGAAGACTGAGGAAGCCCTTCAAAAAATAATCAGATCGGTTCCTGCTTGCGTGGATGGATTTTGGTTCTGGCCGAGCATTTCGCCAGATGGAGACTACCTTGGAGAAATCCCAGCCGACCCAGCTTCCGCCATGCAAGAAATGCAAGCGATTGCTGAAACAGCCTTGGAGCAACTTCAAACACCATGAACCCACCAACACCTGAGACGGACGCTGCCGAGGTCAAGGTGACTGCACAAGACATCTCCAAAGATGAACCTTCTCTTTGACAACGGCCAGCCGACTGTCTTCACTACCTTCCATGATCCTCGCCGCGATCTTCTCGGTGCTGATCATTCTACAAAACATCAAAAATCCATGACCGAAAAAGCCAGAATCACCCTGCCAGTATCCGTTGGCGATCTTGCCATCATCCTCGAAGCGATGGGCACAGCCTGGGGGAAAGACATCCTTGCCCGCCAAGAAGGAAACTACATTGTCATCTTCAAGCCATGCTCACCTATCTAGACCGAACATTCTGCACTGCCTCTCAGTGCAGCAACTTCAAGAATTGCAACCGAGCCTTGACACAGGAAGTCATTGATCGTGCATTGCGTTGGTGGGGAGGAGTCAATCCACCCATCGCTCGTTTTGGAGATCCAGAAGCTCTCCCCTGCTACAAACCAATTCAACCCAAAACCAAATGAGGGCTGAAACAAACACCCTAGACCCAGAACACAACCCCGAAAACTTGAAATGCCCCGAGGGTTGGAGGTTTCTGCGTGAGAGCGAGGTCAAGGATCGGCCCACACAAGACCTTATTTTCGCATTCTATACGCGACCCTACGACCCTTATCAAGGGTATTGGGAGGGCGGCTGCATTGGGGTTCGTTGTAGCATCTCCCGTGGTCTTTCTGGTAGGCTCTCCAGTAGATTATCCTACATCGTCCCTGAGTATTGGCCCGTTGGATTCTCTGATGAGTACGCCGCCGAACAAAATCGTCTGCATAGAGCGGGTGAACTGCCACTCCCGAATCCCAACTATGATCTATCCACCACCGACAAATACGCTGAATACGCTGAACTCTTAGCCCTTCGCGCCGAGGCCGAGAAGGTCAGCCGACTTGTAAACGAGGCGCTCCAGCAACTCAGCGTGGCCTGCGACGCTCTGCGCGAGGCGCAGGATGCACACAACTGGCAGACACAGGAAGAGACTGAGAGATAATCCCAACACCAACACCCCATGAAAACCACACTGAACAAGATCCAGCGGCAAGGACTACTCAGCCACAGAGACACCACAAGGATCTTCTCTAGCATCGGAAAAACCGACCTGGACGAACCGATTTCCATCCTAACCATCCTCGATGCCATCGGCCTAGGCGCTACCCTGTCGTGCCTTGATGTAGTCGAAGGCCATGAGCGTGAGAAGCGGCTGTTGGCTGTGGCGTTTGCTCGAAGGGTGCAACATTTGATGGAACCATGCTCGGTCGCGGCGCTGAACACAGCAGAGCGGTACGCCAGAGGCGAGGCGACCAAGGAGGAGATGATGGCTGCGAAGTCTGCGGCACATTTTGTGGCATGGAATGCTGGTGCTGATGGTGCTGCGCGGGCCGCAGCGGTGGCTGTTGATGCCGATGCGTCGTGGGCTGCACGCCACGCCTGCTATGCTTCCTCTGACCGCAAAGCCGAGAAGATTGAGCAGGAGAAAATCCTCCGTGAGATGCTTTCGGCCATCCCTGCTTAGTTCACATTCACCCCAACACCAACACCGAAAATGAAAACCGATAACTGGCTACTCAGAGAATCCACAACTCGCGTCACCGACAACAGAGACTCTTGGCGATACGACTTTGAAGAGTATCATGCCAACAAAGACGCCTCGACAATTGGTGACTATCTCAATGACGAATCGAGACCCCAGTACCCAAAGATTCGGTGGGATGAGATTGGAGCCTCCCTTCTGGAGATCGCCTGTCTTTTTACCATCGGAGTCTTCATTTACTACTTCGCCAACCTCATTGCCAAAACCCTGTAGTTGCACAAATCTCTGCTGGTGTTTGATTAAGTCATGTCTTCCCCTACTCCCAACAATCCTGAGTCCGATGACTCCGTACTCAGTTCACTCCTGCCTCGCTTGGCCGAACACTACGAGGCTGGAGTGATTATTGTCTCAAGGACACAGGATGGAGGAGGCAGCAGAACCGAACTGGATTTCAGCGCCTTTGGCAATCACTTCGCGCACCGTGGGATGCTCATGGAAATGCTCACCCGATTGGAGGAGGACGCATGATCCAGTACGAAGAAGGCCTCATTGGATACCCGAAAAAGCCCAGTAAAGCCGAACTTAAAGCCTTGAAAATGAAGAAGGCACAAAGTATTGTGGATCGGGGCTATACACAGAAGATCGCCTGTCGTATGGTAGGCATCAGTCGAGAAGCATTCACACGATGGAAACGAAAAAACTCACCTACCGAATAATTGAGGAAGACTGCCCTGTGCCTGTCGCCAAGGCTAGGCGCTGCTTTCTTCAAGCCATGGAGTTCTGGTCTGAAGCCGATCCTCGACTTGTCTTCGTAGAGGCGGACAAGGCCAGATCGAACCTTACCTTCATCTGGGAACCACACCCAAGGCACCCAGAGAAGATCGCTCGCTGCATCAACTCGGGAAAGAACCACTGGTTCCTTGCCTTTGATCCACGAAACAAATGGGCAGCAGGCGCGATCAAGCGGTTCTTTGGGATGGGCGACTGCCTGCGTTTGATTGCGGCACATGAGATCGGACATGCGCTTGGCTTGGTTCATTCGGATAGCACCGACAGCGTGATGCACCCAGAGCCGATCAACCTCAACCTCGACCAGAGGGACAGACGAGCCTATGAAAGCAAACACGGTTAGGATTCCGCTGTACAAGCTCACTGCCAAGTGTGTTTACGGCACCACCGAAGAAGTCCGAACGGCCTTCAAGCGGTTCATCCGTGAGGACGAAACCGAGGTCGAGAACAGCTACGGCTACACCTGTTTCCGCCACAACCACCCAGACAAGCGCCTGCTCTTCATTGGCTTGCGCTCCGATGACAAGCAGGGCGAGTGCATGAAGTCCATCTTCGTTCACGAACTCTACCACGCAGTCCAGTTCATTGCCCGCTCCGCTGGCATGGAGAAGGACGAAGAAGCCTTGGCCTTGCTCATCGGATTTCTTCACCGCAAACTCTACCCATTCAACTCATGAAAGATGCCTGTTACAACAAAGTCAAATCAGCATACAAAGTTTTCCCCTCTGCCCGTGCCTCGCAAGCAATCGCCAAGTGCCGAAAGGAGAAAGGCAATGTTCGCAAAGGAGAAGCTGGTTCCAATCTCAAACGATGGGAGGCTGAGAAGTGGGTGGATCAACGCACAGGCAAACCCTGTGGCGCAGGCGGAAGCAACGAGTACTGCCGACCAACCAAACGAGTCTCAAGCAAGACGCCAAAGACGGCTGGAGAAATGGGCCGAGGAGAGAATGCAAAGAAGATTGCAGAGAAGAAAAAAGTCGGCATGGGAAATCGAGTCAGCCCAATCAAAAGGAAATGATCGCAGCAATCAAAAACTGGTTTCTCAAAAGGTATGTTCCAATGCGGGAACACAGAGCCGCCCTGGAGCACATCGCCCAGCTTCAGAAGAGACTCGCTCAACTCAAGACCGAGTACGAGTACGCCGTAAAGCAACTCCGATTCCCATGACGCTTCGCCAACGACTCAACGAAGTTCTCAACATGAGCTCGCAGCAGATGCGGCTGATGATTGGGGAAGCAACTGCTCAAGAGCTTCGCAGCATCAGAGCGGTACTGAAGATGCTTTCCGAGGTCGAGGATGACTCTTTGCGTGAGCTTCAACACGCTTGTCGTTTGCTTGAACGCTGCGAGTGCCAGTCGCTCAAGTCTGATATTCAAGCTTTTATGAAAAGATAAAGATTTTGTTGACGCGAGGTTTTCACTCGCTACAACTATTCCCGCCGCAAGGCACCAACATCAACACAAACACCAAAGAACATGAACATCCTGATCCCATCCTCCGTCACTGCCACCAACGCCCGCGAAGGCCTGAGCAATCGCTATGGCTTCATCCCAACCAACGAAGTCATTGACGCCTATCGCTCCGATGGCTGGAGCCTCATAGCCGCCAACGAAGTCAAGGCTCGGAAGCCAGAGCGTCAAGGCTACCAGAAGCACCTCCTGCGCTTCGTTCACGAAAGCCAGAAGGAGCTCTCGCGCAACGAGCGCATCGAGACGATCTTTATCAACTCGCATGATGGCACATCCTCTGTGCAGATTGCCAGTGGCATCTTCCGCTTTGCATGTGCCAACGGCATCATCGTGGCGGACAGCACGGTCAACAGCTTCGCTCTTCGTCACAACGGACTGAGCATGGACAAGGTGCTTGAGTGCAGTCACCAGATTCTCTCCCAGCAGGAGAAAGTGGCTGGGGTCATTGAGACCTGGAAGAACCTCAAGGTCGATCTCAGTTCTGGTCTGGAACTGGCGAAGACTGGCATCGAACTGCGCTGGGGCAAGGACGCCACCAAGCACCCTATTGGGCCAGAGAAAGTCCTGTTCGGCGTTCGTCGCACTCAGGACATCGATGACAACCTTTGGACTGTCTTCAACCGTGTCCAAGAAAACATCCTCCGTGGAGGTCTCATTGATGGATCTCGCCAAGCGTCCAAACGCTGGAGAGCCACTCGCGAGATCAAGTCCATTGACGCTCACACTGCCATCAATCGTGGCTTGTGGGAAAAGGCGAGCGAGCTTGCCCTTGTTTTTTAATCTCCCCCCTAACATGGAAACCAACAACCCACAACGAAGTCTACCAGAACAAATCGAGTTCGCCTATCTGACCCTCCTCATCCATTTGGAAGGTCTCTTGAGTGATGTCACTGAAATGGTTGGAGAGGAAGATGTGAATGAAGACATTCGTCACATTCATGTCTCCCTTTCCAAGATGGTGAGCAAGAACGCGAAGCTCAAACACAAACTCTACATGATCGCAAAGGAGAAAATGTGAACGAACGAGCCGCCATCGATTTGATCTCCATGCTTTTGGATGATCTCAAGTCCCACTATGTTTTCATGGTTCATGTCAACAACAAGAACCCAAACGAGATCGAACTTGAGTCCAACATTAACGATGCGGAGCAATTCAAGAAAACCGTGACGCTGGCAATGCTTGCTGGCTACAAAAGCCTCTCTGAAAAACAGAACCAATGACTATCCTTGCCATCGACCCAGGGGCCAGCGGAGGACTGGTGTACGGACTCGCTCCCTATAAGGAGCCAGTATCCCACACCATGCCAGAAACTGTCCACGACTTGGCAGAGTTGCTGCGAAACGCCTCCTTTGAGGGGCCAATCCATGCGGCTGTCGAGTTGGTCGGTGGCTATGTCGGAGGCGTCGGAGCGCCAGGGTCTGCCATGTTCAACTTCGGTCAGAACTTCGGTCAGATCCTTGGCATCCTCGCTGCTCTTCAGATCCCTTTCACACTGGTCAGGCCACAGGCTTGGCAGAAGGCTCTCTCACTTGGAACATCAAAAGGACTTACAAAGACACAATGGAAGAACAAGCTAAAAGCAAAAGCCCAGCAACTTTACCCCCAGAGCAAGATCACCTTGGCGACATCGGACGCCTTCCTGATCTACCACGCAATGGCAAGCGGAGCAATAAAGGTGTGAAGTACACACCGATGGCGCTTCTTCGCCATGCGGAAAAGCACATCGAGTATCACCAAAATGTGCTGCTCAAGGCCAACACTGAACTGATCAAGGTAGTCCGAGCCAAGATGACCAAGAAGGGAATCACCATTCACGAACTGGCTCGGTTCAATGGAATCTCACCGCACACTATCACCAACTGGTTCTACAGTGGTGGTATCCCTCCTCTGAAAACTCTCGAAAAAATCTGGCACTTCCTTCGATGAAACCAAGGGAATACCAACTCCCAAGCATCAAATCGCTCTGCGCTATTCTCCCTAGATTTGGAGTTGCGATGGACGCCTCTGATACTGGCGTTGGCAAGACCTATGTGGCAGCATTCACGGCTAAGGAACTTGGCTGGAAGGTAGCTGTGATCTGCCCAAAATCAGTCATTCCTTCCTGGAAAGCTGCGCTGGAATCCATCGGAGTTCCCTATCTCTTCATCTCAAACATAGAGGCACTGAGGTTCAAAGGCACCTACTTCAAAAAGGACAAGGACAGCATCTTTGAGTACCGTTGGCATCTGCCAGAACGAGTCTTGCTCATCTTCGATGAGGCTCACCGCTTCTCAGGTAGCGACACAAGCAACGCCAAGATTTTGGCTTCTGCGCCAAAGCCAGTGCTGATGCTCTCAGCCACCTGTGCCGATTCTCCAGTACACCTCCGCGCAATTGGTCACCAGCTTGGCATCGTTCATTGGGACAAGTGGTATGCATGGTGCTTCCAAAATGGCTGTGTCAAAAACCTTCCTTTCAACGAGCTTAAGTTTGTGGGTGGCCAAGAGGTGATCGAGCGGCTGCACAAGCAAGTGTTCGGAGAGAAAGGCATTCGCCTTCGGATTTCAGATCTTGGTGATGCGTTTCCTTCCAACTCCATCGAGGCAGTTCCCATCACTGTGGACGATGCGGATGCCATCAATGCCGAGTATGTCGAGGCGCTTCAACAACTGGAAGCCGAAGCCCCTACCTACGCTGTGCAGCTGCTCAGAGCTAGGCAGATTTCAGAGCATCTCAAAGTCCAGAGCATCGTTGAGATGACCGAGGACTTGCTCAAAGAGGGAAAATCAGTGGCGATCTTTGTCTGCTTCAGAGACACACTTGATCTGATCTCAAAGAACTTTCCAAACTGCTCCTTGATCTTCGGAGAGCAAGACCCTCTGGACAGGCAGGAAGCTATCGAGCGGCTCCAATCCAATGTATCCTCGGTGATCGTCTCGACCATCCAGGCTGGAGGTGTCGGGGTCAGCCTGCACGACCTAGAAGGGGATCACCCGAGGGTATCCCTGATCTGCCCAAGCTTTTCCGCAGTAGATGTCAAGCAAGCCCTCGGACGAATCCACAGAAATGGAGCCAAAACACCCTGTATCCAACGCATCCTCTTCGCCGCTGAGACGGTTGAGGAACAAGTCAGAAGGAAGGTCGAACAGAAAATTGACAGGATCGACCTCCTCAACGATGGTGACCTCGTATGAAGAAAGACCCCAGACTCGCCCGCGCAGGAGTAGAAGGCTACAACAAGCCCAAGAGAACTCCATCCCACCCGACCAAGAGCCATATTGTGGTGGCGAAATCTGGCGACCAAGTGAAGACCATTCGCTTCGGTCAGCAAGGCGTCAAGACCAACCAAACGGTGGGCCAGCGCGAGGCGTTCAAAAGCCGTCACGCCAAGAACATCGAGAAGGGAAAGATGTCCGCCGCATTCTGGGCCGACAAAGTAAAATGGAGTCCGAGCAAGACTGCCTCTCCTTCAAAGAAGTGGAAGAAAGGTTCCTAGAAATCGAAGCAAGGATCATTGCCTGGTGGATTTTGTTTACGCTGTACTTCACAGTGCTGTTCGCTCTCGCCTTCACTCTCCCAGTATAAGAATATGAAAACATACGCATCTATTGAGCTACCGTTCACAAACCCAGAACTTGACTCTATCAACTGGTTATGTTCTAGCCTACAAAAGAAGCTGGAGGAGGATGGAGTTCCTGTGACACTCAAGCTCGTCACGAACGACTTGACCAACTACTCCTTTTTGGAGCTTGCCTACGCTTCCAAGCCCAAGTGCAAGAAGCCCTGCAAGGATGTTAACGAAACAGATTTCGTTAACATCTCCAAAACACCTCAACTCGACTTTCTCGATGCCCTCGACATTCATCCAGCTTGAGCCAACGGAAGAGTTCGACAAAGCCATCGTACGCCGAACAAAGAAAGGAAGGCTGACATACTCTTACGATAGGCTAGTCGAGATTTGTCAATCTCTCCATGGATTCAGTGTATGGGAAGCGATTGAGTGGGTTGATTTCAACATCGTGACGATGGCCAGCGACAAAACTTTTAAGATCAGCCATGCCAGATGCCATTGAGCTTTTGGAAGGATTGGCCAAGTCTTATGACAGAGACGCCTTGACTTACTACAAACTCGATCCAATTAAGGACGGCAGCAGAATCAAAGATGCGACCCCCGCCCAACTTCAGTTCGCAGCGATTGGAAGCATCTACCGATTGGCCGCACACGACATCCGCAAGATCATCAAGAAACTCAAGCAGCACTCGTAGCTCAGTGGATAGAGCAGTGGATTTCTAATCCTCTGGTCGCAGGTTCGATCCCTGCCGAGTGCGCCAACAACTAGACAAAAACTTTCACAAACCGCAACCTTATGAGTACCCAAAACCAACCCCGCAAGAAGAAAGAACCCTCAGGCCCGCAGAACATCGACAACCTCGAGTTCTACTCTCGTAACTGGCATGGAGGCGCAGGCACCCACACCTTCAAGAACAAGGTGTCTGGAGCCTTCGGCATCACCAAGCGTGAATGGTCACAGCGCAAGCGCACACGATGAACCTAACCATTGCCATTGACTTTGATCACACCTGGACGGCTGATCCAAACCTTTGGCTTCAGTTCCACAAGACGGCAACCGAACGGGGACACCGAATCATCATGGTTACGGCTCGTCAGTTCGGAACGATTTCCGAGGCCGAGGCCAAGCGTAATAGCCTTCCCCCAGCCATGCCCATCATCTACACAGGTGGGAAGCTCAAGGAAGAACACGCCATGCGACTTGGCTACAAAGTGAACATTTGGATTGACGACATGCCTGGAATGATTCAGAGATGCCTCGTCCTAGAGACGCCAAACAACGATAAAGACCTATGAACACCCAAGAACACGCAGATAGAAAACACGCAAAACGCAGCCCAAGTAGCTTGGGCAACTACGCAGTCTGTCCTCACTTCCAAAAGGACGACAATCAACCCGTCCATCCAATCACCTTGGAAGGAACCAAAGTCCACGAAGCCATCGAACGCGAGTCCGTTGAAGGCCTCACCGAAGACCAAGCCAAGATGGCCCATTTTGGAATGGACTACCTCAAGGCGCTTCAAGAGTCTGGAGACTTCACCACCTACTCCGAAATTCGCTTGGTGATTCCTCACATGGATTTTGGCCACGCTGATGCTGTGCTGATCTCCAGCGATGGAAAGACAGGACACCTCATTGACTTCAAGGCTGGCTATCGCCACCAAGCTGCTGCTGCCAACAACGCCCAGCAGAAAGCCTATGCCACAGCAGTCTTCGCCAAGTTTCACACGCTTGAGACGCTTACTGTCCACATCGTCTATGTCCGTCTCCAAGAGATCGACAAAGTGGTTTTTGACAAGGCCTACATGGAGCTTGTCGAGCTTGAGTTGATCGCCATTGATCGCAAGGCGCAGGCCGCGAGTGAAGGAAAAGTCCAAGCGCACAACCCAGACCCAGCTGTGTGCGGGTACTGTGCCGCTGCTGGTATTTGTCCTGCCCTTCAGCTGCTCGCAATTCCAATCGCCGAGGAGTACGCTCAGGCTAGACCTGGTGATCTCACGATCCCAGACAAGTACGACCCTGCTCTGATCTCTGACCCAGCTGTCATGTCTCGAGCTTTGGTCGTGGCAGACATCATGGAACGCTGGTCGGGTTCTGTGAAAAAGCATGCGATCCAGATGCGCCTCAACGGTGGCGAGGAAATCCCAGGCTACAACTTGGCTCACCGTGCGGGTTCAGTCGAAGTCATCGACCAAAATACGATCTACCAAAAAGCCGTAGAAAAAGGCTTGACCCATGAGCAGATCATGGCCACGGTCAAAGTCTCGGTTCCCCAACTGAGCGAACTCATCTCCAACAAAGCCGAGCGTGGCAACAAGAAGCTTGCCAAGCAGAAGTTTGAGGAAGAGCTTCGCGATGCTGGCGCGATCCGCAGGGGTGAGGAAGTCTTCTTCTTGAAGAAGTCCCGCTCATAACACTTTTTGCACAACGCAAAAACCGCTGCCAGTCGGCACACTGGCACTGTCAACGAACCTACTACAACTATCGTGACTGGGAAACAGATCGGAAGAGCACACGTCTGAACTCCAGTCACCTGAAGCTATCTCGTATGCCG
>OGWF01000070.1_pt1 | contig 16106 bp, 12 predicted proteins | sample 1575951 | NCBI WGS metagenome assembly OGWF01 (sample SAMN07581523, study PRJEB24739) | freshwater metagenome | place: Singapore | collected 2015-01
CTTTATCAGCTTCACCAGCATAATACTTTCTAGAAGAACCTCTCTCTAAAGCTTTTTCATATTCAAAATCAAGATCATCTTCAGTTAATCCAAGTTTCTTAACATGCTCTTTTATGTCATCTACAGATAAACCTGCATCAATAGCTTCATAGAACTTATCTCTTAATGTTGGCATTATTTAGATCCTTGATTTATTTACCTGGTTTTAAAAACTTCTTTTAATCTTTTATCTTTTTCTTCTTCTGACAACGGTTTAGTAGTTGATGCCGGCGTTACAGGTTTAACAGGCTTAGTTTCTTTCTTTTTAGTGTCTGGCAAATCAATCACACGTTTAATAACTTCAGACTCAGCTTCATCAATATCTTTTATCTTAGCAACTTTTTCTGTCTGTTTACTATTCATTGCATTAACAGAAACTTCTTTTTCTCTTCTTAGTTGTTCTCTTTTTGCATTAGCTTGTTTAACTCTCGCTACTTCTTTTTCATACTTTGCAACATTATCTGGCGAACCAATCTTTGGCTTTGAAGGCATAGCTTCATCTGGACCAAGTTTATTAATCTCGCTGTCAACTTTAGAAATATTCTGTTTATCAACTTCAATATCTTTATCATATTCTTGTGCAAGACGTCTTCTTTCATTATCAGCAAGTCTAGCTGCGGCAGAAAGAGCTAATCTTTTAGCTGCTGCTGCACCTGCACCACCACTAGGTTTTCTTAAGTTCTTAATAATCTGAGATACTGGAAGATTAATACCTTTCCACAGTGCATCTACCTTTTGTTGAACCTCATCAGTTCTAGTTCTTGATAATGCCGCACCTGCTTTCTTTGATTCAATATCGGCTTCAGCTTTAGGTGCAATAACTTTTGTTTCTTCACCAAGTTTAGCTATTCTTGCTCTATATAAAGCTCTTTCCTCTGGAGTTAATGTTTTAACTTTCGGGAACATACCTTTAACTCTATCGGCAAATCTTTGCTTATGAGCACCTGTTGCCATATCAAGAAGTGTTTTAGGTGTAATATCTGCTTCTTCAATCGCAGCTAATACAGCAGATTGTTCCTCTGGTGATGTAGCACGTCTTGCAGCAGATAATAAATCTTCTTCAGTTAATGCTTCTGCACCACCTTTAACAATCGGCATTCCTCTTTCATCATAAGTTACACCTCTAGATGATTTAAACTTTGCTGCTCTGGCTGTATCAATCTCTTCTTGAATCTTTCTTTGTCTTTCTTTCTCTTGCTCATCAATAAGATTCATTGGTCCAGTTGGTTCCATTGGAATAGCTTCCTCTGAACCAATCATTTCACCATCTTCAGAAGCTGCTTCCATTTCAGCTCTTAACTGTTCTTGTGTTTTACCTTTAACTCCGGCTAAACCAGGTTTTTTAGTTGGACCTGTTTCACGACCAGTTATTTCAGATACCATAGGTTCTCTATCAATATCTTCTTCAAGTGCTTCGAGAACTAATCTTTGTTCACGAGTTAATGTTCCAGCATTTCTTCTAGCTCTTAATGCAAGAAGTGTTTTATCAACATTACCTGATTCTTTAACTCTTCTAATGATTTCTTTAACAGGAGAACCTTCAGTTGGCGCTTCAACTGCAACACCGCCAACCGCTGCATCTCTATCTCTTCTTTTTTGATCAGCTTTATCTTTTAGATATTTATAACGTTTAACTGCATCGTCGTATTCAACACCAGTTTCAACACCTTTATCTCTAAGCATTTCAAGTTTAACTCTTTCACCTGATGCTTCATATTCCAAATCAGAAATCTCTTTCTCTAGAGCATCTGCAACTTCTTTACCTACAGGTGTAGTTGTTTTCTTATCAATACCCATTAGAATCTTTTCTGATTCCTCTGGAGTAATAAGTCCACGTCTTGCAGCCTCACCAACAAACTTTAATGTTTCAGTTCTTGTATCTCTATTGACAGTTGCTAATCTAGTTTTAAGTTCAGTAATAAACTTATTACGATCCATCTTCTGTGTCATTTCTTTTTGAATGACATCTGCTTCCTCTGTAGGTGTAGCCATTTCTTTTTCTTTCTGAGCGATTAAGCCTTGTCTCTCAGCTTCAAATGCTTGCTTTTCTTTTTCAGCTTCAGAAACCATTCCAGCTTCCTCAATAGCTTGACCAATCTTTGACGCACCTTTTGAAATCAAACCACCTACAGCACCAACCACTTCACTCTTAGCAAGCTTATCAGCAATGCTTAATGCTTCACCAAGTTTATCAATGCCTGATTTGCCTGGAGTTCTTTTAACATTTCTATCTATTACTGTTGAAAAAGAATCTCCTGTATAAAGAGGTCCGCTTCCTGAAGATTTTATGATTCGCGCCATTTGTTTTATTCCTATAAAATGTTTTTTATTTTAGGGTAGGGTAAGTATGCCTTAAAGTATTTTCGTTTTTTCTAGGCATTTTTCTGTTCGTTCTAGGGGTATCTTATTGGTTGTTTTTGAGATCCCTGAGCAACCATATTAAAATAGCAGCTACAAAGAGAAACTCAAACATTAGAACCAACCACCTTGGAAACCACCCTTACTTTCATTTCCCTTTATCAATCTATTATATTCATTCATTGCAGCTCTGTAAGCAACAGGGTTATCTTTATAAACTTCAAGAACATCAGACTCAAACTTCTGTCTCATTCTGCGTCTATCTGAAGCTGATGTCCAGAATACACCTGATTCTTCATCAATAATATCTCTAACTTTATTGATAGCCTCTTGTGCCTCTAGATCACGAAGTCTTTGAGCTTCACCGAGTTTTCTTTCTTCTTCAATAACTTGAGTTCCAGCTTTATCTGCTTCTGCTTGAGCAGCTAACTTTTGTAGTTCAGCTTCTCTAGTTCTTGATTCCTGTTCACCACCTAACTGAATAGCAGTACCTCTAGATGCAGCTAATGTTCTACCAGATGTTCCACCAAATGCAGCACGGTTAGATGCTAAAGCTCTTGCAGCTTCACCACGTTGTAAAGCTAAACCAGTTTGTAAAGCTTCCTCAATACGCTGAGGAGCCTGCTCATAAGTTTGCTTTTGTTTCTTAACTGATTCTAAATATTCTTTTTCTTTAGCGAGTCTAGCATCGCCTGCTTTAAGAACATCTTCATATGATAAAGCCATCTTTAAATCTCCAATAAATCATAAAATCACACTAACTATTTTTAAATATTTGTTAATGGACGCTTTACAACAATATACACATACCAGCCTGTTGTACCTAAAATAATCTCTTCTTCTGAATCATCACTAAATGCAAATCCAGCAGGATCTTCAATACGTCCACGAACCTCAATCCATTGTTCAGTTCCTTGAGTATAAGGAATATGTGGTGTTTGTGAACCTGGTGATGGTGCGTATTGATAAGGATAATCAACTATTTCATTTCTGTTCTTTGTTCTTCTATTACCTTGACCAGCAAATACAGGATAACCAGTAATAGAATAATCTTTGCCAGTTCTAGGTGTATCGCCAACTAATGGAACTTGCCATAGTTCAGCATCATAAGCACCTATTCTTTCGCCTGCATCACTTAAGCTTCCCCATGAATCTCTTGTTCCATCTGGTCCTTGAATCTGGATTCTATCAATAATATTAGGATTAATACCGGGTCCATTCATTTCAGCATAAGCAACTTGTTGATAGTCATAGTTATCAGCTCTAATGCCTGAACCCAATAGAACACCAACACTTCTCTGTATTGTTCCTCTATATAAACCAGGTTCAGATGCAGCCATGTAGCTTGATGAACCTATTCTTATTTGATTACCATAAAGTCTTGGTGCATAGAATGAAACAGCACAATAGACGTGATGGATTATACAAGGATAATCAAGTCTAATGATTCTTCTATCCATTGCAGTCTTAATATAATCTTTATTAGTGCCACTTGGAAATGATTGCATGAAAGGTAGAATAGCTAACTTATCTTCATCACCCTGAATAAATGCACTTTTTCTAACTTGATCCGCTCCAGTAAATAATGGAACAACAATAACATCATAAGTAAAATCATCACGTAATGCTTGATTAGGTAGATAATCTGATTTCATTGACAGACCACCAGCATAACCATTAACTGCTAATCTATCATATTGGCCGTATCTGTTATTAAATGATGAGCCAGATGAAAGTGTATCTGCTGTAATGATACTTCCAGAAACTGATGCACTTGTATTTAATATAGGCCAGAATCTTTCTACTTGAGGAAAGTTAGGATAAAGAGATGATGTTGCAGCTAACAAATCATGTCTCTTTAATGGAGTTTTGAATGTAGCTTTTAGATGGAAGTTAGGTAAACAAATAGATCTCTCTTGACCTTGAACAGTTGGGTTTAAACCATCATCATCAGTAAAGCTTATTGTCCATGTGTATGTTTTATACGGATGAATAGAAGCATTAATATTTGAGATTAAGAATGGATTGTTTCTAAATCCTGTAGCTGATACAGCAATACCACTAAAGCTTCCATTCCAAACTAAACGATCTGGCTCTGTTGAGAAACCATCTATTTTCTGTGGAGTCTTTTCATAAAGTCTTATAATAAAACTATAACTATCCGCTGAGTCAACAAGACGACCAGGTGAGTTAGTATCATAAGTATCAGTAATAGCAGCAGGATTTTGTGCTTGATCCCAGCTAATCATTATCTCATCAAGTATACATCTTGTATCAATACCGTCAAAACCAACTGATGTGAAGCTTACCTCTTTAACAATGTAATCGGCATTAAACTCATCTTGCAACGGCGGTAATGTAAACATAATAGGATGTTGCAAAACTGGTGAATCGCCCCATGATGATCTAATAGTTGGAATATACCAATCCATATGGAATCGGCTATTCTTTGTTGCTAAGTTTTCTGTACCAAATCCATAACCATTTACGTCAGGAGTCAGTGCTTCAGCTAAACTATCTGATAAACTATCAATGTGTTCGGGTGTTAACTTAACGCCTTTGGATAGTTTTTTACGAGTTAATACTGTCATTATTCTACGATCTCCTCTAGGAACGTTAGGTTAAATGTTATTTCTCTTTCAAATAGATCAAACTTAGCTAATGTATTCTGTTGAATATCTGGAAGTAATATGTGCATTCTAAATCTTGAGTTAGCTGGAATACTGATGTCAAGATTATCATTAGTAAAGATTAAACTTCCAAAACCAAAGTAGCAGTTAAGATAGCCATCATTACCATCATCGTATTCCATTGCCGGTAATCCTGGATGTGATGGAGTTATTGTTGCAACTGAACCTGTATTTCCCATTGATTCTCTAAATGCACCTTGACCCATTCTAAAGTTTTGTTTTAATAGTTCTGTTGTTCTTAGTTGGACCGATTCAGGTTTATCTGGATCATCAACAACTAATGCAATCTGTAATATTGATAACTGATTTGTAAATGTATCTTTAGGAATATCGTAAATACCACCTCTTGAACCAGATAGCGGATTCCAATACAAAGGATTTAACTCATCAGACTGAATCTCAACTGTTAGATTCTTGATTATGATTGGCTTGCTTGTTTGATAAGCTTGAGTTGTAACAAAGTTTCTTGCAGCTTTTAATGATGAATAAATATCAATGTAAGTATTTGTACCTTTTACAAGAACAGGATTCTCTTTCTTATTATCAGGCCATGTACCAACCGCATCATTAATAACGTATGTTGATTCATTCCAAGCTATTACAGAAGGAACGTGATTATCTCTACCTGTAATCTGACCTACTGGAAATGTTTGATAATCATAAACTTTGTTTGGTGAAACAGAAGCTGAGGTAATGTTTGTATAGAAATACTCTGTGCAATAATAACCACCAACAAGCTGATTTGGTTTATATTTGGTTGCAATATCTGCTAATGGAATGTTATTAGCTCTTTGTTGTATGTCATTCAGACCCTTCTCTAAACGAGTACCATCAATATTTGTTCCATCACTGTATTGCTCTTGAGTTATCTGACGTAATGATGCCATTTTCCATTTCCTTTATGCTATAAGTCACACTGTGAATGCCTCTATTTCAAACGCTAATGGCCCTAGAAAATACGTTTTTATTTTAGGGTACACAACACCTGTCTAATAAATAAACTCTTTTTCTAGGGCATTTTAGAACGTTAGTTCTGCTATGACTGTAACGTTTGTATGAGCAACAGAAGATGAACGCTGACAACCAATAACATTTACATCTGCTGAGATACCTGCATTGGTTATAGGTTGCTCAAAGATACAACCGATAAAGTTTGCTTTACCACCAGCTTCAACAAATGTTGTTTGTTTAAAGATACATTTATCAAACGTTATACAGGCTGTATCAGCAATAGATACTGAACCATTAAATGAAAGATTTGATACAATGTTCTGAGTTGTAAATACTGAAACATCAGCATCAATAACAGCACCAGGAACTGCTGAAATAAAATCTTTTACTTTTAATGAGAAACCTTTATGGTATCCTAAAGAGAACAGAGCTGTATTAAAGAAGTTCTTTACATTATTAAACGAGCTTTTAAAAGACTTGATATTAAGTTCATTTACTGTTGTTAAAACTTCTTGTGTTTGTCTATCAACATCAGTAAATAACTGCTTTCTATCTTGTATTGTTTGCTGTTTAATGTTTGGCATTATTCTCTATTACCTCTGCCCCATCTACGCAATGCACCGGCAACTCTATAAGCAATGTTTGCTGACTTGAAGTATAGTTTCTCAGCTTTATTTCTTACGTTACCAAAGAAAATGTATGAGAATCTATCACCTCTTGTACCATCTGATGTAACAATATTTGTAAAGATCTTATCATCAATAAGTAAGTTACCTACATCACTTGTTGCATCGCCATAGACAGCAGCATTATTAAATGTCTTCTCTTGCATACCGTTATTCCACATTGTATTAATGTTTGTATTAACATCTGCATCAAAGTTCTGAGCTGCTGTTTGTGTACCATCATTTAATGCTGGAGTGTTTGGATCAGGATTTGAATCTAGATCAATATACTGTGATTGATATTCTTTATAGTTTGTTGATACAAGAACATTTAATAGACCATAAGGCCAATCTTGTGAACCAATAATATCATCTGCATGACCTCTTGAGGACATTTCAAATACAGCACCTCTTGGTTTTAGAACTGATTTACCATCACCAATAGTTATTGTTTTATAAATCCAATCAACAGCCTGAACATTCTCATCTTCATTTTGATAAGCTTCAGTATTTGAGATTGCATAAGTTTCGTCCCAAACATAAACATCAGCGTAGCAAAGATAATCGTTATCTTCAGGTGATCTTCTTTCAATCAAGAAACCATTTGTAGCCAACGGTGCTGTACCTTCAGTAATATTTAAACTAAATCTATTGATTCCTAAAGGATAAAGACTTGGATTAAAAGATGTTGGAAATCTAAATCTTCTAAATGGTATTAGAATAAACGGATTCTTTGTAAATGCAACCATGTTTAGAGGTGAACCACTATAAGTGATTGTAATAGTATCACCAACTGGATCGCTTAATCCTGTAGTACCATTTGTTAATAAAGTTGTATAACCAGATTCAGATAATAATCTTTCTGTTGGTAGTTCAAACTGAACTCTCCATGTACCTGCATCTTCATAAACAGCGGGTTGCCACATTGTAGCATCAAATCTAAACTGAATAGTAATATCTGTTGGACCACCAGGCATTACAAATGCTGTGCTTCCAGGTGTTATATCGCCCAACTGAATATTAATCGGAACCCAAAGAATATCATCAGACCATCTATAACCTCTATACAGTTGTTCAAATATATCTGATTGATAAGAGTAAGTTGTTCCATCAGCAAACTTAAAGTTAGAATCTACATACTCAGGTTTATCAAAATAAACAGCAAACCTTGGAATATATAATACTTCACTTAAAGGAGTCGAAGGATTCTCAACAAGCTCAAGTTTATAATAACCACTAGTTATTTTTCTTTTATCTTCAAGACCAATGTTTGATCTATCTAATGAACCACCTCTACCGTATTCAAGAACATAAAGAGGATAAGAGAAATAAACTCTACCAGTAAAGTCTGGATCTTGTGAATCTTCAAATACAAGCTGTAGAGAAACTATTGGTTGATAATCTCTGAATAAACCAAACAGTCTTTCATTTGCGTATGAAAGAAACATACTTGGCATTTTGTTATTCTCAGCAACTTGAGGTAAACCACCACTATCATCAAAACTTATTACATCTTTGTATGACCAAATATACCAAAGTTTATATTCAGTATTATAAACAAGTGTAATACCTAATAGAATGTAGTTACAAAGAACATGCTTTCTTACATTATCATAAATAAGTTGCGGCGGTTCATTATATTGATAGGTTAATGTAGGTTGATTCTCAGAAAGATTAGTATTACTGTATTGTGTATAGTAGTTGGTTAGCGGATTGCTAATAAAGTTATTAAAGAACTTATCTAAACCAGGACTTACAATCTGAATGTCTGCACTTCCTGCTGTTAAATAAACACCATTCTTATCGCTAAACCATAACGCACCTTCTTGTTTAATGTAAGAACGTGATGAAGCACAACCGATTGTCTCTGAAATCTTAATAACACGACCAGATGATGCAAGCACATTGTTATCTACAGGTTGACATAGGAATGTTTCTAACTCTGTAAAGATGACTAACTTACCATTTAGTTCCTCAATACCAGTTACTTGTAGTTGACTCTGAACTGTATCAAAGTTTGTATCAATGATTGCATTAGGAACACCATTATCTGAATAAAGGATTGCCTTATCTTCTGTTAAATAAACAACTCTGTTTTGCCATACAGCAATGTCAATAATGGTTCCTATTTCAGAGTTTCTAAAGTAGTTAAAACCTACGCTCAATGGATCATTTGAAATATCTTCTGAGATAGGCTCACCAAAGATAATCTTTTTAATGCATGATGTTTCACTATAACCAGTTGATAAATCTTTTTCAACATAGTTCTCTACTCTTTTATTTCTCTCAGCATTAAAGATGACAGGTAAATACTGCCAAACACCAATCTCTTTATTACCAAAGATTAGTCTGCCATTGTATTCTTTCATAAAGCAGATAGGAGTATTGGAGTTTAATGAAGGTGAGCTTGTCTCATAAAGAACATTATTATCTTCATAAGGAAAGAAGCTTGTTTCTAATGCGCCATGCTGCCCACCCACCTCAGTATTATCAGCAATAACTTCCATTGGTGTTGGATTGACTGGATAGTTTAGAATATCTCTTGAAGTTTGATTCTCAGTTGTCTTTTTATATAACGGCTCTTCTAGAAATCTCTGAGTTGTATGGTCATAAACTAGAACTGTCCAGTATGTACATTCATAACCAACCTTTGCTTGTTCAACTTCCTCAACATCAAAGTATTGTTTAAGAAGAATAGCATTGTTACCTTTAGCTTTTGCTAGAATAAGAGTTTGAATGTGTCCAAATGAAGTAGTAAATGATTTGACTCCACAGATTTGAACAAATCCTAAATCTAAAATGTGATTTGTTAAGCCAATAGTATCCAACATCTGAGTATCATGAATACCTACAACACCAAAACCTGATCTAGTCTCCCAAGCATTTTGATAAAAGTTAAGATTCTGAATCCAACCTGCACCTTCAGTTAGGTCAGCTAGATTCATTCCTTTCTCCATTACAGAGATGTATTGTTTTGATGGATTACTTGACATTATTTAATCTCCATTTATTGAACCCCATAGCCATTACCACGACGCCAAGTTCTAGACACATATTGATTGGATTCAAACGCCATACCTTGTGCAAGGAATGAAATCATATCGTTCTTGCGAGTCATAATCTCTTGAGACATAGCAGGATTTGAAGTCATATCTTTAATGTAATACAGTTTAGCCATCATTAATGAAATCAAATCATGAAACTGGTCTAGATTATCATTTAATCTTTCATCATCGTTTGGTCCAATCTTTGTAAAATCAATATCAGGAAAGTATGAATAGCCTAAAGAAATATCAGCCTGAAATGGTGCATTAAAGATAAGTGTTGGACCACTTAAAAACCATTTTAATGTAGATCTATTAGCAAAGTCTGTTAAGTTAGATGCGGCTGTATAATAATAAGTTGGAGTTCCAGATGAACCGTCAATATTCATAACACTTACTAGTCTTGTTAATCTACCAGGACCATCAAAAGTTCCGGAACCCATTAGATTATTAGGAGAAACATTCAAATCAACTTGAGTATTAAAGTTAGGAATGGTATGAACATCAGTAAACCACTGGTCATTGTATTGCTGGATTGTGTTATAATATTCGTTGTAAGCTGTTCTTAGAAAATACTGCACCTGTGTATTTGTTAAAAATGTTTGGTCCGGCTCATCGACGTAAAATCTGAACGTTTGCACTATTTGATAAAGGTTCATTATTGTTTTTCCTTAAAGTATTTTTTTAATGAATCTGAAATCTTTTGTTTCGATTCCTCAGAGAGCTTTCTCCTTCTATTTGATTCAGCTATTTTAGCTTTCGATTCTTCTGAATGTGGACGACCTTTTCCTTTTCTTGCTAATGAAATATTTCTTTTATGTTCATCAGTTCTAGGTGGAAGTTTTCTTCCTTTAAAAATAGATGAAAGTTTCTTTTTAGTTTCATCAGTATGTTTCCGGCCACGAGTTGAACCAGCTACTTTGCATATATTTAAATCAGGTCTGAAGAAATCAATAAACATTTGTTCTTTCTTTATTAGTTCTTCTTTATCACATAAGCAGATAACTTCAAAGTTATGATTTTCTATTCCATATTTAACAAGACTATTATAAATATATGTTTGAGATTTGCAGTTTAAACTTTTATAACTATGCATTCTTTTATATAAATCAATAGCAGAACCAATATAGGTTTTTCCAGAAGGACTAGTAATACAATAAATACCAGATATATTTTTGTAGTTATTAATAACTTCTGTCAAGTTCATTGTTGGTTATTTCTCCGTTATTTGCTCTCTAGAATGCCATTTAAACGAACGCTAAGGGGTCTAGAAAATCCGTTTATTTATTAGAGGGGTTCTAACCCACCCACATTTTTCATAGTATTTTTTAGGCTATTTAAGTTCTGCATTTTATCTGCAACTTCAACAGTCTGATCGGCAACTTGTCCTAGCATTTGGTCGCTATCATAATCAAATGTTATCTTCTCTACATCTTTGGCATTAGCAGGAGGTCTAATGATTGAAGTATGTGCAGGTTGTAATCCTTGAGCCATAGCTTGTTTGCTATTTGTAATAGCTGAGAGGATTGATTTGTAAACATCTGAGATATAGTTCTGTCTTTCTTCAGGCAATGCATAAAAGACTTCTTCATCATTGATAAACTCTTTAAAGATTTTCTTAAATACTTCAAGGTCGTCATCAAGAAAGATTTCGATTTGATTACCAAGAGCAACTTGACCAAGCAACTTCTTAGCTTTGCTAATGTTTGCAAGTTCCTCGATAGCATTTCTATTAACAGTTCTAAAGTTAAGTTGTTCTTTAGCTTCTTCAGGAGTTAATAGACCCATCTGTAGTTGTTGCATGATTCTATTTTCTCTATTAGCAATATCATCCTGAAAGAATGTACCTGCTTCGATAAAGACTTCTGGATCATCAACAAACTCTGTTGCATTAATCTCTGTATAAACAAAGCTACCAAACTTATCAAACATCTTGAGGTATTTACCTTGTTTGTAATAAGCTTTCATGTATAGAAGAACATTTCTTGCTAATACTCTGGTAGCATTTTCAATATTATTCTGTGTCATTTGTAGCTGTGATGAATCCAATGCTGATAGATTCTCAATAGCTTTACCTGATGTAATACCAGTTACTTTCTTTCCTAGTGAAATGCTGTGAATACCTGAGATATCATACATTTCATTTTGAATCTGTAGTAATGTGCCTTGAACGTATGACGGAAGTTCAGGCATTTTAACAGGAGTTGGTGCTCCACCTGCTGCATTGTAATAAACTTTCTCACCAGGTCTATCTGTAATAGAGTTAGCTGATACACCAGATGTTTTCGGAATCAACCATTTCGGATTCGTCATTAGTTCGACATTCTGAATGATGTTATTCTGAATCTTATTGTACTCATTCTGTGCATCAAGCAAAGGAAAGATCATTCCTAGACCCCAAAGAAGCTGCGGAATATCTGTATATTTAACTAATAGAACAGGTTCAGTTACACCTTCTGGAAAACTACCTTTCCATACGTATTGATCACCGATAACAACACCGTATTCATAATCAGTACCATAAACGTGAAATGTTTCTACAACATCTTTAGGTAATGAAGTACCTTGGCTATTAATGATGGTATAATCTCTATTTGCTGTAGGTAGTTCTTTAATCATCTCAGCGTGCTCTGGATAAGTATCCATTGCTGCTTGTCTATTTACATAAGAACGGACTGCTACCCATGATGATTCTGAAGGATTTTGTGCGTATTGCTCATAAAACAAATCATAAGGTGAAACAACGTCAACACAAATGTCATCTTTGGTAGGATCATAATAACAATAAAGACCTGCTGAACCGCAGATTGTTAACCATTGAGCTAATATCTGATATTTCTTTTCAAGAGCTTGTTGTTGCCAAATATATTTTAATGCTTGCTCTGATGCTTTTGATTTTAGAATGTCATCATAAGAAGGAGAAGCAGGAGCTACTGCAATATTAGGATAAGCAACTGCTAATCTTGATACAACATTTCTATACATATTTAATAATAGATTAAATGTTTTCTCTCTATTATCTGGAAATATAAAACGTCTTTCTGTTGAAGACCAAGCTACATTTTGATTACCAAATACATACGAAATACAGATATTCCAAATGTTAATGTTTGGTGTCTTGAATGTTTTTGATTCACTCAATGAACTCTTTGGATTTTGTGGAAGCATTATAGGAGTCCTTTTGCTGCTAATAGTTTCTTTAGTTCATCTTGCTCACCAGCTTCATCGCCAGAACCAGCCATTGAACCTATACTTGACATACCTTTTTTCAAACCTTCAGCATCAAACTCACCTTTGCCAGCCATTCCACCTAATGCACCACCTAAACCTGATGCTGCTGATAAAGCCTGTGGATTTCCAGTTATTAATGCTGCTGCGGCTCCAATAAGCGAACCAACAGTTGAACCTATTTCGCCTTTCTTTGCTTTCTTTCTTTCAGAAGCTGCTTGCTGTAATGCATCTAGTTGGCGTCTTTTTTGTGCAACTGGGTCTAGGGTATCATCTTCTTCTTCAGTATAGATAGGCATTATAGATTCTCCTGATTTAATAGGTCTTGTATTGTTACTGCTTTCTTAGACTGAAGGTATTTTTCTTCTTGTTCTAGTATTAGTTTAGTTCTCTTATTCTGAGTAAACATAAATACATTCAGTTGAAGTAGTAAAGCAAATAGTGGTAGTGATAGGAATGTGAGTAGTATTATCATCTCTTGTTCACACTGAAACTGAAATAAAAAGAAAGGAGATGCAGGGTGATTACATCTCCTCTCAAACCTTTATTACATTTGACTCTTTATGATTAGCCTAGACCAAATGTTAGATTAACAAAGGCACCTGCTGAACCTGACGGTGCTTGCTGAACAACAATAAACTTATCGCCTTTCGCACCATAAGCTACTGTTCCCCATGATCCAGTGTCGATTGAAGGGGCAACCCACTGACCATTTGTAGTACCTGAAAGATTAAATGATACTAGTGAAACTGCGCCTGCTGAGCTTGAAAGACCAACGATTACCTCAGCATCTGCTGCACCAGCACCATATTTAAATAACTCAGCAGATTGTAGGTAATAAGAACCACCGCCAATATTTACATCATGAAAACCAGTATCAAATGTACCGCTATTGCTTAGGTGTAACGATACCTGATGAACAGGTCTTGATTGGACTGTAATAGCCGCTGAAGCTGTTCCGTCAAATAACGGTGCAGTTCTATCATCGGCAGGAATAAAAACGTTCTTTGCTACTTTGACATCGCTGCCTTTCGCAAATACGCTTGCTTGTGAATAAGTTTGTGACATTTTTTCTATCTCCGGATTTAGTATTAATGCATCGATCTATTTTTGAGATCTTTCATTCACACATACAAAAATGAAAAACCCCAGCCGAAGCCAGGGTTAATCACCATTAACCTATATTAATGGTTAACTTACGCTGAGAAACTTACGCCAGTTAGAACAGCATTAGCGTGGGGCTCGGTGCAAACCACGTTGTAATACCATTTAGCAGTACCCTCATAAGCATCCTGATTTTGGATACGGAATAGAACGTTACCATCCTCATCCATAAAGCCTAGATCACCAAGAACAGCTAGTTTCCATGAAAGCTTGGAGCTTAATAGGAAGAAAGTGCCCTTCGGAGCATGACGTGAGCTTTTAATCTCAATACCATTATAGAAGATTCTGCTGAAACCGGCGTAACCATCTGAGCTTTTATCAGTAGGAACGAATAGGTTTTGTGCAGAAGTACCTTGTAGTAATGAGGTATACTCAACTTTTAGAAGGTCGTTACAGATGATTACATCCGGTTTCTTGCCTGAAGCTAGATTTACTTTGTTAAGCGCTCTCTCTATTGAAGCTAGGCTTAGTGAAGCAAACGCATCAGCGCTCGGATCAGCTAGTAAGTGAACTGATTGTAGCTCAGTTGCAGTACCAGTTGCGGTTGTTCTATCAACGCTGAAGTGAAACGGAGCAGAAAGATTCATTTGAATACCAGCCGGCTCTAGATCCCACGCGCCCGCTGAGTTGTATTTTAGAACTGAAGCTGAAGGTAGAACAACAGCTAATACAACGCCAGCCGGAACCGCTGAGGTATCGATTGCAGCATTAAATGTAATGCTCTGCTCATCGACAGCATTAACACGAGTAGCCGCACCAACAGCCGCATAAGTATCTAAACGAACTAGCTGAGCTGTAGTAGTTGCACCACCAAGAGTAAATGCATCACCATTAGCACAAGTAGTCGCACCTGCATATTGGAATGTAGTCTGATTAGCTTTCTCCCAAACATAACCGATTACTGAACCGCCAGTAAAGGCAGCGCGGTTACACATATTTTTTACGTCCTCAACTAGACCAGTCATTTCTGAATCCATTGCTTGAACGAACGCGCCCGCTGAAGTCTTTGACGCAGCGATTGATTGACCAGTAACAGTAAATCTACCGTATGAATAACGAGCATTCACCAATAGATCCTGATATTGCTGATTACCCGCAGTCGGTAGAGTACCACCATCCGAAGCGAAACCAACGCCGCTGTTACGACCTACTTTCACAGGAATAACAACTTTCTTACCTTGCCAGTCAACCTGGGCTTTTTGAAATAGTTCTATAGCTAAAATCTCATTGTTTAGCTGATTAACGATCGGACCTAAATAGAACTCCTTTAGGACCGCTGATAGTGTAGTTAGATTTGCCATGTTATTTGTTTCCTTTTATAATAATAATCTTCTTAATATATCTTGTTATTTCTTAAGAAGTCTAGTAACTTTTGTGATCCTTCTTGTACAGAACGAATCGGTTTGCTATTGTTGTCAGTAGACGGTGTTTTTGTACCAGTCATTGATAATCTAGCAGGAGCTTCAAGTTTCGGCTTTGTCTCAGATGGCTTTTTATTAGCTTCACTATTAACACTGTTGCCATTGAATCTCGTTGTCATAGATTTAATGTTGGCAATCATCTCATTAATATCTTCTAGATCCGCATCGGGATTGTCAGAGATAACATGATAAACAACACTCTCTACTATTTCAGCGTCAACGTCTCTGTTATTCTTGATTGCACTGTCAACTATTTTATCTAATAGTTGCTCAGATTGTTGCATCTCGAAAGCCCTTAGTCTGGAATCTAAATCCTTCAAAGGGTCAGATTTACTTGGTTTGTCATCTGCGCTAAACAGATCGTCTAACCATTTATCGTCTTCGCTTTTTGAACCACGACCTTCTAGTTCTTTTCTTAACCTTTCTAGCTCTCTTTGTTGTTCATCGAACTTGCGCTTGTACTCTTTTTTAGTATCATTAACTTGTTTGAATCTATCGTAGGGAACTAGTTTTTCTTCTCTTTCTTGTGCCTGTGAAGGAGATGAA
>OGWF01000071.1_pt1 | contig 15759 bp, 15 predicted proteins | sample 1575951 | NCBI WGS metagenome assembly OGWF01 (sample SAMN07581523, study PRJEB24739) | freshwater metagenome | place: Singapore | collected 2015-01
TTTCCCAGTCACGATACAATGCTAATTCAGGTACTTCATGTTTTCGGGGATCGTTGTCCGGTATACCAAAAAGCGTTCCAAAATAAACGGGATACTGGCTCTCGACACCGTCAGCAAAAAAACCAAAAACAGTAGTACCAATTTCTGGTCCAACTGGCGCTAATCCTACTTGCGCTTTTGATGAACTGATTATAGGAACAACAGGAACGGCCCATGGTAACTGATTGGTTGGAAGCTGCTGAGTGTTTTGATTATTATGGACAGTATTAATTCTAATCCGCACGCGGCCAAGATAGAGTGGATCGTTTCTATCTTCTACAACACCAAAAAACCATTTGAAACCTTCTGAACCAATATTTTGTGTTATCATGTAGAGTATCCCATTTTTTGTAGCTTCATAGCTGTGTAATGTGTAGCTTGACCACCAGGAGAAATTAGATGTCTAAGTCCAGTTATCAAATATGTTCCAGCTAGTTTTGCTTCATCTGTTCCTCTATCTGTTGTTCCTTTTTGACTTGGAACATTTAATTTTAAAGTCTCACCAACAGTTAGTGACGAATCTCCATATACGAGAACAGATATACCAACTGTACCAAATAAAGAATCATACGCATTTTTTCTACCAACAACATCCGGAGTCAGGTTGGTTGTTTGCGAGGAATCCTTTACACCAAAAAACGTTTTTGGTTTTAAATTCTTATCGTTTAAATCAGAAAAAAACATTTGTGAGTTAAAAGGTGATGATATCTTATCAGAAGAAATAAATTGATTGGTTTGTCTTGCAAAATCAACTACTACTCTATTTGTCTGTTTTGTTATGAGATCAAAATTTTCTGTGACGTTTTTGTAACCACCTTTCGCTACATTAGTAAATGAGTCTGCTATATTATCTTTATTCAACACAACAATATTTCGAAAAGACCGAGCGCTTACATCCTTGTTGGTTATTGTGGGTGAATTGTCGTACGTGAATTCTTTTGATCCTGTATCATTACGCTTCGTATACAGTAGCGATTCAACAGTTCTAAAATGAAAACCATATTGATTCTCATAGAATTTATATGATGAGTTTGGCACATCAGCACTTACAGCTCGGTTTTTTAAAAAGTTGATTGCCTGGAAAGCGTACAGGTTTGGTATTGCAATAGGAACAATACCTTTAGTTTTTTCAACAAACACATTTTTTGTTGTATTCAAACGTTTAGTTAAAATGTATGTAATAATATTTTCTATTGGGTCATTAAAAGATTCGTTTAGTTTACCCACACTTATGGCGTCTATGGACTCAACAGAAACACACTCCATTACATATGTTGAGGTTTTGTTATTGACTCGATCTACCTTATCTTTAACCTTGAAGACCTTAAACTTAAATGATGTTATGTCATCGACAGATGGTGTTTTAAAAGCAACAGATAACATTTCTTCGCCATTTAATGGAAATGTTCTCCAAAGATCAATACTATCTTCCATTAAAACTTCACAGAAAACTGTAGGATCTTCTATGCTTTCAAATATACTAATATTTTTAATCTGTGGTAGTATATCAAGCGTTGTACCAAGCCTATTTGTTAGCTCAGCACTATAAATTTTTACGTTGCTGGGTGTAAATTGCATGGTCATCTCAACAACGTTTTCATTTCCAGTTCAATCTGGTTAAGATAAGCTCTATCGAGAATGTATATCTCTTTTCGTTGTTCGTTTATTTCTTCCTCATAATCGTAGGCATAGACCGGACTGTAATATACTACTTGTGCAGTAGGAATTGACTGATTTATTGTCGCAACTGCTGTTGCAGTAGTTGTTGCACTCCCATCAAAATTTGTAACGGTACCTGTGGTAAATTCACCTTCAACCTTTTCAATAAGAAAAGAATTTGAAAGAACACCAGACACAACACCTGAATTTGTACCTTGTTTAACAACCTCTCCATAATCAAACACATCTGATGCACCAGAGTGTGTAACTTGTACCACCTTGTTAGTTTCAACAACGGTGTCTAGTTTTGCTCTCTCATAGGATGTAATATTGTTTCGAAAATCATAAATTGGTGTCCAGAATTTCTTAAGGCTAGATGGCAATGATTGATACGCTCCTGTGTTGATAATTGTATCATCAATAGACCAATTATTTCTGTAAAACACAATCGTTGCCTGTGCTAAAGCAATAGAACCATACTTCCGTTTAATAAATTGCTCAAACTCAAGAGAAGTAAGAGGCCACTCAAAATAAGGATCAAGCATTTCATTAGCAAGATAAATCAACCAGGCAAAGTTAGGATCTTCATAATAGTTTCCAGCAATAATATCCGGTCGCTCGCCATCCCTAACAGTGTATGGGAAGAATACTGATGCTTTGTTTCTTACAGTGCTGTCTAGCTTTGCTCTTGCAATAATGTTGGTAACAAGAGCATCGCCGTACGATATGGTTGGAAAATTTTTAAAGTATGACGTAGACATTACTGATCTCTTTCTTGATTAGAACGGTCATTTATGTTTTTAACAATACCCTGTCTACCAACAGCAACATCTCTAGTGAAAATTTCAATTTCTTTAAACTGTAGCTGTATATCAACTTCTACAGGATTACCCTGTGATCCTTTATAAAAAGCAGGACCGTTAGGTGCGTAGTTTATAGACATTGATTCAAGTACACACTCAAGTATTGGGTATGGATCTTTTGGAAATATATTGATTATAACTTTATCTGGAAATCCATAAAAGAACTGATTAACGGTCGGAGGTAGCATACGTTGACGCATTATAGCAATAATTTCTTTGATTACTGCACTTTCTGCTGCATTTCTCGGATTGAGTTTAAACGCAAATTGATGTGATCTAAACCCAATGTTGTCAAACAGTACAGCAAGATTTGGATTAATTGAAGCACCTAAAGCTCGCGAAACAGCTGCCCCAAGACCAGGTGTTGCTGCCATTACTGCAGATGCTGTAAGTGATGTTAGACCAGCTTTACCTTCCATACTTGTAACCTCACCAACGGCACCTCCAAGAGCTTCTCCAGCTTTTTCACCTGTCATCTGAAATCCACCAGCCGCTTCAAATTTCTTAAGCACACTGTCAGCCATTCCACCTAAAACACCAAGTGATTCTGTTTTATAGTTGGCCTGATATGTTTCAACGAGTGTTGGTGTAAGCGGCAGCTGGATGATAACAGGTTCTGTTTTAATTTGTTTTGTAACTGGGGAGTCTTGTTTAAATGATGCAAACGTAAACTGTACGTAGTGATCGCCAAGATCAGCCGGAAATTTTAATACGTTACCACCTGAAACACGTCTAGTTTCTTCGGGTTGCTTTTCTGTCGCAACAGGAGCCCCCTTCAATATACCTTTATAAATTGATGTTTGCTGTAGTGATTCAGTGACCTGTGCAGCCGCCCCTGCAAGAGCAGCTGGTGTAATATTACTTTGTTTCAGAAGATTTGTAGAACGATCAACAAACGCACCAAAAGCCGCTGCCGATTGCGTTGCTCCACTAGATAGTGTTCCAACAACTCCTGAAACTGTACCAAGACCCTGCTGGCCAATTTCTTTTATCTTATCCGAGATCGTTACAGCAGTATGACCAAGGTCTGATGGTGATGGCATAAATACTTCCTATGAGTTATAAAGGCTATTTTAAACCAAAAAATCCTAAAAAATACAAGGGTGATCCCACTCAAATTATTTATAGATCAATGTGGGAATGTAAGCTGATGTCTTATTTAGACAGTCATCCCAACGTCATTGAGTGGGCCAGTGAAGAGTTTTCCATTCCATACCGCTCTCCTATTGATGGAAAAATACACAGATACTTTCCTGATTTTTGGATTAAAAAAAAGCGAGACGGTGTTGTTGAAACACTTGTTGCTGAAGTAAAACCAAGAGCACAAACTCGGCCACCCCAGCCTAGTTCAAAGCGCACAAAACGGTATATTAACGAAGTACGAACATGGGGAGTTAATAGTGCCAAGTGGGAAGCTGCGCAGAGCTATTGTGCAGACCGAAATTGGAGGTTTGTTATTCTCGATGAATACAGTTTAGGAATAGCTAATGGCTGACGTTTTTACAAGACTTCTCGACAAAGGAATTGCTGAAAACATCCTTCCTGCAAAAACCCAAGAAGCTCGCAATTGGTTTAGAGAACAAGCTGAAAGTACATCAATAAGAAATCCCAAAACAGTAATTAATTCCAGCCCTATTCAAACAGCTCGAACAATCACTGGATTTTTGTATTTATTTCAATACCAGCCAAAAATGATTGATGAGTTACCATACCACGATAGGTTTCCTGTTGTGTTTCCTTTTCGACGTGTTCGCAATGGTTTTTATGGTATAAACATGCACTACCTGCCATATGCATATAGAGCAATATTGATGGACAATCTATACGATTTAGCAGTAGATGAGGAGTATGACGAGGAAACCCGCCTTCGACTAACCTACAGCATACTACAAAGTGCTGGTAAGTTCAGATTTTTTAAGCCATGTGTTAGACACTACCTAAATAATCACGTTCGGTCACGATTTGCTTTAATACCGTCGGGTCAATGGGATATAGCTTTGTTTTTACCACTAGAGAGATTCGTAGCGCCAAACGGCAGCGCTGTCTCAGCACAAAGAGTACATCGTAACTCGGTTCAAAAAATTAGAAGAGGTTAAATGTGGCTAAACGCATAGACACTGCAATGAATGCACTAGGAACTGCTGCAGCAATCGCATCGTTCTTAAACTTAAATGTTGGGTCTTCTGGAAACTCCAAACTTTCCAATTTCTACGCTTCGCTAAGAAAAAACAGTATTGTACGGTCTAATAGATTTGAAGTGCTGATAGGCATACCAACAATGTTGGCTCCTTACAATAATAGTGAATCCCACAGACTTCTTCAACTAAGATGTGATTCAGCAACGTTACCTGGTGTGACATTGACAACTGCAGATGTGCAGCGATATGGTTATGGTCTTGTTGAAAAAGTTCCCACTGGTGCTCAGATGGGTGACTTCACTTGTTCGTTTATCGCAGATGCAGAGGGCTTAATTTATAAGCTGTTTTATAGATGGACAAACGGGATTGTTAAATGGGATGAAAAACCAAATGCTGCTGGTAGGATATCTTTCAACCAGCTTCGTCCGTATGAACATGAATATAGAGATAATTATGTTGCTAGTATCCAAATATTAACATATGATGAAAATAGCGATCGTCTACTAGCATACACATTATATGACTGCTTTCCTACATCGCTAGGTGAAATTCAATATAACTGGGGTGACAATGACAGCCTTGTTAGAATCCCTGTTAACTTTGCTTACTCCTATTTCAAAGTTGATGAGATAGATCAAGATGTTGTATTTGCTTCAAAAAATCCAAACAGTCTTGGACTTATTGGTACATTAATTAAAGTGGGAACAGCTGTACAAACACTAGCTTCACTTAGAAAACCTAGAAGCGTGGGTGATGCTATAAATGTAGTTAACAATGCAAAATTGGTAATTGGTAATTTAAAATTATAAGGAGATGAAATGGGTCTACCAAAACTTAGTTATCCAACGTTCCAGATCACACTGCCGTCAACAAACAAGCAGTTGACGCTAAGACCTTTTTTGGTCAGAGAAGAAAAAATACTTCTGACAGCACAGCAGACTGAGGATCCCAAAGAAGTTATTCAAGCAATCAAACAAGTGATTGGAAACTGTGTTGTAGGAGAGTTTGATGCAGATCAAATGACGACATTTGATCTTGAGTATGTTTTTATTAAGCTTCGTGCAAGATCTGTTAATAACGTTATTACACTGACATATCGTGATAGTGACGATAACCAGCGCTATGACGTCAAGTGCGACTTAGATGAAGTGCAAATCACTTATGATGCAGACCACACAAATGTGGTTCAGGTTAATGACGCTATGACAATTGTAATGAAGTACCCAAATGCTCTTCTAATGCAGTCGTTGGATCCTAATCTTCCAGAGTCAGAAATATTTTTTCAGCTTCTTATAAGTTGTCTTGATGAAATCATTGATAACGGCAATCACTATAAAGTCTCTGATTACTCGCGTGAAGAAGTTGAGGAGTTTGTTGCAACACTGGACGTTAACACTTTTGAAAAGATACAACTATTTTTCCAAACAATGCCAAAAATTAAACACGAGCTTTCGTATACAAACAGCTTAGGCGTCGAGAGGAAAATTGTTTTAGATAGCATAAACGATTTTTTTACGCTGGGCTAAGCCATAATTCTATCAGCAACTACTACGTATTGAATTTTGGTCTAGCCCAACACCATAAGTGGTCTATAACTGAAATTGAAGATATGATACCTTATGAAAGAGACATATATGTTGATTTATTAAAAGACTATTTGGAAAGAGAACAGGAAAAAATAAAGGCTGCAAACCGTGGCAGAAAATAAAGATATCAAAGATCAAATAGACGCCGGCGCTAAAAAACTAAAGTCTGAAACAAAGACAGGTATTGGTATTGTTAATGAAATTACCAGAGCTGCAACAGCTAATATCAGCGCCGAAGCCAAATCAGCAAAGAAAGACCTCCGTGAATTTGGTAAACAAACTAGAAAAGAAATAAAAGATGCTGGCAGAGAAGCAAACAGTGAAATAAAAAGTAGGCTCAGCGAAGCAAAAAAACAAATAAATGATATTAGTACTGAAGCTGCAAGTAAAGTTTCTGATACTATAAAACAAGCAACTGCTGATGCCATTGATGATGTTGATAGTAGAATTAACGAAGGTGTCAGTGGTGTTGAGCGTGTTGTTGAGCAAACTAAAAAAAATGCTCTTCGAACAATTAAAGAAGTTGTTGATCAGCAAAAGAAAAGGCTCGCTGAACAAACAAAAACTACCCCAGACCAAAAACAACAAGCCACAGACCTAACAACAAAACTACTCCAGGACATCCTTTCTGAAGTTAAGGTTATTCGTAAAGTCGTTGAAAAAAGAGTAGAGTTTGACCCAAAGTCAGGTCGCTATAGAGGTGCTGGTGGTAAGTATGTAAAGGAAAGTGATGTACGAGAAGCTGGGCCTGCTGGAGCAAAAAAAGAAGAAGATAAAAGCAAAAGAGGGTTCTTCAAAGACATTCGATCGAGATTTGTTGCTGTTAAAGAACAAACAAAACAAAAATTAGCTCCTGTAGCTGGTGGGGCTAAGGAGATCAAAGAAGGAATGGGTGGTCTTTTATCTAACCCTCTTGTTATTGCAGGTCTCTTAGCTTTCCTCGCACCAAAAGAGTTGTTATCGTTCCTCAAAGGATTCTTAGGTGAAATGCTCTTTGGCGAAAATGCAAACGCATTCACCCAAGGATTTACTGCGTTTGTTGCTTTGTGGTCTGGTTTCAAAATATACAATGCATTTAAAAACCTGATAAAAGTTATCAGAGGTCTGTGGACCGTCGGTAAGTTTTTATTTACTAGCCCCGCAGTTTTAGGTTTGGGCACAGTTTTAGGGTTAATTCTTGGTGTAGCTCAAATAATGAGCAACTTCAAGCAAAAATATGGTGAAAGAGAAACAAGAAAAAGTCTTGAGCAGGAACTGTCGCAGCTTGAAACAAAACAATATGCGGAAACTGAAGAAGGTAATAAGCAAAAAGCTGCTGATGAAGAGCGTAAAAAGCAAATTAAGGCAGAAGTTGAGCAGCTCGGTAAAAAAGGTGTTTATTCAACGACTGGGCAGGCAACAAAAGCAGCGCTAACAAGAGAACAAGAAACAGTAGATCCTAACAATAATAAAGTTAAAGAAGCTGTTGCTTTTATTGCTGACTATGACACCGCCATTGAGAAGCAGAAGGCTGGCCAGCCACTAAGTAAAAACGAGCAAACACTTCTTAAAGAATTCAAGTCGAAAGATGATATCTTTAGCGTATTTCCAGAATTCAGTGCTCCAGAAAAAAGAAACATCATCCAGGATCTTGCTAATAAAAAAAGAAAGCCAGTAGCAGTACCACCAGCACCAACAAGTGCTGCCCCAACACCAGCTGCCGGACCGGCACCAACTTCATCAGGTTCTGCACAAGCTGCACCACCATCTGCGTTACCAAGTGATACCAAACAAAAACCTGCAATTGAAGCAGCTACTCCTTCGATTGGTCAGATGATAAACAATGCTTCAGTGGATGTTAATGATGGGTACGAACAAGCACCCGAAGATAGCACAACTGTTGTAGCTCAGGATCAAACGCAGATACCAAAAGAAGCAAACGTTATTGATACCATACCTGGTGTATATGCAAACAGAAGCTCGCTCATTGCATATGAAATGTTTAACGTTAGCCAGTTATTTGCTATGGCGTAATGCATGAATGGCAAAGAATACCAAACTTCCAAAGCTACAGCGTGAGGCCAAACTTAGCCTAAAGAGCTTCGTTCCTGATGAGTTAAAGCAGCTAAACGTATTCACACCTAAAGGGTTTAAAAAACAAATTAAATCCACACTGTCACGAGAAGCTGACATTGGTGCTGTATCGCTGATTCCTAAAGAAATACAAAATCTTAAACGACTAAAACCAAAAGCTGTTGCTAAAGCTGTTCTTGGGCCGTCGATCAAACAAAGAGCGGCAACAGGTGTTACCAGTGTTATCGCTCAGGAAGCTCCGATACTTCTTGCACTATTAAAACCACGTAAAAAACAGAAAAAAACCGATGCCACGATACCGTTGTTGGTTAGAGCAAAAACAGATACTCTATTAATTCGAAAAATTAGTGAAGGTTCGCTGACATCAAAAAAACAAATTACAGAAATTGTCAAACAACAGCAGCAGGCTTATAAGCAGGAAATAGAGACAAAGCGGAAAACAACAAAAGATGTATCTCAAAAACCTCTATACACAGCTGTCGTTGGTGTATCCGTTGCAGCTACTATACTATTGTACGGTCCTGCAATGTGGCCTTTTGTCAAAGATCTTGTGGGGCAGCTAGCATCAGACTTAATTTCTGAGGGAATTAAGGCTCTACCAAAACCAATTCAATCATTTATTGACTTGTTTAGCTCTGGTAAAGCCAACGAAACTTTTAATGGTTTATTGGAAAGCATTGATAACGTCAGTAGCGAGATATCTTCGGTTATTAGTGACCTTAATCCATTAAAGCAATCAGTGGCGCAGCTTGAGAAAAAACCTGCGGTTCCTTCTCAGGTCCCAGCAAATGTAAAGAATCCTGAGGATCAGTTCAAACAAATAAAGCAAACAGCAGATCAAATCAAAGATCTTGACCTCGAGAGTGAAACCAGTCCAGAACAGATACGACAACAAAAACCAAAACCAATTGAGGAGAAAGAGGGCACACCACCTACACCCAAGCAGACGCGTGTAGTGGAAAAACCAGCTCCTCCTAAAAAAGAAGAACTCCCACAACCTGTTTCAAAAGTAGAAGAAAAACCACTGCCAGCACCAGCACCACAACCTACTGTAGTAACAACAGCACCTAAACCAGAACGTAGTCCTACTCTTGCTACGGTTGTACCTTCACAAGCAAAAATACCGGAAGCAGCACCTCAAGCACCTGAAAGAAAAGAAACACCACAAAGTCTTAACGGTGTTGTTCAACTACAAACAGGCGTTGAGCTGACAGGACTAAACCAAACCCTAGAACAACAAACAGCTGCCATGGCAGCAGCGTTTAAAGAAAAAACAGGAAAGACCCTGCTAGTTACTTCTGGTGTACGATCAAATGAAAAACAAAAACTATTGTGGGATGCCGAGGTAGAAAGGGTTGGTAGTCCCGAACTAGCTCGGAAAAAGGTTGCAGAACCCGCTCCTCCTCTTGGTAGAGGAAAAGGAAGCCTGCACTTAAAAGGTCTTGCTCTAGATATTAACAGCAAGGGAACAAACGGTTTGAACATACTTGCGGGTACACAAAGCAATCCAACTGGTTGGTTAGAATCGTTTGGTCTAACAAGACCTGTAAGCAGGGAAGATTGGCACATACAGCTTGTAAAGACACCACCTACACCCGATAATCCCACAGAACCAGGCGTGCCTTTAATAGCACCCGATTCGCAAGGTGGTGGTGTTAACGTTGCAACTGGTCGAGAAATAAACGGCATGTCTGTTGAAGCCAACCGTCATCGCAAACAACCAAGAGAACAAAAAAACGTTGTTATTGTTAAAACAACGCAAGTACACGGTTTAAGCACATAAAATGAAACTCAAACTACCAAGACTGGCCAACACCAATTCAAAAAAACAGCCAGAAAAAAAGAAGCGAGAACTTAACAACGATCTATTAATTCAGATCGTTGCCGAGCTTGCAGTCATCCGTAAAATTAAAGAGCGGTCCTTAAGAGAACAAAGCAAACCCAAGCAAGCCGCTGTTGTCAAAAAGCCTGCAATAACAATTGCAAAGAAAGCCACAGCTGTACCCAAAGCAGTAAAACCTGTCAAACAGGAAAGTATCAAACAGGAAAGTATCAAACAGCCTACACCAGAAATAAAAGCACCCGTAGCAGCAGCTGGTATTACTGGAATTGCTGCAGGGTTGTTACTTTTCCCTTCTTTTAAAGAGACAGTAGTTTCCACATTAAAACAAACAATTGATCTTACAACTGGTATTCTTTCAGAACCTATTAAAGATTTTGTAAAGCTCTTTACTACCAGCGATACAATTGAGAAAACGAAACAAGTTCAAGATAATATATCGACAATTGATGCTGAAATAGGTAACAATGCTAGTGAATTTTCTCAGGATGAGAAGGTCATCCAAGAGGGTTCATCCAAGCTTGAAAAGGATCTCGTTAACGTCGATAAAGTAAATGATGTTATCGAAAAGCACAAACAAGAACAAAAAGTTGAAACCAAGCCTGTTGAAACCCCTGCACCAACACCGGTTTCAACACCAGCACCAAAACCGGTTGTTGCAGAAGAAAAACCTAAGCCAGCTGAAACAGCAGCAAAAACAGAACCAACACCGGCTGTATCAAAGCCAGCTGTACCTGTTGAACAGCCACCGGTGGCTGAAATTAAAAAACCTCCTTCCTCTTCTTTCCAACAAGGTAAAAAAGAGGTTTTAAATGCTCTTACAGCCGAGGGTATAACGGATCCTGTGGCCCGAGCTCAAATACTTGCACAGACTGCACACGAATCAGGTGGGTTCAAGTACACACAAGAAATTGGAGATGTATCATACTTTCAAAAGTACGAGGGTCGTAAGGACCTTGGTAACATCTACCCGGGTGATGGTGTTAGATTTATTGGACGTGGTTTCCTACAAACAACTGGTAGAACCAATTATCAGCAGTTCAAAGACGAGTTTGGTGTAGATGTTATAAACAATCCCGAAACACTTGCAGAACCGCAATATGCTGCCAAATCGGCGCTGTTTTGGTTCAAGAAAAATGCGAAGAAGGTTGAAAGATTATCTGGTGGGGATTGGTCAAACACCGAGGGTGTAACACGCGCTGTTAATGGCGGACTGAATGGTCTAAAAGAAAGATTGGCATACTTTGAATCGTTCGTAAATGATCCAGACGTTGTTGGTCCACGGGCGCTTCAAGCGCCCACTACTCAGGGAACCACTCTTGCCCAAGCTTCTGAACAAGTTATTGCTTCAAAGAAAGAAACTGAGGTACGAAAAAGAACACGCGTAAAAAACATTTTAGTAGCACAACATCAGCGAACAATCATCCCTGCATAAGAAAAGGGGCCTTTCGGCCCCTTTGTTTTATTCCTCTTCTCGTGCTAGCTTCTTGAAGAAATCAATTCCTTCATCATCGTCATCTTCATCATCCTGCTGAACAGGTTGTTGTTTAGCAGGTTTAGCTTTCTGCTTTGGAGGTTCAACTTCCTCCGTAACAGTCTGAGGACGAGGAGAACTTCCATCAAGACCAAGAATCTTGTAAAGACGAGCTTTGAGGTCATCGTAACTCTTAAAGTTCTTAGGATCGACAAACTCTTGAAGAGAATGTTCACCTTTCCAAATAGCTTCAAGTTCACCATCATCATCAAGCAAGGGAGCAGGCTCCTCAAACTCTGATTTATCGTAGTTACGATAACCCTCAACATTACGAATCTTAAGCTTGAAGTTTGCACCTTCCCAAAGATCGAAAGGATTAATTGAAGCTTCATCCTCAAACTCAGGATTCATAGCAGCATTGAGTTTATCCCAAATCTTCTTACCATACTGATAAAGGAAAACCTTTCCTTCATTCTCAGGATGTGCAGAATCTTTGACAACGTAAATGTTTGAGATGAAGTACAAGCGACGCTTCTGCTTACGAACGATAGCTTGGTTCTCTTTTGTTCCAGTAGCCCACAGTTGGGAATTATATTCCGAAACAGGATCCTTCTGACCAAGAGTGGTCAGAGACTTTTCAATATACCAACCATTCGGACCTTGGAATCCATGATCCCAAACACGAACAAAAGGAACATCTTCTTTAGGAGGAGCAGGAAGGAAGCGAATAACAGCAAAACCATTACCAGCTTTATCAACCTCGGGTTTCCAAAAACGATTGTCTTCTTGGCTACCTTGCTTGGGTTGCTCGAGCTTGGTCAGCTCAGTGGTGAGTTTTTCAAACTGGCTTTTACGGTTTTTCTTAAGAGCAGCATAATCTACAGTCATATAAAACTCCTCGTATAAACGATGTATAAAAAGTATGTTAGCTTGTTCACATTATGCATAACCACATGCATATTTATATTAATCCAAATCGCTGAATTTGTCAACAACAATTTTTCGAAACTTTTCTTCGTCAAACTCAACAAATGGTCGATATCTAACACACTTAAATTTAAATGCCGGCCACACTAACTGGTCTTCAATGTTGCGAGACCAATACTTAAAGAACTTACATAAAGAATTCATTATAACAACTGTTTCGAGTGATATCTCCTTTCGCAGTGCTAGTTTTAAAAGCTTTGGATGCTGTCCATTTTCAACAATAATATTGCTATTGAAATTCACATCAAGCTTTGCTAAATCGTTTTCAAAAATGTACTGAAGTGATTGTTGTCTTGCAAGCCATTTTGTATAAACCTTCTCACTGTTATTGCTAGTGACAACATCACCAATCCAGTTTGTTTGATTGTCGATCAGGTTTGCAATTAAAAACCCTTTGACATCTTTTTTCTTTGCAAGCTTGCAGAAGAAGAACTTATCGTTCCTCCGCTCAAACGAGGAACGACCAGCTTTTACATTACCACCATACTTAAAGAAATCATAGTACTGGGAGGTAAAGTGATTCTTCAACGCAACGTATAGCTTGTATGCTTGATACCCACTATCGAGGTTGCTGATCATAACAAAAAGTTAGATTGGAAGTTTTGACGTCTTTGGTAGAAAGTTCAATGTTTCGGCTTCGGTTCTAATCTTAGCTTTAAACTTTTGGTTTTGTTTGATTAGCTGAGCTGCTGTTTCAATTTCCATGTTGTTCTTCTCACAGTAATAAACAACAGCGTCAATATACTCCATTTTCTTTTCAGTGACAAGCTGCTCCACTTCACGAAGAAAATCTTTAACAGTAATAACTGTATTAACTTTAAGTTCATCCGTCATTTGTAGAATATGTGGTCGCCTATCTGCACTATTTTGTTGTACTTCCATTGTGGCCTCACGTATGTTGCATGAAAATAAGTTGCACCGCTTGTAGGGTCTAGATTAGGATTATACCTATACCACACATGAGAGGCAACATTGTAAGCGAGTTCCCATCGCTGCTTATTTGGAACTCGAGGTTGTTCACATACCCAAGAAAACTGGCAGACTGTTTGGTTTGTGTCAGGGTTCTTGGTTTTCTGATAAACTACTTCACATACATCTGAAGGCCAACGCTGACTATATAGTCGATTTAATGTAACGAACGCTACAGCCTTCATACCTTCTATTGGTTGATTGCCAGCTTCAAAGTAAACGTTATCAGCTAGGCATCTTATTTGTCTCTTAGCATCCAAATAACCTTGCTTCGAAACATGGGGAGTAATTACTGTTTCATCCGTTGTAGCAAGATGGCACAATGCAATAATAAAGGCTGCAGATACAGTAATAGCAGCTCCCACAAGAGCTTTTACTATCATATTGTAAACCTTTTATTGTTAAAAAGAAGGTAGGTTGTTTGGATAATAAGGAACAACCTACAAATCCCCATCTAGCTTTTAGGCAGCCAGAGCAAACTTTTCGTCATTTGCGTTTATGGTTTTTGCTCTGCTTACGGCAGTCGCCTATCGTGCTGTCTGTTCCGTTACTCATTGCCCTGTCGAAACCTAGTCACCCCCATCAAAAGAAAACTAAATTTAGGCTCTACGTCCTAACCGTTTGCTCACGCAGTGACGCACGTTGTACACCGTGTCAATTTTCTTTTGGTGGAGGTGGGGAGAATCGAACTCCCGTCCAGAACACCTTTTACTTTACTTCATACAGCAATATTTGATTATTTATAAAAAAGGGCAGTGACGCCCTTTTTCTACGCAGCTTCAGCGTACTCAATCGCCAGATCAAGCGCTTTCATCTTGAGGTTACGGTTGAGACCAAACCACGAAGAAGTAAGGCGATTTTCAGCAGATTTACCAGCTTTGTGGTCGACAAAGTATGTAACTGCGTTAAACGCTTGCCACCACGAACCCTTAGCAAATTCCGCACCAGGCTGGAGATCCAGAATACCAGGCTCACCACCAGAACCAAGCATAATCTCGGCAGTCTTTGACATCTCTTTACGGGACTCTTCTTTCTGCGTAAGAACAGGGAACAGTTCTTTCATGTAATCCTTAACAGTATCTTTTTTGTAACGTTTCTTACCAAGGAAAAGAGCGTTGTCTTTGTATTTACGAAGCTGATCACCGGCAATACCAAGAGCAAGTTTAACTTCCTGAGGATCAAACTCAGATCGGTGATTAACCTTAACAGCCTTACGACCTTTTTCGTTCAAGGCCATAGTCAGCGTGTTGTTGCAGACAACACGAATCGGAGTGAAACGAACGTCAGTGGAGAAGCCATACTTATGAAAGTTCGAGAACAGCAGGTAAGAGTCAATCTTATCTCCCTTGAAGAGCTCGAAGCTTTCCTTAACCTTAGCGAGACCCCAAACGATCTGACCGTCGCGGAGAGAACCAGTGGTGTTCATTTCCATGTCGCCAGCCAAAACAAACTCATTGAAGAAGTCAAACGCTTCAGCGTTCTGCACGGGATTCCAGTCATCCGACACAACGTCAAGGATCGAGTTATCAGTCTTACGAACCAGAGCCGACTGACCGATCTTAACGTTCTTACCGCCGACCTTAGCATACGCGGGAATCTTCTCGACTTCCCAATCCAGACCGGCAGCCTCGAGCATCTGATCAGGGGTCAGATCAGCAGGTACCTGCACGCCCAGACCGTGCCACGGAGTTTCCCCGGCGTAAGCCATCTGAGCCTTACCGTTAACGATTTCAAGCATGTGAGCCATAACAAACCTCATCCAACGTTGTCAGCCGAACCACTCAACCGACCCTACAGTAATACTACTCTCATTTCGTTTTAAAAGCAAGCGAAAAGTTGTTAAAAAAAGAGAGGGTTGTCCCTCTCTTTTCGTGGATCGGTCACTTAAGGTTAAGATAACCCAAGACTACGGTTTGGAGATCTTCTGGCAGTTCCACGAAAAGCTCGTAACAGACGATGCCCTCGAGCATAGCCTCGTAGTCCTCTGGCTCTAAGACCTTCTTAGCCCACGACAAATACCCAACTCTGTCGCGGGGTATATCCTTGTTGATGCGAGAGTCGAACTCAGGTTCTGCTCCTGGAAAAGCAATCACAACGCCCATATCTGCACCCCATATCGTGACTGGGAAAC
>OGWF01000072.1_pt1 | contig 15353 bp, 28 predicted proteins | sample 1575951 | NCBI WGS metagenome assembly OGWF01 (sample SAMN07581523, study PRJEB24739) | freshwater metagenome | place: Singapore | collected 2015-01
TTACGACTGGTCAGGAGAAAGAAGAGTTCAAAGCGGAGGTTGCGAAAGAAGTGAACCGACACATTGAGGCTATGGCAGCGGCTCAGAATAGCGAACTTGAAACGATGATGAAAGACATGGATTCAGCACGCGATATGAATTCACGTATTCAGGAGAGCGATAAAGCGTCATGGCTGAGTAAAAACATCGCATACATCATTGATTGCGTTTTCGTTGTTGCGTTCATCCTGATGCTTATAATGATATTTAACAAGGCTGTACCAGAATCGAACAAGGAGTTATTTTATACTGGCTTCGGATTACTCGGTGCGAACGTCAGCACTATACTTAACTTTCATCGCGGTACGTCCATCGGAAGCGAGCGGAAACAAAAACAGTTAGAAAAAATTACTAGTAAATAGCCAAAATAGTATTATATTTGATTGATCAAATATTATTACTATGGAACAATGGAAAGATGTTGTAGGATATGAATCGAAGTATTCTATTTCTAATTTTGGCAGAATAAAAACTAAGTCAAGAGATGTATTGAAATCTGATGGAACTTTGCTTTATAGAATTAAAGAAAGGTTATTAAATCCATCGTTGTTGCCAGTTGGGTATTATTACGTAGGACTGCATAACAACGGAAAAACTAAGTTGGTAACAGTTCACTCTCTTGTTGCTAAACATTTTTTAAATACAGTAACTAACAAAAGGAATGTAAACCATATAGATGGAGATAAAACAAATAATCATATTTCCAATTTAGAATGGTGTTCTTATTCCGAAAATAATCAACATGCCTATGATACTGGATTAAAACACAGGTATAAATTATTTGCGATAAACAAGAGTAATTCAACTCTTAATTTTGAATCAGTGAATGATGCTATTAAGTTAGGATTTACCCAACAAGGGATATCAAAAAGCGTTAAAAACAGTACCTATCATAATGGGTATAAGTTTAACTACATTTAGGCGCTAAACTCCTTCATCATTTTCTTAATGCTTCGTCGCTCTCTGAGTAGTGCGTGAATCTTGTACTCAATGTCACGTAGGATTGTGTCGAGCGTCTTCGGTTCGCGGTGCTTTGATGCGATTGAACTGAACGCCTCGTATTGCAACGCGTAGCGTTTATCCGTTTCGATCAGGTCAAAGTGCTTGCGGTTGTGGTGCAATACGGTTGCGTGGTTGAGATTCAGTTCTCGAGAAATAGCTGATACGTTCAGATCGGTGTTCCACTTCAGGAAGTGCGCTATAAATCGTTTAGCCTGTACTACTTCGGCTTTTCGCGATTCGGACTGTATCACTTCGGCAGGTAGTCCGAACACCTCATGCGCTGCGTGGAATGCGGCATCTATCTTTAGTTTGTTTTCAGGTTTCATTCTTCTAACTTCGTTTTTTGTTTGCACGTGTCGCCCTTCCAGTTGATCAGGTATTTACCGGTACTATCCACGTGAAATGCATCGACGTAAGTTGTGTCAATTTTGTACAATGGCAGCGTCTTTGGTTTGGGTGTCATTGCTGAACCGATAACACAGGATGCAATCGCTGCAATAATGTACATGGCGATTATTACCAGTCCGAGATGTTTCCAGTCTTGCATTAGTGAAATCGTCTTTTTAGTTCTGGTTTGTGATCAATGATAGTTGTGCAAAGTTTCGATCCGTAATACCACGGCTTAACCGTGTGCGAAAGTTGCAGTTTCGGTTGTTCTGGTTTCCACTCCGCGATCTTGCGCTGAATGTCCGCTGTGATCTTATCGTATCGCATTTCTTCTTCGTGTCGGTTATTTTTCATAGGTTGGTTATAAAAGGGCTTGCGCCCCGTTGTTATGCGAAGTAAATTGTAAGATTTGCTTTTGACACAGAAAGTCCAAATGCGCGTAATGCGTCTTGTTGGCGATAAAGTCCAGAAGTGGTCTTTAGTTGGCTCTGCGAATATTCAGCCTTGATAACTGTGGCAAATTTGCCGAGAGAATGAACAGCGTCAAGTAATTCTTTAGGCGAGTTGCAAACTGCGATTTGCTTCCATGCGCTGTCGCAAGAATTAGATACTGTGTAATTTCCTGACTTCTTTTGTGCGAGATAAACCGTTTTCATAGCTTTTGTTTTTTGTGTAATTGTTTCGTTTTGATAGATCAAATTTTTGTATCTATTTTATGAGTTATAAACGAATCAATTAAATCAGAACCAACACAAGAACAACATAATGTAACTGCTTTTTTTCCGTTTTTAAATTCATCATTTCTTATTTCTCTAACAATAAGTTTCAATCCTTGTCTTGTGAAGGTATCTCCTACTTTTATTTGTTTTGCGGTTTTCATAATTGTTTCGTTTTGATAGATCAAAGGTAATACGGGTATTACACATACGCAAATTTATTTTGTTAAAATTACGTAACTCGTTGAAAATCAATAGGAATAAATTAAAAAGGTAGATCGTTTTTACTCAGAAAATCCGCGTTCGGCTGCATTTGTGACGGTTTTTCGTAGTCTGTGAACTTAGTAAGGCGGTCAATGAATCCGACTTCTACACTTCCGACCTGACCATCTCGGTTTTTAGCCACTATTAATTCCGCTTTGCCTACTGTGGAATTGCCCTGAGCGTCAACTGTTAATCCGTAATATTCCGCACGATGGATAAATATTACCATGTCCGCATCCTGTTCGATCTGACCTGATTCACGTAAGTCTGACAACACAGGCTTCTTATCCCCTCCGCGTTGCTCTACGGCACGGCTTAACTGAGCCAATGCAATAACAGGGCAATCGCAGATTTTTGATATTTCCTTTAATCCACGCGACACCTCAGCGATTTGTTGTTCCCTTACTGTTGTTCTGCTATCGTGTTTAATTAGCTGAAGATAGTCAACGATGATAAGTATTTCTCCTTCATGATCGCGTCTGAATTTCAACGCTTCCTGCCGTATTTGTGAAATAGAAATTGGCGTTTGATCGTTAAAGAAAATAGGCACTTTTCTAAGACGATCCCGTGCGACATCTACCTGTTCAATTTCTTGATGTGACAACGATCCCAATTTGTAAGCAGTTCCGTTTACTTCTGATTCTGTAACTACCATCCTGCGCGTTATCTGCTCTTCAGACATTTCAATACTGAAGTACAACGTAGGAACTCCAGACCATCGCGCAAAGTGCAGAGAAAGCGATGTTTTTCCCATTGCAGGACGCGCAGCAAGAATTATCAGGTTGTTATTTTGCCAACCTCCCAGAATCGTGTCAAGTGGGCGCAACCCTGTTTTAATACCCGATATTTTGCCGTTATTACGTGCTGCTGCTCTTTTGTCGTATTGCTCCTGATCGTTGCGAATAGCTAATGGCATTGGCGTTATCTGTTTACCAGTTGAACCTGCCGTCAACACAAAGTCGTAAAGCGATTTAACCGCTGTCCGTATGTCGTCTGCCGATGCTGAGTTTTGAGCACACCGTGAAGCTATTGCACTTGACTGTTTAATGGTTTCTCGCATCAGATAGTTTTCAATCAACACATCACACAACATCTTAAAGTTTGCTGTGTACTTAACGTCTGCCGTCAGTTCCGAGAAGTATATTACGCCTCCTGCGTCATCAAGATAGCCGTCTTTCTTCAGGTATCGGATAACGGTCAGCATATCCGTTTTCTGCCCTTCCTTTGCCGATTTTACGATATATTGCCAGATTAACGCATTCTTAGGAGTGTAGAAACAATTATCCGTTAGTGATGAGGGTAATGTATTAAAAAGCCCGTCGATGGCTAAAACAGCCCCTAAAATCGTTTTTTCTATATCCTGCTCATTCGGCAGCATTTTATCAATTTCCATCTAAAGGTTTGTATTGAGGTTGAACTTGGGATGGTTGCACTTTTTTAGCGTGTATCTTCATCCATGAAACAAAATGCGAACTGAAATCTTTGAACTTGGGTTTAACTTCCTGCTTTGCGTTCATTTCATTAACGTAGGCTCTGAGGTAATCCAGAATCCTTTCACGTTGCCAGTCTAGGTTAAAAGCCTTTGCCGTCCTCATGGCATTCTCCATAAGCGATTCGGTTTGTGAGAACTGTTTTCCAAATTCTGAATTTTTTGCCTGTATAGTATTGTTAAGTATAGTAGTATCATTTACATCTTCATTTTCATTTTCAATCGGCACATCCTTTTGCAATGCAATTGCATCTGTTTTGTATTTTTCCCAACGTGCTTTTGCATTTGCTGAAAGGTTTTTTGATTTCTTAGCACGTTTGTTCATCTCGAGCATTAACCGCTCATTAAAGAATCCGTCTTCAGTTTCAATAAACTTTGATCGAATCATCTGATCATCTTTAACCATGCCGTTAAATGAATTTTTATCTATCAATCCTCCGTGCTGATGTTGGGCGCAAAGTAAACGAATGTAGATACCGACCTGTTCATTACTCATAAACATAGTGCCAGTAAGAAAGTCCTGAGCATAGAACAGTATTGCAGGGTCTTTTGCCATGCTTTAAAATATTAAACCCATCAGTCGAATTCATCACTATTGAACCGAGCGTGAACACGCCCTAGTGAATCAGTACTCCTGATGGGTATCTCGTGAAATCTTGTTTTGAATGTTCATATTTCAAGTCGGGTTCAATCGACAAAACAAATATACTACGCGTTAACCGAAATCCAAATCTGTTATTAATCTGTTATTAACAAAATAAATCGTGGCGGGTTTTCTCCGCTGCGGCAAAGGTCTAGTTGGTTCATCGACTCAGCGCGACACCTCACGCCCCACGATTGTTACTTTTCCAGTTGCTTATTTATGTAATTTCCCCATTGTTCAGCCATAGCTTTTGCTATGCCGCTAAAAGTTTTTGAACTTTCCTTTGCATTTTTTGCAACACCAACGCTATAACTTTGTCCTCGTTTTTTACCTCCTGTATTACTCGGTAAATATGGCTTATAATTGCTCTTAATATCAGTCGGCTTTAATAGTGGCAAGTTTTTCAGCCATAACAAAGTTCTTTTGCTGTATTCGTGTCCATATTCGTAGGGCTGTATCGCTTGGATATGTTTTGGCAATTCAACTACTTTTAATGGTGTCGGGTTTTCAACTGCAATAAATTCAATAGGTGCGTGTAGTAGTTTCAAAAACATAGCCTTAGCTTCCATTGCTTTTTTGTATCTGTCTTTGCACAAATTTCCTGCTGTTGGGTACATCCATCTTGCTCCAGCTCTACTCATATAAGTACAAGGTGGATGAGCAATCATCAGATCGTATTTTCCACTATAAGCCTCTTTTATTGCATCTCCTACAATATGCCATTCTGGTTTTCCACCGCTACATTCTTGTAGGTCGCAACTATAAGCCTTAAACCCTAATTCTCGGAAAGCTTTACAAACTTCTTGGCTTTCTTCACAAGCGATTAATATCTTCATATTCTTACTTTTCCAGTTGCTTCAGAAGTTTGCGACCTTCGTCGCGCCATAGATCGTCAATGAAGTATGCGAAGTAACTCTCCCCGTACCTGTCTTTACGCCTTTCGGATTGAATCCTGAACAGTCGATCATGTTCGGATGTCAATTTTCTCAGATCGTAAATTCTCGCACCCAGTCGCGTTGTGTCGAATCGTTTCGCGTAGTCTAGTGCTGTGATCTTCTTACCTGCGCACATCTCCCTGAGCGCGGTTAGCATTATCGTGTTTCGTCGGTTCATCGGTTCAGTTTGTTTAAGATTTCGTTTTTAAGTTTCTCTGCTATCTTCACGCGCTCGATCAGGAATTTGCAGTCATCTTCTGAGGGCGTGAACGTGAAGCAAAAATATCGGTATTTCTTACTCAGTCGTGGGTCAAAGCTAACGAAGTCCACGAACTCAGCGTCAGGGGTGCAGATGAATTCGCACACGGTCTGCCAATAGTATTTAGGAAAGTTCGCTTTGAAGTATTCCACACTATCAATCATCATGTGCTTAATGTGGTTAGTGCCTTCGTATGGGCATTTAACTTCCAATACTCCGTGCTTCCCGTTGCGGTAAACCTTTCGGTCAGGTGTTGCGCCTAAGCAATCTAACTCAGCGTGAATCTGAAAGCCTATTTCCTCCGTCATTGACTTACTTCTGATCTCGTGCAATCGTACTGCCACAGGCTCGTATTCATGTCCGTGACGTGTCGCATCATTCTCGAATGACTTAGGTTTCATCTCAGGCGGTGTCAGAGCCTCGCAAATGACCTCATAGATGTATGTCTCACCCGTTGCGCCCAAACCCTTCGGCTTGCACAATGATTCGATCTGAGAGCCTGTAAAGCGTCCGTGACGCAACGGGGAAAGGTTGTTATTCTGCTGCTGCATTTTCCTCAGCCTCTTCGTTAAGAATATCAACTGCCAACGGTGCGGAAGATACTTCCGTGTAATTCACGTCCTCAATCTCTTCTTTCGTATAGATGCCCATTGACACTTCAGGAGCAAATTGACGCGCAAAGAAAGTAGCCGCACGGTAACGCATCATCAACTGTGGCATTGTCTTCCACTTGCTTCCCGACTTCGTACTCCATCCTTCTGATGCTGCCATGTTCATTGACACCCATACGCCTTCACATTTTTCACCAGTTTCTTTGTCCGTTGCAACCGCTCTGCAACGTCCACCGTCATCTTTGTCCTCTTCGTAACGTAGCGGAGAGAATTTGCCCGATGCGTTAATAGTTGCGACTAAGAACTGTGAACTCCATGCGGGTTTGCCGTGTACTACATAAAGGTTCTGCATTACCATTAACGGGTCAGCCCCGATGCGTCCTGCCATGTTGAGCGCAATAATACAGTTTTCGATTTTGCCTTTGAACTGAGCAGGAACAAGGTCAGACGTTGATAGCATCTTTGCTACCCGTTGCGCGTGTTCAAATGATTCTTTGTTCAGAAATACGTTGTCGCTAACTGTTGCGACTGCTTGCGTTGTGTTTTCCATGATTGTTTTAGTTTTCAAGATCAGTATTAATCTTAGTGTAGATTGATTTAAGGTCGTCATTCATTGAGTAACCTAATAAGATGCGGACTGCAAACATAATCAGTCTGAGCGCGATCTTTTCTTTTGTTGTTGGTTTTTGTTCGATCATAGTTTTTCGTTTTAGTTGTTATTTTGATTTATTTGATTGTTTCGTTTTCTTTTAATCCGATTTGTGTAATTCTGCTCCTAGTTACATTTGCCAGCGATTCTATCGTTGTGTATTCATTGTAATATTGATTACATTTCTTTATCACGACCGTTGATTTTTTCAACTTTACGACAATCCCCGCGATGCAACCAAACTTATAAGAACCCTTTATAAAATCTCCAACTTTTATTTCGTTTGTCATAGTTCGTTTGATTTGATATGCAAATGTAATACCCCGTAACACTAACTTCCAAACATTTCAGCATTTATTTTTACCGATAAACTTTAACTGCTTGAAAACCAACGCGAAAAAGAATTTAACAAAATAATATTTGCGTGTTACGGGTAATACTAATATATTTGCAGAAAACAATCAGATATGAAAACTACAATCCAAATTTCACAAAACTTTTCAGTTGACATTGCGATTTATGATAACTGCGTTTTTGTTACTACAACATTTAACAGTGACAAAAGAACAACTGACTTTAATTCAATTCAAGACTGCATTGAAAATACAACAATGCCAGCAGTTAGAAACTATCTAAAATCAATCTAATATGTCGCCAGATACACTTTTTAGGTTTTGGACTGGAAGCCATATGATATATAAGGGACTTTTCGAAATACCAAGAGAAATATCCTATATAGGTTCTCCCATGATATGGAGTGGATTAAAAGATAAAAACGGGATCAAAATATTCGAAGGCGATATTGTCAGGTTTGTTCAGCCAAATTCATACCCAAACTTCTATGAGTATTATCTGCCAATTACTTTTAATAGTACTCGCGGCTTTCACCCAGAAAATCCTGGCATTCAATTACACGATCAATGGATCTGGTATTTATCTGAGGTTATAGGAAATGTTTATCAAAATCCAGAACTTATAACATGGAACAAATAGAGAATCAACCGTTAATTATACTAATTGTTGCACTTCCATTAGGATTCTTCATTATTACTTTTATGATTTACTTAATTGATAAAAATGATGAATAACTATTATTTAGCATTTAGCGAACTAACAAAACGAGTTTATATAACAAACGGCAAAAAGAAAATTGATGTTACTGATCAATTAAATGAAATTTTGAAGTTAATCAACAAAGCAACAAAATAACACAACCATGTCAAAGAAAAAGAAACTCAAAGACCCGACGCGTCGATCAATCAATCTCGGTGTTAACCGATCAGGGCTAATCGACACAGCAATCAAAAATACCACACAAACCTATCACGGATATATGCTATCCGCAATAGACGAAAAACTAAAACGCGATAAAATTAAGTAACCATGCCACACTACAACGGAACTGTATCTATCAACGTCGATCTGACGTTCTGCGAAGGCGACGAAGTAAACCCGTTAGACCTTGACTTCGATTGCTCATTCTCATGCGATAACTCTTCGCACCCAGACGACCCGTCGAACGGAGGCGAGGAACTTGAGATAACCTATATGCCACACGGTAACGCCCCTGCATGGCTATCGGACGTAATAATCGAAATGGCGAAGGTCAAAGCGCAAAACTACTTTCTGGATAACCTTGAGCGGTATAGAAACTAATGAGCCTGAAACGATACGCGGCTAAACGCGACGAAAACGAAAAAGACATCATCGACGCACTTCAGCGAATGGGTGCGGAGGTGTACAGGTTATCCGCTTCAGGTCTTCCCGATCTTTTGGTCGGTTGGCGTGGAATCAATATCTTAGTCGAGGTCAAACAGAACAAGGGCAAACACACAAAGGAACAAATACGCTTTCAACAGACGTGGACGGGTCAGCAATGCACGATCCGCACCGTTGACGAAGCGATAGAACTATTACAAACAATCAAAACCAAATAACATGAACATCATCGAACTATCCCTCACATCACCGCACGGGAATTATTCCTGCGACACCTATACTTTAATCGGTTATGATATAACTAGAGAAGTGTATGAGTTTCATGGAATGAATTCAGTTTCTGGCAATACTATTGAGTTTGCCTTCGCCTGTCAAGATAACCCTATTCAGAGTAACTCAATTATAGCTATTATTGACGCATACTTCGTATTTAACGATGTTGCATACAATATCCGCCTCACTGGCACACCTGCGATCAAGATCGGGGCAAACGAATACTGCGTAACATACGAAGACTGCCGACTACCGTTCGACGGAAGCACCGCTAAGATCGTTTGTCGTTGGTCGGAATAATTGTTAATAACTAAATATTAAACATTTTAACAGGTTAAAGCCTTTCCTTATTATTGCCGTATGGAAGAGATTAAACCAAAGACCGCAGAATCAAAGTACGGGTTTGAACGGTTAAGTGTTGGCGAATCGGTTGAGATCGAAAAGTCAGCGAAGAAGATCAGACCGCTCCTGAGTTACTTCATGAAGCGGACGGATGTTAAATATACTACTAAGGCAAACGGTAGTGATAAGTGTGTTGTGGTTAGGATTGCATGACACGGAATGAGATAGCGTTGCAGGTATTCAATTCGCCTCTGATAAAAAAGGAGGTTAGATTTCACGGCGGTAAAAATGCCGATGAGTTAATGCAGCTACTCATGGTTAAGGTTCTGGAAACTTCGGACGCTAAGTTATCGGAGTTGGTGAAGGCGAATAAGGTTATCGAATGGTTTTGGGTAGTGATGCGGAATGAGGCGCGGAATCCCCGATCTGAGTTTAGTAAGATTGTACGGAGTTGTGGTGATTCCTTGGAGCATGATTTTGATTTTGTTGATGAAACGGCTACTCCGAACTACTTAGAATATCCTGAGTTTCCAGACTTTATAGAGTTTTGTAAAAAAAAACAGCAGTCCGAAAACAGCTATATCAGGTTATGTGCGGATACCATCGTTACTTATTATACCTTAACTGATTGGCGTAATAACACCTTTAAGCAGTTCAGCAAGGACACGGGGATTAACCACACGTCTATAAGTGTGTATTTTAACGAAATGAAACGACAATTTAAAGACAGCTATGAAAGTAGGGTTGATATTAAATAATAAGACGAAGCCTGAGCCGATTAACGGGATGGACTTGTACCGTCTGTGCTTTGCCTACTTCGGTGTTCAGAGTGAACACATTGAAGTGCATCTGCTGTCTGAGGATGAATTTGATCTGAGCGAAGAGTTGATATACGATGTGTATGTGATCAACCGTAGCCGTGAATTGTTCAGGGCGCAACGGGTGAAGAAGGGCGGGAAGAAGTTGATCATTGACATTGACGATTACTGGGTATTGCCTTCGTGGCATCCGATGAACGTGCGACAACTGAACAAGGCTATTGAAGCGGCAGAGGCACACCCGATCAAACGCAGAGATACTGAAGCGATTAACAACTCAAAGCGCATCCGTAACATTGAGGTTAACGCGCAATCGAATATTATCGAATCAATGCGTATCGCTGATCACGTTACCTGTTCCGTGCCACAGTTAGCGGAGCGGATTAAACAGTATAATCCGAACGTAACCGTAATTAAGAACACGATACCTGCTAAGGCTAACCGATACACCCCAGACAAACAGAAATCGCGTTTCCTGCGCTTTGGTTGGCTCGGTGGTACTTTCCATCGTCGTGACGTTGCGCTGATGTATGACGGGCTTGTAATGCTTCACAGAGATAAATCCGAACAGGGCAAGTATCAATTCCTTTCGTCGTTCAACGCGCATTCGGAGTATATCGAGATTGAAAAGATGTTTACGAACGGTTACAGATGCTTAAGTCCTGAGTACCGTAAGCACTTACTCACGTACAAACCGTTCGCATCGCATCTGGGGTTGCAGGAAACATATCGAAGGGTATGGGGCGTTAACGTGTCGGAGTATGGCAGCCTGTACGAAGAGGTTGATGTGTCGCTGATACCGTTACAGCATGGCACGTTTACGTCTATGAAATCAGAACTGAAGATGGTAGAAGCAGGTGCAACAGGATGCGCGGCTATCGTGTCGGACGTGTTGCCTTACAGTCCTTACCTTAAGCACGGTGTGAACTGTTTGAAGACTAACGGCAATCACGGATGGTACACGGCTTTCAAGCGTATGCTGAACGAACCTAACCTAGTCGCTGACTTGCGTGAAGGGTTACGCGAAACGATACAGACTGAATTTAACAACGAAATTGAATCGGACAAACTAAAACAAATACTCAAAGCCCTATGATCGGCATCGGAATAACAACAACGGACGCACGTCCTTATCACAAAAAGTATTGGGAAACGCTAGTAAAAGAATCTTCGCTGACGGACGGCATGAAGGTCGTATTTGTTCACAACGCTCCATCAGTAGCGGAAGGTAAAAACGATTGCCTGCGTCAACTGAAAGACTGCAACGACATTTTCCTATTCGACGACGACACCTACCCGATCACTAACGGTTGGGCTGAGTGGTTCATACAACACGCAAAGACTTCAGGTAACAATCACTTTGCGTACCTGCGTCAGGTTCATCAAATCAGACGCATGAAGTTAGAACATGGCATCGGGTTTTACAACAACTCAGCAGGGTGCATGATGTACTTGAATAAAACCGTACTTGAGAAAGTCGGGGCGTTCGACACGAAATACAAGCGTTACGGCTTTGAACACGTGAATTACTCTGAGCGTTGTTATCGTGCAGGGTTGACGCAAGCGCGTAACGTGTGTCCGATCAATGCTGACGACTACGTTGTATCACTTGACATGGATGCGTGGTATGAGGTTAACTTCGTTCACTACTCTACGCTATCCGCTGATGAAATGGAGAAATCCGTTAACGACAATTACCTGATATTTCAACACGACACATTTGATACTTACTTGCCTTTATGAAATACCTAATTAAATACGCCTCCCGTTCGCGTCCTGAGAACTTTGAACGCGGACTGATCAGCATAATCGAGAACGCAATAGCACCAGAGAACATCGTGGTACTTGTATCGCTCGACGTTGACGACACCCGACTATCAGATTACATGACCGTAATCGAAAAGTATTGGAGCAAAGTACACATCAAGGTTAAAGCAGGTGAATCACATAGCAAGATACACGCTATCAATCGCGAAGTGAATGAGTACAAAGCGCATTGGGATATTTTGATTAACTTCTCAGATGACATGGTGTTTATTGAAAAGGGGTGGGATGACACGATAAGCAATAAGTTCAAGATGTATTTCCCGAACGGTGACGGATTCCTGCATATGAACGATGGCAATCAATCACTAAGCATTGCAACGATGTCTGTAATGGATCGAAAGTATTATGACCGTGACGAATACATCTACCATCCCGACTATGAATCGCTCGAATGTGACCGCGAAGCTACCGACGTGGCACACATCAGAGGGCGCAAAGTTTACATCAAAGAGCAATTGATTAAGCACCTGCACTACGAATGGGGACTTGCTCCGAACGATCCTATTTACGCGGTCAACTCCACACAGGCGATACGTCAGAAAGACAAAGACACATTCAACAGACGCAAAGCCGTAAACTACGGACTAGGCGAAATGAAAAATACAAGCCTATACTTGTGAAAATACTGATCAAATACGCTACACGTAGCAGACCAGAAGCGTTTTTAAACGCTCTGCGTAACATTAAAACAACTATCGGTTACGATAACTACGTGGTACTTGTTTCCATTGACAATAACGACGGGTCTATGGATGATAGCGTATGCAATCAGGCTCGCAAGATCATTCCGAACATCCTAATTCACAGAGGCGACAACCACAGCAAGATACAGGCAATCAACGCTGACATGGACAAAGCCCCTGAAGATTGGGATTTGCTTATTAATATGTCGGATGATATGATATTCACTCAATCTGGATGGGCTGATAAGATGATAGCACATATCAGATCGGTGTGGAAAACAGGCACGGACTTCTTCGCTCACTTCAATGACGGGTACGTTTATCACCGATTGCCCACTATGTCAATCATGGGACGCGATTACTACGAACGCGATAAGTACATTTACTATTCAGAGTACAAATCGTTCAGTTGTGACGCTGAGGCTATGTTTGTAGCTATGATGCGCAGACGTTACCAATACTTCAATACTGTTCTATTTAACCACATACATCCTACCAATACAAACTTATTCAGTCATGATCAGCTATACCGAAACAATGGACGCCATGAGGCATACGATACCTTACTATATTTTCAGCGAAGAACAAATTTCTTCTTTGTCAAAGACGCCACGTGTTTCCCTTTTAATCCCGACGATAGAGGGACGGGAGATGTACTTACACCGCCTTATGAACATCCTGAATCCGCAGCTATTGAAATACTCTGGCGAAGTCGTGTGCTTAATACTGAAGGACAATCGGGAGCTATCAATCGGAGCGAAACGAAACAAATTGATGGATTGGGCTATACAGACGAAAGCTACCCATCGGGCATTTATTGATGATGATGATACGGTGACAGATGATTACATTGATCTGAACATTGAAGGGGCGCGTAGTGTTTTTGACTGTAACTCATTAGTAGGTATCTACTCGGAGAACGGGCGTATCAATCCGAACAAACATATTTTTATTCACTCGCTGAAGTATTCACATTGGTACGATGACGAAAAATATTACTACCGAAACCCAAATCATTTGAACTGGATTGCACTAGATAAGGTTAAAGATGTTAAATTTGTGGACAGTAATTTTGGGGAGGATGGTAAGTGGTCAGAGGAAATAGCACGGTTAGACCTGCTGAAGTCTGAGTATCACATTGACAAACCATTCTACAATTACTTATTCAGAACGAAACAAAACGGAATATGAAGTACATAAGCTATGTAATCTACAAGGACAATCCGCTAACGTATAACTGGTATCTCCGTGGGCTATACTTTAACTATCGACTGGCAGAGTTGATGTTGCCTGATTGGAAGTTGCAGGTTAGGACGGATGAAAATTCACATGATTTTGTATTCGATCTATTTAATTCATTCGACCTTATTGTTCTACCACTAAGTAAAGAAGAAAGATGTGCGAGAATGCTAGAGCGTTTTAATGTATTAAATGACGCTACACACGTCCTCTGCCGTGACGCTGACAGCGCGTTAACGTGGAGAGAAGTAAAAGAAATCCGCAAGTGGGAACAGTCAGGTAAAGACTGGCACGGTATCAACGACAACCCTGCACACTCTATACCAATGATGGGAGGAATGATAGGATTTAAAACGGAAGCATATAAACGACTAAACCTGACACCTTCAGGTGACTTCAGTCAGCACGGATCAGATCAGGACTGGATAATGAAAAACATCTATCCACACGCTAAAGAATCGTTTTATCACTCCGTACTGACCAACAGAGAACCGCAACCAGATACCAACCCATTCTGGGAAACTGATCTTGTTCAGCGTTACATCGGTTCAGCAGGTTGCATCGAAATGGAGTTAGTGCGATTCCTGCAACGATACCAAAAACCTGAACACACAGCATTTGAGAAACGTCACCCAAATATCTTCTACTGGCACAATGTATAAAGGGTACGTTATCATATCACACAACGAAGAGAAAACATACTCTCAATTCAGACCGATCACAGAATGGTGTTGGAATCAAATAGGGTGGGGCGTTATCACATTAACACCGCCTGAAAACATCGGCATCCGTTCGGCTACATACTCACAGCTTCAGCGTCTATGGGGATGGAAGACGGTACAGCAGTTCGACCCGAAAGCTATTGTAATGACTGGCGACATAGACATGATACCGTTATCCGATTACTGGCATCCGAAGCAAGATGAACTAACTGTTTACGGTCACGATCTCACAGGGTATGGACACGTGCCAATATGTTACATAGCTATGAACTGCGAAACGTGGTCGAAGGTTGTACACCCTACAATGGCTGAAGCAATACTGACACTACCAAAGATACATTCAAAGGAATGGTCTGAATGGTGGCAGGTTGATCAGGACTACATCACAGAGCGAATAATGCAGTACAAACAGCATAACCCCGTTACGTTTGTACATCGTGGCTTAGAGCCGACAGGAATGCCGCTAGGACGCGTAGATCGTTACAACTGGAATCTACCAACCTCAGCAAAGATAGACAGTCACCTGCTCAGACCGATAACAGACGGCAACAACTTTGAACGCATCTATACACTAATTGAATCAACATTTGGAACGAAAGCAGCATGGATGAAAGAGTATTATCAACGGATCAGATAGATCGTATCTTACACGGTCTTAACGAATGGCAATGGTGGGACGCTGAAGTACAGGCGGCTTATCCGTGGTTTACGTACCCGTTTATTCAGGAATTGAAGA
>OGWF01000073.1_pt1 | contig 15237 bp, 13 predicted proteins | sample 1575951 | NCBI WGS metagenome assembly OGWF01 (sample SAMN07581523, study PRJEB24739) | freshwater metagenome | place: Singapore | collected 2015-01
TTTTTTTTTTCAAGCAGAAGACGGCATACGAGATAGCTTCAGGTGACTGGAGTTCAGACGTGTGCTCTTCCGATCTGTTTCCCAGTCACGATAACTCTTGCCCTATGTAGTTTTAAATCTGCTCCATTAGTATCTGCTAAAATCATATTGATAGCGCCGTCTGCCCCTATCATATCTTTCATTGCTGCTATTTCGATTGGAGAAATAATAGATTCTATTATATTGTTCCTTATATTTCTGGAATATGGGTCGTCTTGGATTATGCCATTAAATGTACATCCTTGGTTTGCAACTGCCATCTCTTCAAGAGAGGAGAAAGGTCCTTCACTTAATAGATTAGACAAGTCTTGAAGTTTTCTTATTGCTTCATCTTGCAAAAAATCTAATTGTTCTTTAACTTGTTCTGGCGTAAGTCCCTTATCTTCTAAAAGGCTTTGTCTTAAATCTCTTAGTGTTTGAAAAGTGTTCGGAGGACAAATTGTAGCATTAGCTGTAAGCTGTACATTTACAGGGAATTCGCTGAATACATCTCTTGCTCCAATTAACTTACCCAATCCAGCAAAGTAATTTAATATATTTGTTGGATCTCCAAATATTTGCGATATACATCCACCTTGTGCTATCGCAATTGACGAAACAATTTTTAAAGTTTCTGTTGATGGGTTTCCTAGAATTAAATCATATAATTGACCATACGAAAGGGTTACAACTATCGCATCGATAAAACCAGCTAATTCTGGCCCAGATAGAGAAGCAGCACATGAACTTTCTGGCGAACCAGCGGGATAAAGTGCTTCTAATACATTGGCCAACCCTTCCCCAAATGCTTGATCACTCACTTCTGCGTCTGGGCAAATCGCATTCTTTAACCTTGTGAGGAAATCGGTATTTTTTGTTGCCATTGAAGCCAAATTGGCGGCTGCTTCTGCTACAAGTGAGCAAGTAAGATCAAGTATAGTTTCAATTACTTTCACAAGAGCTTTAATTAATAATTGTGTTAAAAGATCCAGCAATAAATCTGCGGCTTTTTTACCAATTAATACAAGAACTTTTCTAGCTCTTGAAGCCCATCCTTTTAAATGTAAAGGACGACCAATCTTTGTTCCATATAATATTGGCGGAACAGACAAGTTCGCAGTAGCTTTGTATCCTTTTTGTCCAATATAACACAAATCAAATCTTGCGCTTTTTATATATTCTTCAATTGTTGGTTTCATATAAGGCATTGGCGGTATGATACAATGCAAATCTCTTATAATCTTTTTTACCAAACCTATTCCTGGCAAGTTATTTAATTCTTCTAGAAGAACAACAACACCAATTAGATCAATGAATATGTCTATTATTATGTTTATTGCTTCTGATGTTATTTCTCCAAGTGCCCCAGTAAATTTTGCTCCGGCACCAGCAGCCAATCTTTTGTTTATGTAATCTTGTCTTGATTGGCGATATACAGCTTGTGCCGCTCTATCTAAAAGTTCTGAATCTGAAAGTTGCATGAGACCGGCTATTGCTGCTCTATTGCCATTTATATCTGTGTAATTATATGTTCCTTCGTAATCTGCCTCGCTTTGAAGGACAAGAAGTGCCAAATCTGATTTGTTCAACCCGCCTGTTGGAGTAGTGGAAGTATTATATATACTAGATTTATCAGTAGCCGTACTTTTAGTTGTATCGTTGAAATATGAAGAATAAATACTTGGCGGTGTATATCCAGCGTAAGTGTCTGAATCTGTTTGATAGCCGACAGGAGGTCCAGAAGATTCTCCATATACTATCGATTGATCCCCTTTGTAAGCAGGGGGAGGTGACACTTTGTTATACCCATTTGGATCGTTTGGATCAACATATAATGTTAAACCATCTTCGCCGTATCCTGCTGCCAAATATTCTTTCAGATAAGCACCTGGATCATCAACAGGTTTTCCATTAGAATCAAAACCGGCACCAGGATAAATGCTATCTGGATATTGCTCTGATCCGACATAGTAATAATTTGAAGATTCTTCTTGTGTTGGTTGATTCAATAATGTGTCTATTGTTGTACCAAGTTGATCCGAAGATCCTATGATTTCTTGTACATCTTGAACTACTTGTATATTCTCTTTCCCGTAAGCTTGTGCATTTTCGTTATATATTTCTAGATATTTTTGTTGAGCTTTTAACACACTAGCTATGGTGCTTTGAACTTTGGAGGACAGATTAGTGATATCTTGTTTGGGTGTAATATTTAAAATAATTTCCGCTCTTCTATTTTCAATTTCCTCAAACTCGTTTTTTACCTCTTTTGTACCTTCCGGCCCTAGAACAACAGGAATTGTCTCACCATAATATTTACCAACAATTTTAACATTAGAAGATAGCACTCCTTTCTTCTCTATATAACTTATGACAGAATTCATTCTATTCTTAGACAATGTATCGTTAGTTTTTGTACTTGCTGTTGTACTAGTATGCCCTAAGACATTGATTTGAATATCGAGAGAATCTCCTGTATCAATAAAAGCACTTTGTATAAACTCAACAAATTTGCTTAGTATTAATTCCTCACTTTGTTTTAAATCATATTTAGCAACATCAAAATGTACAACAGGTATCTCATATAATATTTCAGGTGGTGGCGGTGGTGGCGGTGGTGGCGGAGGAGATTTTGGATTAACAAATATAGCATTGTTTAATATTTGTTGTCTTGCGGTTTGCAAAGCCAAATCTGGCCTAAATGTTCCTGTGCCAAGATTATCTTCCCAAGGGAACAGCACGCCAACCAAATCTGGCAAAACTTGTGTTATTTTTCCAAGTATTCTTCCTCTTATTTCTGGCGGCATGTTTCTGAACATTTTTTGCCACTCAAATGGCGTAAGTTTCTTCAAAGCAGCTTTTATGATTGCTGTTTTAGTATCCGTTATACCCAATCCTTTTAGAATACATTGCGCTGCCTCTTGGATCATTGCTACCCAAGCGCACCAACCTCCACCACTATTCAAGTTATTTAACAAAGCCGCCAACTTATTATCGCCAGCATTTTCTATTGTTGGCCTTCTTTTTGGTTGTTGCGCTTTCTTGCCAGATTTTCTCAATTTTACAGCGCCTTTTACATCAACAAGTGTTTGTGTTGATAAAACGGCACCAATTTTAGAATCTTCTCCTGCAACAGCGCCAAGTATAAGTTGAACCATCATATTAACAAGTGGTTTGTTCGAAGTTTCCGATGAGGCGCGTTGCAAACTTTTTGTTGTAGTTGTTATAAAATTGTCTTTAATTATTTCTTTTGTAGTTGTGTTTTGGTATTGTTCGACAAGCTCCATAGCTCTTTCGACTGCTTGTACTTCTTGATAAGCTTTATTTATAGCATCTTGATCAAATGTTTTTGTTGTCGGAGGTACGGTTGTATCTCCATAAGGTATGCCTTGGGTTAATCTTGCTGCTTTTTCGTATTCTTCAATTAATTTTTTATGATCTTCGTATTGTTTAGACCCAATTATTGAAGCTAGTTGAGAAGTTGCTTTTTCTGTGAGATTCTTAACCAGATCATCTGGGCTTCCGTAATAAGCCGTTGTTTCTGGATTCATTGCAGCAAGCAGAGTTAATGAAGATTCCTTTCTAAGTGTTTCGGATTGTGTAGCCAAAGCTCTAAGCTGCTCTCTTATCTGCCTTCTTAGTCTATTAATACTATTCTCTTCTTCAATCAGTTCCTCTTTTGTATTACAAACTTTATCCGTGACAGAATTCAAAAATAAATTTGGGAATTCAACCAATTCAAGAACAAGATCATTTACAAGTCCATTTAAACTTTTTGTATTAATGCACTTCGACAATTCATCGCCTGGATTGATTGTCCTATCTTTTACAATAAGTCCTGGATATGTATAGGTTAAGACATAATCGGTCCAATTTATTTCTTGTTTCCCTTCTATAAACATCAACATATCTGGCAAAGATGAGACATATCCATTCAAAGTGCTATCTCTCATAGCATCAAAGATTTCATTCATATCTGTCTTTGTTCTATAATTTTGATCCTCCCTATCGTATACAACACCATCGGGCCAACCAAATTTATTAGCTATTATATTTTTTATTCTAATCTTTGGAGGCGTAGGTATAGGATTGCCTTGTGCATCTTTGTACAAAGTTTCTTCATCTTCTGTTTCGCTTTCACTTTGTCCTGTATCAAATGAAATTATTACTTTTTCTAGTTCTTTCAGTCTTATGCCAACCGACCTTTTGATAGCAAATAAAAGAGATCTTTTGAATTCTGTTAATTTCTCTGCATATAGCCTTGTATCCAAAGCAACAGGAACATCTTGACTTGCATTTTCACCAACTCTTATATAAAACATAGAGTTTTGTTCTGTTACTAAATTATCAATAAAGTTCGCTGCTCTAACAAGAGATTTGGAACCTCTATTAAACATTCTATTAAAATCGCGTCCAAGCAAAGTAACTTCTAGTCCTGATTGTGTGTATAGAGAAGTCGGAACCGATGGTGTTGATACTAATATTTGTGGTATCAACTCTAATAATCTATATTCAATCGAAAAAAGCACTTTCGTAGGAATTGCTTCGCTTATATTTACATATACTTGTGTTTGTAAATAATTTTTAAGCTCTTTTACAACATCTATCTCTTGGACTACTCTGGTGAAGTTTTTTATTGGTCCTGGAATTTGTCTTTTTGTGCCCTCATCATCAAACTTACCACTCAAAAGAATAGCATCTGCAAAAGAACCAGGAGTTGTTCTTTGTGCATTATCTATTAGTTGTCTAAAATATTCTGTGCCTTTTGTTTCTGATAGATTCTCGTCGGTTACTACTCCAAAATTATCCGGAACAAAAATAACTGCTGTTGCTTCTTCCGCTTTGGCAAATTCTTTAAGAAGACCAGAGATAGCAAATTCTTTTAAGTTTTCTAATTCTGCTTCTGTTGGGTATCCTATAATTGGATTTTTCTTTCTTAACTTTCCGTCTGATGATATTTTATAGCAATCTTTTACAATATCGTAAGTGCAGTTTCTTTCGTTAAAATAAATGTCTCCATCTTGTAATACTTTCCAATCTGGTACAAGTGCGTTTGGATCCCCAGAACATTCGTTACATGTTGGTTTATTGGTTATATTGACTAATGGATTGTTTAATATACAGCTATTATATGTTAAGTAAGGGGTTTCGTTAAACAAACCAGGTATTAAAACACCACCAGCGGCTACATCGCCGCCAGCCGCATCATACGCTTCCATATCTACTGCAACACCAGTTCTAGTAAATTCAACCAAACTTTCAAGTGTTATATTGTTAGGGTCTCTTACATTAGTCATTTTTACACCACTATTTAATTAGTCCAGACGATGATATTTACTTGTAATAGGGAATATACCAACCGCATCATCGTCGCCTATTTCTTTGGATTCAGGATCTATCAAAGCCAACCTTATTTCTGGAACTAGATACTTTCTTTTTAGCAATTTTACTCCAAAGTTTTCATTCATAACCCTATCTCGGATTCCTAAATCTAACATCTGAATGCTCGTTAGCAAAACAGAACAAATTGGTGTCAAAGAAGACGCAGGAGCACCTCCCGGAACAGAGGATACCATTGTGGCCAAGCTGCTAACAATACTTACCAAATTACTTAAAGTATTTGATAAGGTTTTTAAATCCTCATTAGTAGATGTATCTATTTCAACCATCTCTTCAAGACAATTTAGTAGATTCCCTCCCAGTACCATAGGCTGTCCTTTTACCAAACCACCTCTTGACATTAATTCTACACCAACTTGTATAGAACTTTTTTGTCCATCTCCTAGAATAGTTTCTGGTGATTGGGTTCCTGTTACTATCTTTATACCTTTCCTTGCTATCAGTCTAACATTGTCTGCTTTGATTGCTATTCCAGAAGTACCAGCGCTTATATCGTTTGTCATTTCACCATCTGGTAACCCAAAATAATCGTCTATATCGCACTTTTGTGATATATAAATTCTTGCAGAATCTCCTGGGCGATTAACGGTAGAGCTACCCATGTTTTTATCGACAGCAGTTAATGCGCTTGGCTCAACTCCTTGGAGACCAACAACAATATCGATAGCTGATGCGCCGTCTTGCTCACTATACCCGGAGCCTCTTGTATTTGGCCTGTCTCTTTCTAGGATAATATGCGAGTTAGCATGATTAATATATTTTCCATCACCCATTTTATATGTTGGAACATATTCGATAAAAGATCCGTGGAACTTTCTACCAACTGGATCTGAATTTGGCGGTGTGCGCCTTGTTGCTTTCTTGTCTGCCATTACTCTATTCCTTTGTTTATTTTAGAAAGTTCCATCTGATTTTCTTTGCGCTCTTATAGCTAATGCGTTTTGTAAAAACTTTTTTCTATCAAGCAGAACGATATCCCATTTGCCGCTTGAACCTTTTACTCCATTTGATCCACCATTTCTAATATCTATATTATGATGGAATAAAATACCTTGATAGTTATCTTTTATATATTGTCTTGTTTTATAACCATCAGATGTACCACTATAAGGGTGTGGCTCGGCACTTGGACCTCCGCTTCCTGCTGGTCTCCAATCTATCCAATTATCTCCCGGAAGTTGCAATGTTATACCATAAGCATATGAAATTGCTTCCCAAAGCGCTCCAACTGAAAAATATTGCGCATCAAAGAAATCATAAATATATTCAGTAGTTATCGTACCTCCGCCTCCACCTGGAAATGAGAATTTTGGGTTATTCAAAACTCTTCTTCTTTCTCCATCTTCGTTTCCATAACATCTCATATTATATCCCTTAACCGGTTCTGATGGTTCTATCGGATTATTCACTTCGCATTGAACGGTTCCTTCTCCAAAATCCAAGGAGCCAAATCTTGCTTGTCCAGCGTTAGCAAATTGGAAGATCATTCCATTCCTTTCTACGCCAAAACCCATTTTTACACCTCTTGCCATTATTGCATCATACATTGCTTTTGTACTTGTTGCAACATCCCAGTGTGTCACCATGATTTTTGGAGGTTTAATAGAATCATTGGCACCAAATCTGCTAAATCCATTTTCAGCAAATCCGGGAGTAGTATAATTGCACACGGGCGCACTTGGATGGACCATTATTTTTCTATCTGGTTCTTGGCTCGTTCCGCAATAAATATAATTAACTGGTATGATAGGAGAAGTATATGGATTGCAATTACCAAAACCACCACCTCCACTACCACCAGCGATAGCGATACCACCACCTGGGCTTCCAAAGTTGGTCAAAGTGGTGCCATTAAATTTATCAAATCCTGGATTTGGGACACCACTGAAATTTCCTAGTTGAAAAAAACTTGAACTCCATATAATACCATATTCTCTTTTATTATCTATAAAATATAATTGAACTAATGAATTTTTTGGTATTTTTGCAATCGAAGCCAAAGTAGCGTCCCAAAAAAAACAAAGAGTATAAGTGGATTCGGCTATCTTCTTTTGTTTATTCTCTTCTGTAAGTTTTAAACCATCTAAACTCGTTGCAGTTCTGTCTCTTGTATGCATAACTCTAACTGCTTGCACAAATTTTGGCATATCAGTTCCAATAGCCCCAAGCATCATAGAAAATTGTATAACAAGCTGATGCATATTGTAGATAGAACCCAATTCTTCTATTGATACTGCAAACGATTCCTCAACTGCAAAACCTTCAACTGGTTCTGCATTCGGGTAATAAGTTTTTTTCATTAATTCGTTGGTTGAATTAACTTTAAATTCTAGTCCAGGATTATCTTGTGTTTGTTGAGAAGTAATTCTTGGAGTTTTTTGTGAATAACCTTGAATACCGCCATAGTTTTTTCTATCGTATGTCATTATTTAATCCATCCTGATTCGCCTCTAATAGCCTCTCTCCCAGCTTTTATTTCGAAGTGCCACCATTCATTAGACACGGAATCAAACCCCCCTGCTGTCATAAAACTTCTTAGTAAGGCTCTATTTTTTTTCTGTTCTTCACTGGCCCCACTCCAAGCATACGCAGCAGTTTCTGGTTCTAAAACATTGTCGAAAGGACCACCAAAATCTTCTGATTGTACAACCAACCCAATAGTAGGATTAGATGGTATTCTGTACATAGCAACATCAAATGCAGCCCCTTTATTGTGATAACTTCCGCCACCTGTGTCTGGGTTTCTTATCATTACACCACACCCGCCTGCTGCGCTAGGTCCTTTGTACAAACATGGCTTTCCTATACTATCTGCCCATTTTGCCATTCCTCTTTGCGCATCATGTGGGCGATAACCATCATAAACTATTATACCATATCCTTTATCATATGCGGCTTTTGCTGCTCTATAAAAGTTTTTTATATAGTTGCAGTGACTCCAAGCTTTTGGAGCCTGATACCCTGTTATTGGCGCTCCTGTAAAATTATTACCATAGTAATAAACGATATTAACAGCAAGATATGGGATAGCTGACATATCACAAATATCTGTTATATAAGTTTTTTCTGTTTTTTCGGTAACTTGCTGTTCCCCTATCCACGCCGTTTCTCCAACAGGCCCAACTATTCTTCCGGGAGGAGATTGACTATTGGGATCTGCGGCATTTAATTGCCCTGGCACAGAACCAGCCGCCCCATAAGGTGCCCCAGCGCCTCCGCCAGCGGAACCTCCGATTAAATTGGCAAATATCGTCGAAGGTGATCCAATAACGCCGACTATTCTTGCCATATTCCTATTTGGACCTTTCAATCTAACTTTTACAATTGAATCTTTTTCTATTTTAGAGCTAATATCGGTTCCAATTGACAATCTGTCATAAAAAGCTTCAAACTTCATAGATCTATCGATAGCAAGAGTTCTTGGATCTTGTTCTTCTGGAAGATATTCCAAAGGATTACCTTCTGCATCTGTAATAGGATAAACATATGCGATTGTTTCTAATAAAGGTTGATTGATTTTATTTATCAAAGCATATGTTACCATTAAATCTTGGGCTGATCTTAAAGACAATTCTTCTTTTGCTATGGTAACTACATCAGTTACGATTCCCCAGAAACTATCTCTTGGTGGCAAAAGAGTTTGTTTATATGATCTTGAAGAATATAAATTTGCTTTATAATCTAATGTTCTGTCATCAGAAAATTGTTGTGAAGTAATCCTGGGGGTTGTCGAAGGAATGTTTTGCACTCTATTTTCTGGTCTTAGTAAATCCAGTAACTCATCTAGTGATAGCAGGGGCACATCTCTTTGAGTTACAACCGGGTTATAGGTGGCGGCTGCATAAGTTGGGGCATTATCTCCACCATTACCAAAAGGAGCAGTTAAAGCAGGATCCTCACCAGCGGCTGCTATCCCGCCATAACTAGATAAAGCAGGTTGCTGTCTAAGAAATCTTGCAAAAGCACCTTCTACTTGTTCTGGCGTTACACCGGCCCTATTTAACCCATCTCCTGTATAATAAGATTGTCCTCTTTCCAAATACCTTTTTGCTCCTTGGGTTGGGGCTAATACAGGCAGTGAAGCCCATTCCATTGCTAATCTTTTGGCAGCTTCAACTGGATTTTCCCTTATCAGTTGTTCCGTTACTTTTCTAAATCCTTCTATTTTATGTACCGCCATCTTATCTTGGTTTATAGGACTAAACAAATCCGTTTCCCAATTTAAACCAGCACCTTCCGCTGCTATTCTTATAGCAGCACCATTATCACTAGTTTTGCCAACATATTGATATCTGCCGATTGCAGCAGTAACATTTGGAGCTTTTCTGCTTTTTTGTATTTCCCATGCTTCTTTTATGGTCTTTTGTGTTAATCCTGGGTATGTGCTGCTAGGCTGTATAGATTCATATACTCCTTCTTTAAGTGATACGATATATAAAATTTCTAACCAATATTTAACAGAATGTAATTGTGCCATTTATTTTTTTAAATATCCTTCAAGATTAGAATAGTTTTCTTTACAAAATCTTCTTAAATTATCAGAGATAGGAAGAGGCGAAACTTCTGCTTCTGCTGGATATTGTGAATTAGAATTTATAAAATGATTTTTTGCCACTCCTTGTGCTATATCTACCCAAGCATCCGTTTGTTTGGATATTCCAGTGATACCATTTCCTTTATTCCAATCAGGCTCGCTAGTCCCTCCACTACCGATGATTTTCGAAAATGTTATAGAAGTATCTCGATTTGTATTATCTTCCCCAGCAATGTGGTGAGACCCTATAACAACATGTTTAATTATCTTAAAGTTTTCATAATATCCAAGAGTTCGAATATAAGAAAAATTCGAATCATAATCCTGACAAGCAGAAGCACCACCCCACCTCATCGCACATGGGCAATATATAACATCAGCACTAGGACATAAAAGCTTTAAGCAATCTTTAAACCATTTTCCCAAATCTTGTGGTTTTAAAAAATCTTTAAGTGGCTTTTTACTTATTGGATCTATTTGACTTCCAACAGAATCTAAGGCAGATTGTGTATTACTTATAACTTTCTCTGCATCTGCGCCTGGGACTTGGAGCATATCATTACTATTTGGGTATCCAAAAATTACATATTTGAAACTAGAATATCTTTGCTTCTCTTGCTCATTTCCCAGAACTTTTATCAATTGAGGAATAAACCAACGAATATTAGTTCCTCCTTTTGCCAAATCAAATCCAGAATTAGCATAAGCCAAACCCCCACCATCTTTGGCAATTTGGATTATCTTGGGGTCCATATTTCTTTCTTTTAATCTTTTTTGTATGCCTGACACTCTTGTAGCGGAAGTTAAAGTTGAAGCCCCGATAAGTATCATGCTACCTGGGCTTGCGACATAATTTCCAACTGTTGCAGCAGAAGCGGCACCAGAAAAACCCACACCAGAACCTACACCGAAAATAGGACTTAAATCACCAGCAGTTATAGCAGACCACATTTGACTTTGATTTGGAAGGGTTACGATATGTGCGTATTTGTACCCATAATCTAAAAATCTTACACCAACAAATTGATTTTTATGTATTTGAGTTGTGGGATTGGCTACCGTTGGATCAACCGTACATCTTGTATGGCTAGCCAAAGAAGCGTAAAGTTTCTTACCAGTCAAGCTGCTTGTACTTTGTTTTCCAGAATCTTTAAAAGTGTCTGCCGCAGAAACATCTGTTTGTCCTACGATTTCATATGATAAAGGATCATCTAAATGATCATGAATTAAAGGAATTCTAACATACACGGCTTGTGTTAAACCTGTTTCAGAATCATTATATTTTATTTCCGCTAATTCATTGTTATCTAACATTCCGTCATCTTCATCAAGTGGAGTAGAATCGCTGATTGTATAACCATACAAAACTTGATTTAAATCCACAACCTTGCCCATAACAATGTTTCTGCTATTAATTTGAGTTATACCATCAACCAGTTGTTGAGTGGTGACTCTGTTTTGTCTTATGCTTGCGCCTTTTTTATCAAAACCAAACGACTTATCTAGTTGCATTTTTAATTATCCCCGTCGCCATCCTGAAGCATTTGATAAAGTTGCTCTTTGTCTGATTCATTAAGGTTATAACTATCTGCTGAATTCTTCTGGATAAGCGAAGCAACTTTGACCAACTGTTCATTGGACCTTTGTAGTGTTTCTACATATTTCGCTGCTACTGCGCCTGCGTACTTGTGGTTCTCTTCATCTTTTGCAAGGAGGCGCATTACATCGTCTAAGAGTTGTCTTGTGACATCTCTATCATCTTCGATGTTTTTAATCGCTTTGTCTAAATAATCATCTACTTTTCTGCTCATATTTCCCCATCATCCCAGGACTTTTTGAACAAATCGTAATGTGGTTTAAGTCTTTTTAAACTGGCCACGACTTGTTTGGTGTTCAGACCAGTAATTTCCCGTAGATATAAGTAAATAGCTTTTTTGTTAAAAATCTCTATTTCTTTTGCTGAATCCATTAATATTTGTATTGCTTTCACAACTCTTTCGTCATTTGTTCTTTCTGCTATTTCTTCCCAATCAATCATCTCAGCACGAAGATACAAAACGAATTGTTTAGAAGTCATAATGTCTTCTGGGTCTATGTCGTCTTCTTCTTTTCTTTCAAAGTCGTTTTCATTTGTGACTTCGTCAAGCGGAACTTCGTATTGAATTGCTTTTGCTTTTTTCTTGGTTTTTTGAATAAACCAGTTTTTAACAATAACAGAAAAATATGAGAACGCTTTTGAGTTTTTTTGTGTATCGTATTTATCAAGAATCGTGATTAACCAAATCTTACATTCATCCATAAGATATTCAATATTTGGCAGATTTGTGAACTTAAATGAATAAACTATTTTGTTTACCATTTCTTGAAAAGCGGGGCCAATGTAGATCTTGTAAAGTTCTGTTCTTTCTTCTTTTGAAGTAGACGCTACATATTTAAGAATTGCTTCTTCGTGATCCTGCGTAAAATAGTTCCTTTGGGACTTCACTTTCTTCATCAAATAGTTCCTTCATTAGTTTGTCTTCTGGATCTTCTTCCTCTTCTTCTGTGTATCCTTCTGGGAGTTCTGCTGTAAGGTCCATTACGTATCCAAACTTTTCTACTTCTTCTACAAGAAGCATTGCGTGTTTAACTAGACCTTTAAGAGTTTCGTCTCCATAAAACATTTCCATTTTATATAAAGAGCGAAGATGAGAGGTAAAAGATATGACTTCATTGTTTAGTCCTTTAAGATTATCAGAAACAAACATTAGTTGTTTTAGAATCTGACGGATGTATCTTACCAGAAAGAGGGTCGTTCCGATAAATAAAAATAGAGTTATTAGAAACGCTATTGTCCAACCATTAATCGATATTATCACCGGAATACTCCTGCATTAGTCTTTGCTTTTCTTCTTTTATTTCTTGTTTAGAATTTTGTATAAATTCTTTAACAAGTTGGCCAGGTTTTTGCAAAGATTTTTGCTCTGTTTTAAATAAAAAAGGAGCAACCTTTTGAACTTGCCCTTGATTTTCGCAAAGGCAGTTCTCTAGTTGCTCCGACATTGAATGGTATGCCTCAAATGTTTTGTCGCATTTAAGGCATTTATAATCATACCTCGGCATCTTGCTCTTGGACTTCTTCAAGTCCGAACTTGACTAGTGGTGGGTTCATTACCACTAACCCTTGGTCTGATAGTTGAAACCTGAAACCTTTTAGGACAGGTACAATATCGCTTTGTTCTAGCAATGACTTTTGTAGGGCCATCATGACCGCTCCAAGAGCTTGGTCGCTAAAGTGAAATTCAGTTGTCATTCTTTACTCCATGTTTTATAGTTTTCATATATTAATTTTTTATATTTTGTAGATGACCAGTTGTGAGATCTATCCAAAAATACAACCTCTTTTGTTAATCCCATTCCTGTATAATTTCTATTCTTGTAATCATCTCCAAGAAATCTAATATCTGGCTTTAAGTTCAATAATAAATTTATTAAATCTTGCTCAGTTTCATATAGATAAACACAATCTACGTATTTTAAACTTAATAATAATTCTTCTCTTTCTTTTATAGATAAAATTGGTGTTAATTTGGATGCCCTTTGAATACTAGGGTCTTTATGTAATCCAACTATCAGTAGATCACATTTTTCTTTTGCGTCTTTAAAGCTTTTAATATACCCTGGGTGCATTACATCGAAACACCCGGCTATGAATCCTGTTCTCATTTTCGCCCTTATTTACCAATTTGTTGTGAAATCCAAGAATAGGTTTTCTTCATACCATCTAGCAAAGATTGTGTTGGTTCCCAACCTATTCTCTCTCTGTATAACCTATTATCGGAATTGCGTCCACGAACTCCGACAGGTCCAGAAATGTTTTTGATGTCTAGTTGTTTTCCAGAGATTTCGATAGCCATTCTAGCAAAGTCATTTATTGCAATCATCTCTTCGGAGCCGATGTTTACTGGTCCTTCGAATTCTTCATTATCCATAAATCTGCGAGTAGCTTCTACACATTCATCAATAAACAAGAAAGAGCGCGTTTGCTTTCCATCCCCCCAAATTTCAACGTGTGTGCCGTCTGTGGCCGTAGCGGCTTTACGACACAAAGCTGCGGGTGCTTTCTCTTTGCCTCCTTGCCAAGTGCCTTCGGGACCGAAAATGTTATGGTATCTGGCAACTCTGACAGGAATGCCGTAGTTCCTGCTCAAAGACAAATAAAGTCTTTCGCTGAATAGTTTTTCCCATCCGTATTCGCTGTCTGGGGCAGCAGGATAAGCTGAGTCTTCTGAACATTTTGGATTTTCTGGATCTTCTTGATTGTAAGCTGGGTACATACATGCTGAACTAGAGTAGAATACGCGGATCTTCTTTCCGTTGTGTAAGAAAATTTCTTTGATCCTGTTTGCAACATTTGAATTGATCGTTACTGAGTTATGCATAATATCAAAATCATGCTCTCCGGTAAAAATGTAACCCGCGCCGCCCATGTCTGCTGCTAGTTGATAAACTTCATCGATTCCAAAGTTTAGTTCTCTTGCAACAATAACTGGATCTCTCAAATCTCCGATAACAAACTCGTCTGCTTGTGTTGGTGAAAAATCTGGATGCTTCAGATCTACACCTCTAACCCAGTGACCTTCTGCTTTCAATCTTTTTACCAAGTGCGATCCGATAAACCCACCGGCACCACAAACTAATATTCCTTTACCCATTTAAACCTCTATATATTTTCCCACACTGTCGTTTTCCACTCATGAGGGGCGATCATTTTATATTCTTTTTGAAAACATATTATGTTTACCAATAACAACCTTGTTCTATTAGTTTATTATTTTTTGGTATATCACTATCTAGACTTCTTGTCCAATAAGGATTGTTATAAAATTTAGAATTTTTATAATTAAGTTTTTCGTCCCATCTTTTCCCTTTTATTCCAAACAAGAGTTGCGTCGAGCCACCTAAATGAATGGATGGCTTCCCCAACCTTTTTGTAAAAGATCCAAGCGGAAAAGCATATGCTCCACAACCAAAAATTGCTACATCAAATTCAGAATTCAATATCTGTTCTGTAATGTTTTCTAGAGATTCAAAATATGATTTATATTTCTTATCTTCATCAAAAGAAAAAGTACTTTTTATAATTTTAATATCTTTTATTTTGATATCATAGTTTGGCGTTATACAAAACCTAATCGTCTATATGAAACATTTGTTGTTCAATATGGTTCTTTTAAACCAGAAGAAGGCACATATGACATGTTAGCCGAACAACGTGGTCTTAATTGGTATCGTGACTGGGAAAC
>OGWF01000074.1_pt1 | contig 15219 bp, 33 predicted proteins | sample 1575951 | NCBI WGS metagenome assembly OGWF01 (sample SAMN07581523, study PRJEB24739) | freshwater metagenome | place: Singapore | collected 2015-01
GGCGGCGATCACAGCGATGGAAACGCCATCGGAAATCAGCTTGGCGATCTGTTGCCGGGAAACGTCCTTGCCGTTGATAATTGCAGCGGGAATGCTCAAGGCGTTGTCGATGGCTTTGGTTAGAAAATCAAACATGGCTGTCTCCTGCGAGTGCGGCGCGGGCGAGTAGGTGGCACGAATAGCCGTTTACCAGCGCCGACAGCACCTCACTAGCGCAGAACGGATGGAAGTATGACACAGCACTCGACTTCGGAGACAGGTGGGCCGGTCGCAAAACATATGCCGACAAACTTGAAGGTAAGAACAGGCGTTTCGGCAGTCTTGAGTGCAGCGCACCGCAGCCGCGAGGGCGTTTTGCACGGTCACACCTGGGAGATAACTGCCTGGTGGGCGGGATCGCCGGACGCGGTGGCGAAACTGGCCGAGTTGAACAAATATCTTTCGATCTTTGACCACACGGTTTTGGCCGATGATGTGGCTTGGGGGGAAACGCTGGCAACGGCAATCCTGATCGGGATGGACTGCACCCGCGTTGACGTATCGCGTCCGCTAGAACGGATTTTCGCAAGCGTAGAGAGGCCCGACCAATGACTGACGAAGCAAAGGCGCTGGTAAAGCGTATGCGGGATCGCGTTATCTACGACAGCCGCCACTACATTCCCGACCCACTGCTATCAGCCGGGGCCGACCTAATCGAAACGCAAGCCCGCGAAATCGAGCGGCTGCGGGCAGAACGAGACACTCCGCACGTTTCGGATTTTTTGGAAGCTGTAAAGCTGGAAGCCGCACACCAGCGCGAGCGTTGGGGATCAGACCATGATGCAGGCAAGACGCCGTTCGATTGGTTCTGGCTGATTGGCTACCTCGCACAAAAGGCCGCTGACGCTGCTACGCGCGGGGATGCCTTCAAGGCCCTGCATCACACCATCAGCACAGCGGCTGCTCTTGCAAACTGGCACTCGGCAATGGCGCAAGTGGACAACACCATGCGCCCCGGAATTGTGCCTGACGATGAAGCGCAAGCCCGCGCCGCACTGGGAGAGAAGCAATGACACACCGCGACGAGGACGAGGCTGATCGCCGCTGCCCAAACTGCGGTGAGGACGAAGTAGACGGCGCAAAGTGCTATTACTGTGGTTGGCACGATTACAACTGCGGGCTTTGCGATGAGTGTCGCGCCACACTGGGAGAGAAGAAATGACCGATTGGGCGTGGATCATATTAGTGCTTGGAGCACTGTTCGCCTTGGTGCTCCACTTCGGTTTTTCGGCTGTTGTCAAGTCACTGGGAGAGCAGTAATGTCCGAAGAACGGACCAAAGCAATGGATGACCTGATCGCACAGGATGCTGACCTGATCGACAAACTGCGCGACGAGGACAGCTATTACCGCCTCCAAGAGAAGCACTGGTGCATCGACAGCGAGGAACTGGAGCGACAGCGACTAGCTGCTGCTGACCGTATTGAAACCCAAGCCCGCGAGATCGAGCGGCTGAAAGAAGCAATCAAGGTTCAGGCTTCGGCGGTGCGGACATTGCAAGCCAATGAAGCAACTGAAATCAACACCCTTCGCCAACAAAAGCGAGAGTGGTATCACGCTGTTTCGTCACTGGATAGTGAGCGAGAGGCCAATGCGATTCTAACCACCGAAATCGAGCGGCTGCGGGAGGCATTGACGATGATTGCGCATCATATTCGTGACGAAAACGACCATTACGAAGAGGACTATTGGGGCTGCCGTTCAATCGCCCGCGCCGCACTCGCAGGAGACAGCCATGACCAGTGAAGTCATGAAATGCACATTAAACACAGATAAATGGGAAGACGCTGGAGTAAAGTATACTGTTCACAGTTATAGTCGTAGAGATAGCTCAACAGCAGTAACTTTAGAACTAGAGGCTCCCGACGGTACTATGAGTACTAGAGTTGTTGCTTTTCACCAAATAGAATGGATTGAAGATGAAGATTGAAATTGGTCCTTACCGTAATTGGGTCGGACCTTATCAGATTGCAGAGAAGATTCTTTTCTGGAAGGATAAGGACGACGATACTGTTTTCGCTTTTGGAGAGTGGCTTAGTAATACATTTCTAATGCCTCTCTGTACTTGGATTGATAGTAAGAAAAAGCGTAAGATCAAGATTCGTATTGATAACTACGACACCTGGGGTATGGACCATACTTTAGGTCTTATTATTCTTCCTATGCTTAAACAGCTAAAGGCTACTAAGCACGGCTCTCCCGGAGTTGACGACGAAGATGTTCCAGAAGAACTTCGTTCCATCAATGCCCCGCCTACCAGTAAGTATGATATTGATGGTAATTGGCATCAGCGCTGGGAGTGGGTTATGGATGAAATGATTTGGGCTTTCGAGCAGATCATTGACGAAAATAGTGATTCTAAGTTCTTTAATCATAGTCAAGATCCTATTGGATACGACCGTGAAGGACACAAGGCACACCAAGAGCGTATTGTTCGAGGAACTACTCTTTTTGGTAAATACTATCAAGGACTCTGGGACTAATATGGGCAGACGTCAGACTCAAAACATTACAGCGGTAATTTATGACAAGAAAGGACGAGTTCTTAGCGTTGGCAAGAACTCGTATGTCAAGACGCATCCAAAGCAGGCTAGACACGCTCACAAGGTAGGTCTGCCGGAGAAGATCTTTCTTCATGCCGAAATGGATGCAATTATTCGTTGTCGTGATTTGAGTCGTGCTCATAAGATCACAGTAACTCGTATTACTCGTAAGGGTAAGTATGGCAACGCTAAACCATGTCCTGTATGTGAATCTGCAATCCGAGAAGCAGGAATTAGCAATGTTGAATGGACAGTATGACGTCCTTTAAAGAAAAGATAGAAGAAGTCGAAAAAAGCCATGCCTACTTAAAAGGGGCGGAGGCTTTTAGTAAAAACATAACCTGCCCCTATGATCTAGAATCTCCAGAAGGTATTGACTGGTATAATGGATATAAGGATGCAGAATTTCTATATAGGTTAATCCATGAGTAGTAATTTTAGAGAAAATGCCCGCGATCTAGCAAGTGTAATTATTAATCGTTGGGAAAAGAGTAAAGACTTTAACGAACTCATTCTAGTGATAGAAGAGTTTTTAATTGACCAAGATAGTGAATACGACTCAAGGCTCGCTACATTACAAAATCAACTCGACGACCTAAAGGAGAGAATCAAGTGCCTAAGTATCTAGTAGAGGCTATCGGCCAGTATCGTATGCGTTACATGATCGAAGCAGAGACAGGAGATCATGCGGCAGATACAGTAGTAATGGGAGAAGCTGAGGAATTTAGCCAGCTATATCTAGGTGAGACTCTAACGAGTGTATGGGAACTAGAAGACGATGAAATTGTCGAACTATTCTACCAAGACAATAGTTACTATACTGACCATGATCCAAAGTATGCTCTAAGCAGAGTACATAAGGTGCAGCGTGACTAAGATCATTCTAGGTTTCCTGGGAATATTCTTTTTCTTTTATATTGGCATAGATACTTTCAGGCAATTATCGGGAAAAGAAAAATGGGTATTGACAAAGTCCCTGATTTATAGTATTGTGTGTGCATCAGCTACGGTTGGACTGATTGCTGTAATTGTTCTTCTTTTTTAAGGAATTTCTTAATGAATCGTTTTGCTAAGGTTGCTGTTCTTGTTGGTCTTATGGCTTCGGCGTCAGCCTGTACCCGAATTGAGACTGGCGAAGTTGGTGTTCGTCGTTCATTCGACAAGACCATTGAGACCGCTGAGCTAATGCCAGGTACTGTCAATCAGACTATCTTTGGCGATGTTATGACCTTCCCAACTAAGGACGTACAGGTCGATGTTGTAGACATGACTCCGCTGGCCTCAGATAACAGCACTATTAAGGATTTTGATCTAAGCGTTGTTTATTCAATCAATCCTGGCTCTGTAGCTGAAATTTACATTGAAAAGAATCGTGGTTTCCATGCTGAGACCGAAGAAGGCGATACCCTTCTGATGTATAACTATATTCGTCAGCTTGCTCGTAATGCTGCTTATAAGGTATCGCGTCGCTACGAGTCTCTAAAGATGGCAGATAATCGAGCAGAGATCGAACAGCTAGTACGAGCAGAGATCGTTCAGCAGCTTGCGGACGAGAAGCTAGATGGTGCTATTTCCGTCTCGCAGGTTCTTGTTCGCCAGATTACTCCAGCAGATAACATTGTTCAGTCTGCAAACCTACTAGTTCAAGCACAGAATGAAAATAAGCGTAAGGAAGTAGAAGTCGGTACTGCAAAGCTAGAAGCTGAGCGTATCGCAGCTCTTAACGCGAATGCAGGCGCTACTAAGTACATGGAAGCGACCGCGATTGTTACGATTGCAGAAGCAGTTCGTGATGGTAAGGTAAATACTATCGTTATCCCTTACGATTTTAAGGGTATTGTAAACGTTAAGTAATTTTATTACTTGACTTCGTCCCCTCAATCGGCTACAATAGTGGCTCGATTGAGGGGATTTTTTATGCGTATTCATCAAATGAGTGACCTCCATCTGGAGTTTAACCACAAGTTTAGGGCGACAAATCCATGCGGCGCAGATATTCTGATGCTCAATGGAGATATTTGTGTTGCCAACTATCTGACTCGCTCTAAGGAAAGCCCGAAGGCATTCCTAGGGGAGATTATTCTAGACTTTTTTGCTAAGGCAGCAGATGCCTACAGCTATGTTGTTTACATTCCTGGCAACCACGAGCATTATCACGGCGTATATATTAATACCGTCGATATTCTTAAAAATGCTCTCTCTCACTTGCCTAATGTTTTTATTCTTCAGAACGACCATGTTCGTATCGGCAAGTACAAGATTATCGGATCTACTCTATGGACCGATTGTGATAAAAGTAACCCGCTGGTACTTAATTACTTGCAAGGTTATCTTAACGACTTTAAAATCGTTGATTACTCTAAGAAACCTTGGAAGCGTTTCTGGCCTATTGATTCAGTAGTTGAGCACAACAAGGCTGTAAAGTATATTTCACAAGAGTCTGAAAATGAAGATAATGTTCTTGTTATGACCCACCATGCTCCTTCGGAGCAATCCATTCACGTTTCCTACAGGGATCCGATGTATTTCTACGGAAATCGTGGATACTTCTCTGATCTAGATCAGTTTATTCTCGATCATCCACAGATTAAGTTATGGACGCATGGACATATGCATAATAACTTCGATTATATGATCGGAAGTACTAGGATTGTTTGTAATCCTATGGGATATGGTACAGAAAATATCCATGGATTTAATAGGGAGAATATCATTGAGCTGGATTGATTACCTGGCTAGTCCAGAATATCAGGAACTATGTGAGCACATGGAAAAAGCAAAAATCAAGTTCGAAAAAGAAGCAGACGATGCCTGGGATAGTTTAGACTATAACTATCAGCTAAGAGTATTCTATGCTGTTGTTAAACGTATATATGAAGCCGAGATTAAAGAGAAAGGCACTTACAGATACGTTCTATATGATAAGTTTGGGTTCGGACCAGAAGCTTATGTTATGGGAATGGATTGTGGGTATATGTACTTACATAATGCTATAGTTGATGGAGAAGATAAGCTCGCTACTGAATGAATTAAGCCCGTACCTATTTAGGTACGGGCTTTTTTCGTGCTGCGCCGACTAAAGATATTTTATCTATAAAAAGTATTACGTGTACGTGTGCGAAATACCAAATTAAAATTATATCTTTACAATTTGGTTTCGTACTACTATAATAGTAGCATGAGGACAAAATTATGGACAGAATCTGATATTGAGTTTTTAACTATTAACTATCCTATATATGGAAACAAATATTGTGCTGAAAAACTAAATAAAACATATAGTGCTATTAAAACAAAAGCTAGTAAGTTAAATATAAAGGCTCCTCCCAAATCTTCTGGTAGAGCCAAAAAATCTCATCTAGAATACGAGATGGAATTAATGGAGAGGGAGGCCGAAGTATTTCCCATAGAGCAGTATATAGATTATCATACTGCTATACTACACTCTTGCATTGAAGGACACAACTGGTTATTATCTCCTGCCTCCGCACTAAGAGGTAGAAAATGTCCGGTATGTAATAAAACAGGCTTTGATCCTACTTCTCCAGCAATACTTTATTATATTAAAATCTATGATAAAGCATTAGATGAATCTTTCTATAAAGTTGGTATATCTAATAACGAGGTAGAAACTAGATTCTTAGCGGATAACAACATTATAATAGATATACTAAAAATAGAAAGGTTCGAAACAGGACAAGAGGCAAGATATAAGGAACAAGAGATATTAAAAAAGTATAAATTCGAAAGAGTTAAAGTGCCTGGACTATTAAAAAGAGGCTGGACAGAGATATTTAAAGAAGATATACTAGGGTTAGATAAATAAAAGAAAACCCCGCCGAACTTTCGTCCGACGGGGTTCTCTTTATTTTGGCTTTCTATAAAAGATATGTCCGCCCCAGCTAAAACTAACTTTGAGGCTTCGTATCCAATACGGTCTGACACTACGATTATGAAAGAAAGTAGCGCCTCTTGTTAGGTCAACTCCCGGATCTATAGAAACCCGTTTAGCTAACTGCCACTGTTTGTCCTTAGGCTTTGAAGGGCCTTTGGCAAACTGGTGAGGTCTTCTAACAATAATGCAGGGGCTTACGCCCTCTTCTTTAGCTCTGTTATAGATAACATGGGCTATCGCCCTCATTCCATCTATACCTTCGCCTCTTGCTTCATAATAAACAGTATCAGCTACACAATCCATTACATAGTTTACACGACATTACGTTCGCGTTCCCTACGTCTCTCCCTGACTATCGCCGCTCGCTTTAACCTACGCTTCCTATCACTAGGCTTTTCATAAAAACGACGTTCCTGTAACTCTTTGAAGACGCCTTCGTCGACCAGCTTCCTCTTTAGGATCTGCATCGCACGTTCCACGTTGTTATTTCTTACTTCTACTTTCATAGACCTGTTGATCCGAATCCCTTATCTTCACGTGTATTATCTAGTGTGAACCCATGAAGCTTATGTACGGGTGCAACAACTAGCTGCGCAATTCTATCGCCTTTCTCAATACTAAAAGTACTATCGCTAGCATTATAGAGAATGACCTTGATCTCTCCTCGATAATCTTCATCAATAGTGCCAGGGGAATTGAGAACAGTGATACCGTGCTTGGCTGCAAGGCCAGAGCGAGGGCGGACCTGCCCTTCTGTGTCCTTTGGTAGGTTGATAGTTAGTCCCGTTGAGACTAATGCCCACTTACCTGGCTCAAGTACGGCTGCTTCAATACTGTGTAGATCTAGACCAGCTGATCCGATTGTTTGGTAATGAGGAATAATTGCATCCTCATGTAACTTCTCAAATGTCATCCAGTAACATTCCTTGTATGCATGTCATAATAGTGGCTCCGTTAAGCTTGAACTTCATTGATGAAACATCAATTCCGTGTTCTACAGCCCATGGAAGCAAGTAATCCCTAATAAATAAAGTTACAGGGTCTTCCTTTGCAACTTCCTTATTGGCTTTCGATACAAACTCAACGACATTATCCATTAGTACATACCCTAATAAACCTTGCTTTAGTATTCTCTCGGTCTGGGTTGGGAATAGTATAACACACTCTCTTACCCGCAGCAAGGGCTTTGACTTTGAATAGCTCTCGTTCAATAGGACTCCACAGATCAAACCTATGTTTGGTAGCTACGTTCTTGCGCAGCCCCTGTGATGAAGTCTTCTTTCTTAGTCGCTTTTTACCCAAAAGTCCATTTCCTTCTTATTAAATATTAGACCTAACTATAGAGACGCCCCTATAGTAGCAGCGCAAGAACTTCCTTCATTCGTACGAGCATATATTACTTCTTTATATGTAATGCTCTTCGTCCGTATAAGGTGCTTCTTACGCTGCATTGAAGTAATATATGAGATTTTGGCTCGAAAGTCAAGACATATTTTTGCCCAAACTAGGAAAGATTTGTTTTGGGATGCTTAATTTATTTCTTGACATTAAGGTTAGATTTATGTATAGTGTGGTTCATGACTGAGAAGAAGTGTCAGAAAAAATGCAAGCTAGACCAGAATAATCTGGTCTGTCTTGGATGTGGTCGAACCCTAATGGAGATTATTGATGCAGGAAACCAAGCAGCCGCGGAAGCGAATGAACGTAGCCGTAAACTGGCCAAACCTAGAAACTCGTGCAGAGAAGCTAGCCCGCAAAAAGCGCGCCCGTGAAATGTGGTATAAGTCAACGCCAGAACCTTTGGTATTGGCTAATATCTCTAAGAATCATATGGACTACGGTATGTCACCCGCCGAGCATCTTCGTGCTAAGCAGGAACGTGCGGAAAATAATTCTTGACTTTTGATGTAACTTTTGTTATATCAGATATATAGTCGCTGACAGCCGACAATAAAAGCGGAAAGACGCGGGTGCGACTCCCGCCGCCTCCACCATGAATACATTGTTTCTAGGGCTTGGCCCGCGAAATCGCCTTTTGCGGTTGGCAGTGTATTCTTGATGGGGGCGAACTAGGATCGATTTTCGTGAAATAGGAACGCCTAGACTATTGACTGGCAAAGTGCCACAAAACATAACTGCAAACGATAACGACGTTGCATTTGCTCTAGCTGCCTAAGCAGAGCATTGGGTATGGCTCCACCTAGAAACAGAACGGGCCAATTTATAAGGAGCAGCAATGATTAAAGATCCATGGACTATCCCTTTTGACGGCACTACATATGTTTGCTGGAGAAAGGACAATACTCCCCTTTATCGGAAGATGACGCCAGCGGAAGAAAAAAATTACTTCGAGGCTCAGAATAAGGAGAAGTATCTTCATGAACTACTTAATTCATGATGATGTTCCCTCAGCGTGGGACCATATAATCTCAGCCTTTATTACAATGGTGGAGTACGACGTTGAGTTTAATAATGGGATACCTATTGATAACCTAGAGTTCAGGCTAAAACGAGGACATCTTGCTGTTACCTATTCAGGAGGTAGTAAGATAACCGATGCTTTTGCTCTATTTGCGAAGGAAATGTCAGCAGGTATCTGCGCAGAGTGCGCGCTACCATCTACTAGATTAGTATTTGGACTACCTAAATGTGATAACTGTGATTAGGGGGCAATACGCCCCCTATTTGCGTTTATCCAGAGGCTGATAAGCCCTGAGAAACACAATGCTAGCATTTGGACTTAAGCTTTTGGGAATAGGTAAATTCCTGAGGGATTTCTTTCTCCAGAACTGGAAATGGCTAGTTCCTCTTCTACTACTTATTGCCGGATTCCTTTGGACTAAGGAACACTACTATAATATAGGTGTTAATGAAGAAAGAACAGTCTGGGAAAAGAGACTGGAAGCCGAGAGAAAGAAAAACGAACAACTAACACAAGCTCTTTTTAGTTCTGTAGATACCTTTGATAAGGTCGTCAATACTAGAAACGAGGAGCGCATTAATAATGAGATCGTCCGCGAAACTCGTATTAATACAATCATAGAAAAGCCGATCTACACTGAATGCAAAGTAGATCAAGAGGTTCTTGATGAGCAAAACGCTCTAAAGGCTCTAGGACCAAAGAAGCCATGAAAAAGTCAATATTAGTACTGGCGCTATTATTAGCAGCCTGTAAAACTACAGACGATACTGGCCTTGTTACTGGCGTGCAGATTCCTCCTATTCCGGAAAAACTAGCACAAAAAGCAGGGCCTCTTCCGTCTAACGAAGATATTACGATGGGTGGACAGGTCAAAGATAACACTCATAATATTCGTGAGTATAATGCTAAAGCCTTCCAAGTTAATGACCTGATTGATCTATATAATTGCGTAAGAGAAGCTGTAAACAATAAAAAGGAAATTAAATGTCCCTAGAAAATACACTAGCAGAACGAGGCGCTCGCTACGGCTCGTTTGAAGAGCACGCAACAATTGCGCAGGCTATTCAATCCGCTTTTCGCGTTTATCCAGAGAAGTGGGATCGACTACCTCCAGTAGTAAAGCAAGGATTTACTACTCTAGCAGATAAATTTGCTCGTGCTATTAACGGCGATCCTATGTATGATGATAATTACCATGATATTGGCGGATACGCTAAGCTTATGGAAGACTGGGTGAAGAAGGTCAATAATCAGTCTTGACTTTTCTATGGTTCTTTGCTAAATTAGTTTTTTAGAAAGGAATACTTTATGTTTATGGATACCGTATACTCTGTCCTTGTTCGCTGGGGTCCAGAATGGGATGGCCAAAGTGTGATTTATACTCAAAGCCTTCCTTTATTTGAACTTCTTCGAGACAACTGTGGCGATAATAAGTACTTTAACGATTTTAGTGATAAGCTAAAAGCTGAGATCAAAACAAAGTATGATGCCTTTGACTGGGCAGTAGATTACGCCCCAGACCTTCTAGAGGATACAGATATTACACAAGCTATCGAATGGCTTGAGTACTATCCTAAAAACTATCCTCTTGTAGTAATTGACCACACTGAATTTACGCCTTCTTGGAACTGGTAATGAATTTATTTTACCTTGACGATGATCTAGATAAGTGTGCCGAGTATCATATCGACCGCCATGTAGGTAAAATGCAGCTAGAGGCTGCACAGCTTATGACAACTACGTTGTGGGTCGATAAGTATCTAGGATACATTCCACGTAAACTCACAAGCGAAGAACTAGGAGTAATCAATGATGCTAAGCGTAATGAACCGAGTATTGACAGTCGTGTATTCACTCGATATCTGCCTACTCACATCAATCATCCCTGCGCTGTTTGGGCACGCTCTAGCTTAGAGCATCACTACTGGATTGCCTGTTATGTTAATGCTTTAAATGCAGAGACAATCTATCGCGGCAATAAATCCCATGCTTCATGCGATGAAGTGAATCGTATGCCAGAGCCGGTTAATCTTCCAGATAAAGGATGGTCTAAGCCGGCTCTAGCTATGCCTGACGAACTTAAGAGTGATGATGTAGTTGCCTCTTATCGCAAGTTTTATATGCTAGATAAGGGGCCTTTCGCCAGCTGGAAAGTTCGAGGGAAGCCCTACTGGTGGGACGATGAATTAGTAGCAAAGCAACAGGGTAGGATCAGTGGTCGATGATTGATTTTTCATTCATTGAGGTATTAGGAACCTTAATATTTGGTTTAATAGTACTAGCTTTGTTAGCTCAGCTACCTATTATAGTGTGGGCTATTGCTATACCTCTCTTTATAATCATAGGATTAATTAAAAACAAATGAGCGAAGTAAATCTTATCAGCATTTCTAAGCCTAGTGCTTATACGGAATGTAGCACGTCGGAAGAACTTGTAGCCTGGGCTGCTCGTGTCTCTAATCCGTCAAATCAAAACAATACGGCGACAGCCAATAAGCTAGTTGGTTACTTGATTCGTAATCATCACTGGTCGCCGCTGGAGATGGTTCATGTCAGCATGGAAATTAAGACGACTCGCGACATTGCTCGCCAGATCCTCCGACACAGAAGTTTCTCCTTCCAGGAGTATAGCCAACGTTATGCTGATCCAACAAGAGATCTTGGATTTGTTAAGCGGGAAGCTCGTCTACAGGATCGGAAAAACCGACAAAACTCTGTAGAACTAACACCAGACGAAAATCGTCTAGCAGAAGAGTGGCAAGTAGTTCAGCAACAAGCAATTAATGCTGCTGAATTTGCATATAACTGGGCTAGCGAACGGGGTATTGCCAAAGAGCAGGCCCGTGTCGTTCTTCCAGAAGGCTGCACAGAGTCCGTTATGATTATGGGCGGAACTCTTCGTAGCTGGATTCACTACTGCCAGCTTCGTATGGCAAACGGAACCCAGAAAGAACACCGCATAGTTGCGGAACAATGCTGGGAAATCATTAAGCAATATTTTCCTAATGTTGTAGAGGCATGTAATGACCTTGGAGATATTTGAAGTGGAATTAGAGTACGACCCAGATCTTGATGAATATTTTATCATCATCCCTGAAACTATGCTTCGTAAGCTAGATTGGGCAGAGGGCGATATGCTTGAATACGAGTTAGAAGAAGAAGTACTAAGGATCTTCAAAATTTAACTTGACATTTCGAGTGTTTGTTTGTATAATCTTGGTTTAATATTTGGAGAACTATTGTGGCAGGTAAAGTAAAAGCTAAAGATCATGAAAATCTAAGCGAAGCCAACATCAAGAAAGTCATAGAACTTCTTGAAGCCGAAAAACCTATCTCCAAGAAGGATGCGTGTGAGATTCTTAATATCTCATATAATACCACGCGTCTAAACAAGATTATCGAGCAGTTCAAGGGAGAGCAGGAAGAGCAACAGCGTCGTCGCGCTGCTAATCGCGGTAAGCCTGCTACTCCCTATGAAATTCAGACCATTATCGAAGGCTATCTAGACGGTGATTCAGTAGCTGATATTGGTAAGCGTATTTATCGCTCTGCTAGCTTTGTAAAAGAGGTAGTAGAGAATGTAGGTGTGCCTCAGCGTGTAGTAGGTGCAGATTACAGAAACCCTGGAATTATTCCAGAACAGTGTGCACGAGAAGAATTCGAGCGAGGTCAGATTGTGTGGCATGCTCGTAAGCATTGTTTAGCTATCGTGCTAGAACAAAAAACTAATGTAACTGATAAAGAAAATAATTATTATCAGGTTTACGTTATTGAGCCGATTGAAGAACCTTCACCATACTTCCCTCGTATTGACGGATATGGTGGTTACTTCGATGGTGCTTACGCGTATGATCTAGGCTGTCTAGATCATCTTAAAAAATATGGTGTGGACGTATATCGTCCCTACAGGCCCCACTTTCCAAAGTGGCTCGAAGGAAAATAAATGCTAGTACATCACCTACTTGTAGTAAACGCAAGAATAAAGGACCCGCCAAAAGACCCAGGTTTCGTTGCCGAATGGAAGAGACAGCTAGTCGAAGACATTGGAATGAAGATTTTGGCGGGTCCGTATGCCTTATACCATGATATGCCTGGGAATCGCGGCCTAACCGCCGTAACTATAATTGAAACTAGTCATATCGCTCTTCACGTCTGGGATGAAGACGAGCCTGGCATATTACGCCTTGATGTATACTCCTGTGCCGAGTTCAAGATTGATACTATTCTGAAAGCTATAGAACAGTTCAATCCAACACATATCGACTACAAATTTCTAGACCGTACAGGCGATAACATCCTAGCCTCGTAGAAAAATAACTTGACTTTATAATATTTTTGAGGTAACATTCATGTTAGAAAAAACTTTCGGAGTTCTTGGAATTGGTGCAGCTCTACTAATAGTAGTAGGGCTATTCGTCATTGGTCCTTGGTTTACTATTTTGGCAATTAATCAGCTATTCGGTACAGCTATTGAGTTTACTTTCTGGAACTGGCTAAGCGTAGCCTGGCTTCATATTGTAGCAGCGAGTACCTCTAAGAGCTAAGAGGCCCTGTATAATGGGCTAGGAGATCCCCATTATGGAGAGCTTTCATTCAGAGGCAGCATGACACCTGCCACTTATAATATAAATATACCGCAGAATGCTAGCTTTAGTATGACGTTTCAATTCAAAGGATCAGATGGAGTCCCATTAGACCTTACTGACTATACTATATCTGCTGATATATGGACAGCTAATAAAAGACAGAAACTAGCTGATTTTACTACGGAATGGATTGATAGAACTTTAGGTAAATTTTCTATTAATTTAACAGCGGAACAAACAGCACTAGTAAGCATGGTTGGATACTGGGATTTACTTGTTATAAATCCAGCAGGTGAAAAGGACTACTGGCTACGAGGCAAGACAGCATTAGCTGTTGGATATACAACAATATGAGTCCGATTATTCAAATAAACGAACTAACATCGCCAGATATTATAGAAGTTATAACCCCCGGACCGCAAGGTCCAGGGGGCTCTCTTGGTATGTATGGCGTATTTATTTCCACCACCACACAAATCAATGGTGGCTCAGTTAATACGGTATCTTATAATGAGACGCTAGAAAGTAGAGGAGTTAGTGTAATAGACGATACTAAACTCTATCTAACATATAGCGGAACATATAATTTTCAGTTTTCTTTTCAGCTCCATAAAGCAGACAGCGGCACAGATAGTGTAGATATTTGGTTTGCTAAGAACGGAGTGGACGTTCCCAACTCTAATACAACTGTTATGTTGTATGAAAATAATGGCAAAGCTGTAGCTTCGTGGAACTACGTAGACTCTTTTGTAGAAGGAGACTATCTAGAAGTTAAGTGGTGGTCTGCTGATGCAGCTATGGAACTGCAGGCTACTGCTCCTGTAACTACTCCTGTGAATAAGCCGGCTGTTCCATCCGTTATTATGACTGTGCAGCAGGTAATGCACACTCAGAAAGGCGATAAAGGAGACAAGGGCGATAAAGGTGATGTGGGTGACGTAAATCCGCAGATGCCTATTATTCTGGAGGCTACAGAGGCGGCAAGAGACGCTGCCTTAGCGTCTGAAGAAGCAGCAGCAACGTCAGAAGATATTGCTAGTGCTGCTGCTACTGCGGCTGCGGCTGACCGTGTACAGACTGGCCTTGACCGCACGGCCACAGCAGTCGATAGAGTACAGACAGGTCTTGATCGTACAGCTACAGCAGCTGATCGCGTGCAGACGGGCCTAGATGTTATCACTGTGGGAGCCGATAGAGTTGCGGTAGCGGCTGATCGCACTCAGACAGGACTAGACAGGGTAGCTACGGCAGCTGATAGAGCTGCTACTGCTGCGGATCGTACTGCTACAGCAGCTGATCGGGTACAAACTGGACTAGATGTAATTGCGGCGCAAGCCGATCGAGTAGCTACTGCTGCTGATCGTGTGCAGACCGGACTAGATGCGGCTTCTACGGCGGCGGATCGAGCAGCTACAGCTGCTGATCGTTTACAAACGGGACTTGATGCCGAGGCTACGGCTGCTGATAGAGTACAGACAGGTCTTGATCGAGCAGCTACAGCTGCTGATCGTGTACATACGGGACTCGATGCCGAGGCTACGGCTGCTGATAGAGTACAGACAGGTCTTGATCGTACAGCTACAGCTGCTGACAAAGTGCAGACTGGACTAGATGCTGCGACTACAGCTGCTGATAGAGTGCAAACGGGCCTAGATCGTGCAGCTACTGCTGCGGATCGACAACAGACTGGATTAGACGCAGCAGCTACGACTGCTGATGTATCGTGACTGGGAAAC
>OGWF01000075.1_pt1 | contig 14952 bp, 29 predicted proteins | sample 1575951 | NCBI WGS metagenome assembly OGWF01 (sample SAMN07581523, study PRJEB24739) | freshwater metagenome | place: Singapore | collected 2015-01
GTTTCCCAGACACGATACGTTCATGGCTGAATTTGAAGCAAAGTCTGCAAGCAAGAATGCTTCTTTGATTGAAGAAGAGGAAGCGGCAGAATGAGTATCGGATTAATCGGTGAAGTTTGGAAGCTTCTAAAGTCTAACATTGAAGCCGGTGACATTGATGGCGCTGCCGAAACACTGGTTAATTATCTCGTAGAAGAAGATTATTCAGCCCACGAGATTAAGAATGCTTTCAGGGGCGACAAAGAAATTAAAGAAGCCCTCGACTTTTACTTAGATACACCTGATGCAGGATTGTATCATGAGGAAGAAGAAATCGAGGATTACTATGACGACGACTATTACGACGACGATCCATACTAATGACTTGGTACAGCAAAATCACTCAGGACTTGAGCAAGCTTCCTGATTTCATTACTCACTATGAGAATGAATTGATTTCAGCAAAGAATGACGTTAAGGTGTACGGCAATGTTGAAAAGAACATTGCCGCACTACCCGGCGTAACTGAATATCGCTTCAATCAATTACAGGAGATCGAAGCGGTACTAAACTACCTCAACATTCAATTACGCAAATTGAAAAGAAACTACTTTAAGAAGTACCTAGAGAATTATAACAGACAGCTTACTCCTCGTGACGCTGAAAAGTATGCAGAGGGCGAGGATGATGTTATTGACTTCGAAGTGTTGATTAATGAAGTAGCATTGCTTCGTAACAAATGGTTAGGAATTCTTAAGGGCATCGATGCAAAACAGTGGCAGCTTGGCCACATTGTCAGACTACGTACAGCCGGCATGGAAGACGTTACTATTGGGTAACTACTCTATTGCTTATCTTTAACAACTAGTATAGTGTGAAAAAGTAAGGAAACACTATGAGTAGCTTTAATATGACAGCAATCGTTTGGGATGAACTTGATACTACTGAACTCAAGGAACCCGAAACGTATCATAATTTTACAGAGGACCCGCTGCTTATCAGTTGTACGCTTTATCGTATAATAAAGGAAGCACCTGAGGAAAAGAAGTTCTTATATCGAAATTGGTCTCTAACCAGTCACATGGACAAGATTGTAGCAAAGATCACAGACCAAGATCGGATCTATGCTGAAACTGTTAGGTCATACTATCGTTCTAAGTTGCTTGTAGCTAAGTTACGCAATGAAAACTTTACCAAGTTCCGTACTGACTTGTGCAAGTTTTTAGAAGAATCTCCCTCTAAGATCACTACTGACTTTATCGGTATGGTCTACAAGCTTCCATATTTCTATGCTTATGACATGAGGTTATCTGAGATATTCGGCGGAGAATATTCTAAGGTAGACGGTAGTCTTCAACGCAAAGATGAGGTTACGCTGGAATTTCTTGGAAAGACTGATAATGGTAGAAAGCGGTATCTTAACTACGAGTATTGGTTCAGAGATCCAAACGACAATTATGTTCTCGTAGAAGTAGCAAAGATTAATCCTATCTTGAAGTTGTGGGAACACACAATTAAGAATAATAAGATTACTGTTAATGCTAAGTTTACTACAAAGCGCAAAGATAATCTAGAATATTATATCGCCACAGGATGGGAAATTAATGTCTGAACCAATCAAGCTTGAGGACCTGCCTAAGACTGTTACAGGGTCGATGTATAGACAGAACAAGGTCATTCTTTGTGATCATTGCAAAGGCTTTGGCTTCACATTGGACGAAGAACTTACTGACTATCACAAGAGAGAATATACCACTACTCGCAACGAATGTAAAAAGTGCGATGGTGACGGTAGAATGATTGAATGCACCGAGCATTTTTCGTTGAACATCGGAAATCCTAAAGTCAACAAGGTATCGTATGATTTTTACAAGAATATCATTGATCCTCATTTCTATGATGATCGTTGGGTACGATTCCGTTTGGACATGACTGACAGGCAGCTTGAAGAAAAGTACCCTGAACTTAAAGCAGTTAATTATGACAACTACGATAGGTTAGTTGAGCATTATAGAACTATTGAAATTTTGAAAAAGGAAGAAGTAAAATGAACGTTGATAAGATCAAACATCATATCGAAGCATTGCAGGATAAGCACCGTACCCTAGACGAACAAATCGATAAGATGGAAACTACTGGTATGTATGAAGATGAAGAACTTCACCAGCTTAAGAAAAAGCGTCTTGCTCTCAGGGACGAAATCACTGAATTCGAAAATAAGATTGAAGCCTCGTAAAGAGGCTTCATTTTTGGTTGACATGGTATTCTGGTTAGTGTATAACGAGTATATCAAGACAGCACAGAGGAATTATTATGTCTCGCATTCTTATCAAGCACGGTGAATATCGCAATAACCCCGTTATCAACAGCCAGTTTACTCTCGTCAAAGGCTTTCAGACTGGTAAGAAGGGTACCTATGTAACTGTCAAGAATGACGGTGTTTTCCCCGTAGCCATTGATGAAGTGCGTATCAAGGTTTCGAGCATCGATGATGTTGAATTCCTCGATGGTGAAGTTATCCCGACTAGCGAAGTTGCTACCGAAACCGATGAAGACGCAATGGATCGCATTGCTAACCGTTTCAGTATTCTTGATGAAATGAGTGCCGCTTGCATCAACGGGGACATTCGGGCAATGATCGTTTCGGGTCCTCCGGGTGTTGGTAAGAGCTTTGGTGTTGAGCAACAGCTTGAGAAGGCTGCTCTCTTTGATAAGATTGCTGGCAAGAAGCTTCGGTATGAAGTCGTCAAGGGTGCAATGACTGCTCTTGGGCTGTATGCCCAGCTGTATCGCTACAGCGACAAGAAGAACGTCCTCGTGTTTGACGATTGCGATAGCGTGTTTGCCGATGAACTTGCACTGAACATCCTCAAGGCTGCTCTTGACAGCGGCAAGCGTCGGCGCATTTGCTGGAACAGTGACAGTCGCCTTCTGCGAGACGAAGGTATCCCCAACTCTTTCAACTTTAACGGTTCTGCTATCTTCATCACGAACCTCAAGTTTGCTAATGTTCGTTCTGAGAAGCTGCAAGATCACCTCGAGGCTCTGGAATCGCGTTGTCACTTCATTGACCTGACCATCGACACCGAGCGTGACAAGATGCTGCGTATTCGTCAGGTTGATCGTGACGCCGAAGGTGGTCTGTTTAACGACTACAACTTCCAAAACAACGAAGGTGCAGAGGTCCTTGACTTCATGCAGAATAATCAGCGCAAGCTTCGTGAAATGTCAATTCGTATGGCATTGAAGCTTGCTGACCTTGTCAAGATTTCTCCCAAGAACTGGAAGTCGCTTGCTGAAAGCACTTGTATGAAGCGAGCCTAATATGACAGTCACCCATATTCCACTTGATGCTAAGAACCGCATGCTTCGCATTGGATTTGGGAAGCATGACGGTCGTTGGTTCTTTAGAGTTGATCTATGGTTTTTTGGAATAAGGATTACCCGATGAATGACCATTTACTGGAAATGCAAATCCGAGCAATGAAGAAGGTATGGGCCGGGAATGATCCAGACGGTGATGTAGATAAGATGTACATTCCGGCAGCATTCGCAGAAGCATTTGCTAAAGAGATTGCGTTGGATTGCGCTGGAATTTGCGAAGCAATCTGGAATGGTAATAAGATTGAGGGAACCATGAACAATGCTAAGGCCATTGCAAAACGATATGGCATAGCAAAGTCATAATAATAACTGCCTTTCAACAAAACTTTCGGGGACTTCGGTCCCCGTTTCTTATTGCTTTTGTATATCTATTGTGTTAGAATGACGTTATGAAGAACAAAGAACAACTACTATACTTCTTCCTGCAGGGCAAGATTAGCTTGAGTCAGTACGACTACAAGTTCATGGCCAACCTGCAAACGATGATCACCAATAATCAGCGTGTCACTTCTAATCAGGCTACTCTCTTTGATAACCTAATTAGTAAGTATAAGAAGCAGCTTACTAAGAATGGTCTTGTTAAGGAAGAATTAAAGGCGCTGCCGTGGAAGACTATGGTAGTAGAAAGCACGCCAGAGTATACCGGTGCAACAGTGTCATTGTTCGATGATAACATTGTTATTAAGGTTCCCTTTAACAAAACGTTTATCAGTGCATTCCGCACTGTAAAGAACAACAGCTTTGATTGGGATAGAGATACAAAGATGTACCGTGCTCCTTTTAGCACCACTGCTCTAAAGATCGCATGTACCGAACTTCCCAAATATTTCAATACGATGAGGTTCGATGATCAGCTTGAAAAGCTGCTGAATAGCATCAATGTATATGCGGCCGAGATTTACAATCCTACACTCTGTCTAATCAATGACAGACCTGTTGTGGTTGCAGTCAATGAGGTATTAGGAGAACTAGTCAAGGATATTGATTTGAAGATAGATGGTCCCACGGTGTTCAAACTAGCAATGATGGGAATTAATATTGATTCTTCTATCTATCAGTCTGATCCTAAACTTGAGTTTGCTAGCAAGCATGTCTACGAAATGGAGATCGACCGGGTAGAAACTGCAATCTCTTGGATGAAGAGCCTAGGCTGTGACAATGTTATTATTGGTAGGGGACTTAGGACTCATATCAATCAGGATTCGTTGAATGAACTGATTAGAAAGTATGGAATGAATCCTGTCGGACCTTTGAGTTATGGTACTTTACCAGATGGGGTAAGTATGCTGATTCAACACACAAGTAACATTGATATCCGCAATGCCTTTACAGGGCTGCTAAGTAAAACAGTCGTGCTAAAGGATAGCCGACCGATTGAGGTAAAATGAACGAAGCAAAGATCATAATCAAAGATGAGGTCAATGTAAAGATCGAGGGTTTAGAATTATCAGACCGCCGTGCATTGATGAAGAAGTTTGAATACGAAAAACCGGGGGCAAGATATCTGCCCTCGGTCAGACTGGGCCGCTGGAATGGCAAGATCAGCTATTTCAGTTTAGCCGGAAGCACGTATTTGAATCTACTGGAAGATGTTATAACATATCTTTATGATAAGAATTATGATATCGAATTAGTTGACAACAGACAAAGCCACGGCAAACTTGATTTTGATTTAATTCGTGAAGATAGCTTTGCTGATAAGGTATGGCCTGATAAGCATCCAATGGCTGGTCAACCGATCATGCTCAGAGACTATCAGGTTGAGATTGTCAATAACTTCTTAAAGAACCCTCAGTGTTTGCAGGAAGTCGCTACGGGCGCAGGTAAAACACTTATGACTGCTGCTCTATCGAAGTCCGTAGAGCATCTAGGACGCTCTCTCGTGATCGTCCCCAACAAGAGTCTAGTTGTACAGACAGAAGCAGACTACATCAACTTAGGACTTGACGTAGGGGTGTATTTTGGTGATCGCAAAGACTATGGCAAGACGCATACAATCTGCACTTGGCAAAGCTTGAACAATCTATTCAAGAATACGGCAGACGCCGGTGAAGAAAACATGGACGAGTTCTTCTTTGAAGATGTAGTTTGTGTTATGGTAGACGAAGTTCATATGGCTAAGGCAGATGTTCTTAAGACCATGCTAACCGGAGTGTTTAGCAACATTCCGATTCGTTGGGGGCTAACAGGTACTGTTCCTAAAGCTGAAATGGACCGTGTATCCTTGCTTGTTTCACTTGGACCTGTTATCGGACAGTTGTCAGCTAGTGAGTTACAAGAAAGAGGTGTTCTAGCACAGTGTCACGTTAACATCGTGCAGCTTAAAGATAATAAGGAATTTACGAATTATCAAAGTGAACTTAAGCACTTGCTTGAAGATGAAACCAGACTTGATACTATCGCAGAATTAATTAAAAAGGTCAATGAGACTGGCAACACCCTAGTGCTTGTTGACAGGGTTAATGCAGGTAAAGAGATTGTAAGCAGATTAGGTTCCAATGCTGTGTTCGTCAATGGCGGAACCAGCTTGACAGAACGAAAGGAAGAATATGACGAAGTTGCGACAAGTGATGATAAAATTATTGTCGCTACATACGGCGTGGCTGCTGTCGGTATTAACATTCCACGTATCTTTAATCTGGTTCTTATTGAGCCTGGCAAATCGTTTGTCCGTGTTATTCAGTCAATAGGTCGTGGCATTCGTAAAGCAGAAGATAAGGACTTCGTGCAGATTTGGGATATCACTTCGACATGTAAGTTCGCTAAGCGTCACTTAACACAACGCAAAGCTTATTACAAGGAAGCGAATTATCCTTTCAGTTTGGAAAAATTAGATTATTAAAATGTTGACAACTCTAACCAATAGTGATACTATATTACAATGAGAATACTAACATTAGATAATGTGTTCTATGACCTAGAAACACTTCCCGAAGAAATTGATGACCTTCGTTTTGCTATACTAGACAACAGCGTCCCCGCTAACGTAGACTATCATTATATTCCCTTAATTTTTCTCGAATCATTCAACAGTCCTGCTCTAGTCTTAAAGGTAGCTGATAAAGTTATCAAGATGCCGATCGACTGGCAAGTATTGATCGGAGAACAAGAGCATGGAGACTTAGAAGCTCTTCCATTGTCAAGTCTTAATGATAGGGGATTCAACGTATTTCAGTTTAATCCATTGAGTTCATTTGCTCCCTCATTCTTACCTATTGAAATCGTAGATGTATATCCAGAAGTTACTTGGTATGCTCCGAGACTAAAGAATGGTCAGTTTTTATGTGTTCCAATTGATGAAGGAGAAAAGCCCAGATGCATTTACTTTGTTAAAGAAGTCAGTAGAAATTGTGAAATTGTAGATTATTCAATGGCGTATTAAGAAGGAAAGAAAATGATTACTGAGTCTAAGGTTAAGAAGTTTCAGAAGATTAACAAGCAGAGTGATGTTATGGGTGTTATTCGTACACTAACCACTGACGTTAAGATCACGATTTCCAAGAAGACAAAGAAATAATGTCAACGGGTAACGGAAGTATTGCGGCATCACAGTACGCAAAAGTCAAACAGACATGGGCTCCAGCTGGGTTGATCAAACATAACGCAAAAGTGTATGTTGATCCCTCAAAGAAGAAGGAAAAGAAGATGGGTTGGTTTAGAAAGAAGTTTAATAATTGGGTTCGCCAAGCATGGGAAGATGCTCGTAGTGAATCGGTTGACCGTGATGTTATCCGCGCACACGATGGTATCAGTGGCAAGAGTAGCGTTCGTTTTACTGTGTATCCTGCTTCGGGCGGGTATGTTATTGAATCTTACAAGCAGGATCGCTATAAAGAGAATGACGGTCCTACACTGACTATCGTGAATCACGGTGATGATTTTGGTAAGGCAGTTGAACACATCATTGCAATTGAAGCATTGAAGGCATAATGGATACTAAGGAACGAGAAGTGATTACGGCAGCGTTGTTTATGCATCATCAAGCTGCCATTGAGTTGGGTTCACCAGACAATCACGTAGACTATATCTATGAATTGTACTTGAAGTACCGAGACATGGATCCAAACAACAACAGCTACGAGGTGTAGAATGGCTAAAGAAAAGCTATCACAAGACGAAAAGTTTGAGAAGGTCGAGTTCGATCTTTTTGATGCACTTGCGGCTATTGATCGCAAGGACTATTCGTATTATGATAGGTTAACGCCCGAACAACAAAAGAAGTTCGTACCATTCATGATGATTCATTGGATCAGTGCAGTTAAGGGTAGCAAGGATGTGCAGTCCTACTATCTACAAAGCACTGACTATCATGCTAACAGATACTTGTTCAATGAGAATGTTCAGAAGCATCCTAAACTGCAATGGTTGATGTTGTGTGCTGCTAGTCCGGGGATTGGAAAGCAATTTCATCAATGGATTCCCCATATCCGTGAGCGTGTAAGTAAGCTTAAAGAAAGCCCAAAGCACAAAGAAATTAAGGATTATTACAAGAAGGTATACCCCAAGTCAAGTGACGGTGATCTTAACCTAATCACTGAGGTCTTTGTTGACAGTCACAAGAAAAAGATGTATCTTGCTAATAAGTTTCCTGAGTTAAAGTTTGACGAAATCGAGTTGTTAAGTGACCTTATTACAGACGAAGATATCAAAGAATACGAAGAAGCCTTCGGTAACTAAGACAGAATTCCAATGCGAATTTTGTAATAGATATTTTCAGAAGGAAACAACCATGATGAGCCACCTGTGTGAAACAAAGCGCAGGTGGCAAGATCGTGACATGCCAGGTAATCGTATTGGGTTCCAGTCATGGCTTGAGTTCTATAAAAGAAACACTGCGAGTAAGAAGCAAAAGACTTATCAGGACTTTGCTAAAAGTGCCTATTATCTTGCATTTGTTAAGTTCGGGCATTATTGCGTTGATATCAAGTGCATCAACATCAATCGTTATGCTGATTGGTTGCTAAAGAACAATGTCAAGATTGACAATTGGTGCAGTGATACCAACTATGATAAGTTCTTAGTTGATTATCTAAAGCAGGAAGATCCACTTGATGCAATTGCTCGTAGTATCGAAACTACGATTGAATTTGCAAAGAACGAGAACATCCAAAGCAAAGATTATTTGCGTTATGGTAATCGAAATCGTATCTGTAGCTTGATTGTGAATGGCAAGATTAGTCCCTGGATGCTATATCAAAGCGAGAGTGGTATTGAATTTCTTGAAGGATTAGACATGACGCAACAGAAGATGGTACTTGACTATATTAATCCCGAACAGTGGGCATTGAAGTTTCATCGCAACACTGACGGTGTAAGTCAAGTTAAGGAACTGTTGGCGGCAGGAGGGTACTAATGTACAAGTATTTTCATATGGATAAGGATTTGTTTGATAAGTGGACCGATCAGTTGATTGACAAGTCTTACGATTACCGACAAATTGGTATTTCAAATGAATATTGTAATCAAATCTCAGAACCAGAATATGGACTACGGTTGATTGATTGGCAAGACCGAGGGTTTGAAATCATTGATGAACATAAGTATACTGTTTTTCTGTTGAGGTATCGTTAATGTCGATTCTGGGTCCTTGCACTGTATTAGTTTCTGATCCTAAAAATCCTCAAGAAATAGAAGAATGGTGCCTTAATAATCCTGACTTCGAAAGTGTAGTAGCAACCGATGTGTCAGACGTAAGCCTGAACGCAGACATGATCTATGCCTATTCGTTTGCTAACGAAGAATCTGCAAATTGGTTCAAGTTGCGGTGGCTGTGAATAATGACATTGTGAACTATTATGACAGAACTAAGGGCTGGTCCGAAACTAACCCCGGTTGGTATGAAGTAATATTGCACATCCAAGATCCGGCTGAAACTATTATTAGATATATTGAGGCATTGGATTGGATCGAAAAAAACATACATGGTTACAAAAAACATTGCAGATGGTTTTATGCAGGCAATGATTTGAAATACAAGTTTAGATACGAGAGAGATTATTTATGGTTCAAGCTAAGATGGGGTTGACTCCACTAGAGTATGAGGTAGTCGATGCAGTTCCTACAACACAGAAGATTAAGAAGCAAGTACCTGCCGCCGGCGGAGTGTTTGAAGAACGGGTGTTTATCAGGATACCGATTCGAGGAACTGATAGATTAAGCAAGGGCGAGTCAGAATTAGAGAAGTGGTGTTACGAACACTATAACGAGCCTAGATATCTGGGACCTTGGTTCAAGGTTTCTGGATTCATCGTATTAGATGAAAAGACATATGTGCATTGGAAGTTATGTGAGTGATTTAGTAGAAGGTGAGGGCTATTTGTTCTTTGAGAATATTATCCCTGATAATTTGATCGATAGCATAAACAGTAAGCTATGTACATTACATCCGGTACGGGCTAGTAGTTCAGGAAAAACATACGCAGAAAAAGACGATATTAAAAAGCTATCTGATATTAGCGTTTGGTGGAGTCAGCTGGTTATGGACTGGCCAGAAGTAATGAAGATAAATGATTTGTTGCTCCCAAAGATCAGCGAACATTTAGATAATGCAGTATGGTATTCTAGCGATATCGTCACAATCAACGGCGATAGCAAGTGGGTAAATCCTCACGTAGACACACCTCATCGTTTCAAGCAATGGAACGAAGATGAAAGACTATTGGGAGTGCAGGTTATCGTGTCATTGCGGGATACGACACCTGAAATGGGAGCGACTGGATTTGTAGCAAACAGTCACATTCCCGACTGGGATATCAATCTATGCTATAACGGGGCATACAACAAATATTTCTGGGATTATTGCGAACAAAAAGACATGCCCAAGGGTAGTGTGTTGATGTATAACTGTAGATTGTTGCATAGTAGTATGCCCAATTATTTACCCGAACCTCGACCTATGCTCTTGCTAAATTACCTAAACGGTGATATAGTGGAAGATGTGAAAAAGATAGACAATATTTGGAGTTCTAATGGCTAATCATATTATGATCGATATGGAAACGCTCGACACTGCGCCGTCGACCGTAATCCTTACAATTGGTGCGGTACGGTTTGATCCTCGAGGTATGGGAGTCATTGATACTCTTGATCTTCGTCCTACGATTGATGAACAGACCGAGATTTACAATCGTACAATTAATGACGCTACCATGGCATGGTGGAGTCAACAAAGCCCGGAAGCAATTAACGAAGCAATGGGCGACCATGATCGTATCCCTTATAAGGATGCGATGGAAAAGCTTTACAAGTTCTGCTGGAATGCTGACAAGGTATGGGCTAATGGCTCTGTGTTCGACATTATCATTGCAGAGAACAGCTTTAGAGAGCTTGGTATGCAGGCTCCATGGCAGTTCTGGAATATTCGTGACTGTCGTACTATCTATGAAATTGCAGGCGTAAGTCTCAAGGATAAGAAGTACGGCACAAAGACTACTCACAAGGCAGTAGAAGACTCTACTCACCAGGCTCTTGTTATTCAGGATGCATACAAGAAGCTTATAAGGGCAGGGTTTGATCACATTCGATGATCGGTGTTTTCGGAGATAGCTACGCAGATATCAACCCTATTCAATACATTGATGAGGGTTTGGGGAGAATGCCCTGGCCATTGTGGCTAGAAAAGATATCAGGAAATAAAGTAGTATCTCATGCTATCTCTGCATCGTCGGTTTGGTATTCGTACAAATTGTTTCTAAGCAATTATAAAAAGTATGACACCGTTATCTTTTGCTTTTCAGATTTGCATCGTTGGCATAACATAAATTCATCAAACGGTGACCATCTAGGTATATACCACATTCGTACTCCTGATCAACTTAAGCATGTTCCTGACGAACATAAGAAGATTGCTTCTACTCTAGTAGAAGCATATAAAATATTGCATGATTGGGACTTAGACAAATTCATTGTGCAATCGATTTTCGAGTCAGTAAACAAACTGTGTGATGATGCTGGTATCAAGCTAGTTAACATCTTGAACTTTGAAGAAATTAATGGTCTCCCTCTCAACTTCGATATCAGCGTGGTATCTAACACAGTGTTGACTAATTTAGTACAAGTGTCAGGCAATGAATATATGAATTTTCCTAATATCCCTAAAGATAAGGAAATCTATAAGTTCATTACAGAAAACGCAGACAAAAGATTTTGTCACTTAAGCCCGTATAACAACAAAGTATTAGCAGAAGTTATACATGAATGCTTGACTAATATGCCAGCTTATATCAACTTGGGTCGTGTTAAGAGATTTTCAGGTGACGTAGAAAACCTTAGATATTTGTTGGATTTGAAATGAGAATTGATAGCGACATTGACATTGACTTGGGTGACCGTGACAAGTTGTTAGCGGTCATCAAGCATGTCCCTGCTGCTATGCGCAACGTTGACCTATTCGCAAACATCCTAGCGGGATATACATTACTGATATACCCTACGATCCGGTAAACGACATGGCTACGATTGACTATACCGAAGCTGAGAAGCGAGGATACTTCAAACTAGACATATTAAACGTTCACGTTTATGAACATGTGCGTGATGAAATGCATCTAGTAAAATTGATGCAAGAACCTGACTGGTCCATGCTCAATAAGCGAAGTATCGTAGAGCAATTAATTCACCTCAATAACTCATATAACATTATGCAGCGTATGCCAGAACCCATCGATTCTATTCCTAGACTAGCAATGTTTCTAGCAGTTATGCGTCCTGCCAAAAAGCATTTACAAGGACTGACTTGGAAAGAAGTAGCCAAAACAGTTTGGGATAAAGATCACGATGGATATGCGTTTAAGAAGGCCCACGCTATTTCGTATGCACAGTTAGTTGTCGTACACATGAATCTATTAAAGGAACAAAATGCTTAAAGAATCTATTATAGAAATCCAGGATTGGCCAGTTGAAGGTGTAAACTTCAAAGACCTTAGTAATGTATTGACGAAGCCCGGAGATTTTCGCTGGTCGCTAGATCAGTTCAAAAACTTCATGGCAGAGAACAACGTAGATTGTATTGCTGCCCCGGACGCACGAGGATTTATTTGGGGCGCCCCTGTTGCCGCCGAACTTAAATTACCTTTTCACATGATTCGTAAGCCGGGCAAGCTTCCACCACCGATCATTAGTCAAGATTATGAATATGAATATGCAAGTGGGAGTCTAGAAATCAAGGGTAATACTGATATCGGCACTGGAACCAAGATTGGCGTTATCGATGATGTTAACGCTAGTGGCGGCACTGCACTTGCTATTATTCAGTTATTGACTCGTTTAGGGGTTAAGCCAGAAGATATCTTTTATGCTTGTGTTATTGACTTGAAGTTTCTTAGCGGCAGTCAAAAGATTCGTGAAACCGGGGTGACTATGATTTCATTGGTGGATTATGACTCCTAAACAGGTACAACGTAAGCTCAACACTATCCTAAATAAGCAAATGAAATTGCGTGAGGAATTGGGCGAACTTCAAATACTTTGTACACACCCCGATGTGACAAAACAATATCGCGGCGATACAGGAAACTATGATCCTAGTCAAGATTCGTACTGGATCAATTGGCATTGCCCAGACTGTGATAAAAGATGGACAACGCCGCAAGACCGAGAGAACCTTCTAAAGCCGGGAAGAAAGATACTATGAACGATATCATTTTACTAGCAATGCCCGAAGAGGCACCGAATCTAGTACACAAGAATAATGTATTCTTAACTGGTGTTGGCAAAGTAAATGCTGCTATCAGAGCAGCGACATTGATTGAACGATATAAGCCCAAGAGAGTATTCAACTTTGGTACTGCTGGTGGCATTGGAGTTATGCCAGGAAAGCTTTACAAGTGTACTTATTTTAGCCAACGTGACGTTGTTCTCGGCGGTTGCCTGTCTGGACCCCAAATTGATGAACTACATGCACCTATTAAGATAGGAACTGATGGTGTAAGACTGAGTACCGGTGATAATTTTGTTACCGACACTTATGGCATCGTTGCCGACTTAGTTGACATGGAGGCTTTTGCGATTGCTAAAGCTTGTAAGCTTGCAAATGTGGAGTTTATATGCTACAAGTATATCAGCGATATGGCAGATGAGAATGCAGCCGATCACTTTGTGGATAGTGTACATAAAGGTGAAGCTTGTTATATTGAAATTTTGAAAGAGTACGGCATTACATTATGAAACCATTAATTAAACATGCACGATCATTTCCTGTTACTATCTTCATTGCAGGAAGTTACAGCAAGGCAATGAAGATTGTGCAGAAGTATTGTGACGAAGTAGGATACTGCGTTACGATTGACCATACATACTATGTATATAAGGATGGTAAGGAAGAAGGGGTAATCGTTGGACTCATCAACTATCCTAGATTCCCCAATGAACCTAAACAAATTATTGATAAGGCAATTGAGATTGCAGAATTGCTTAGGGTAGGACTAAATCAAGAGTCTTACTCAATTCAGACACCGGATGACACAATCTGGTATAGCTATAGAAAGGGTGACGTAACCAATGACTGAATATAACCTAGAACTACTTCCTGAAGGTCATCCGCAACTCCTTGAAGTCTGTGATGAATGGGACTTTGAAAATGATGGAAGTCCAGAAGACCTCGTGAAGCAAATGTCAATCTTTATGACTAACAACGGGGGCGTGGGACTCGCTGCACCTCAGGTAGGTATTAAGAAGCGACTCTTTATCATGGGCAACTTTATCAAGCTAGTTGCTTGCATCAACCCTAAGATTGTATCCTTGTCAGAAGAACGTGACAATGACTTAGAAGGATGCCTAAGCTTCCCTGAATTGTTTATGAAGGTCAAGCGCCCGGCTAGTGCTGTTATACAGTATCAGACTATTACGGGTGAAGTTATTGAGCGTGAATTGACTGGATTCGAATGCAGAGTGTTCTTACACGAATATGATCATTTGATTGGTGTTACGTTTGATCAGCGCGTAGGTGATTTGTCGTTTAAGATGGCCAAAGATCGTAGAAAGAAAGAGTTAAAGAAGAAATCTAGGGCATTCGCTTCACAAGCGTAATGCTTCTGCGTTTCGCTCTTTTCTTTGTGAAGTCTGTCATACAAACAATAGGACCATGAACGATTTCTAATCCTTTGTTATTAAAAGTTTTGATATAGGGCTTGAAAATAGTCCATTCTTCTTTCAAGAAAATGTTAATGGGAATCGATCTATTCGATTCCCACCACCATACATCACCTAGCTCTAAAAATTTGGCTCTGAGTTCAGGTTGAACGATTGCCCCATAGTCATACATTGTTGTCACACTATCATCCCTGTTCTGGATGATGCCCACGTAATCTTGATTACTGTAGGTGCATATTGTGATGAACGGATGGTTTTCACTCAGCTTCTTGAAAAATTCTTCATTCATAATCTAATCTATTTACACCTGTTTACCCAAACTATTTATTTTAGTAATAAATACTTGATAAGGAGAAAGATTTGTGTACACCACCTCAGTCACGATATTGCCCGGCATGCAGTGTTCAATGATGCAATGCCAGTCAATGCATAATCCAAATCTAATGCTTTTGAGATTAATACCTCAGTGCCATCATAGTTCAATACTCTGCACGTAATGTA
>OGWF01000076.1_pt1 | contig 14718 bp, 22 predicted proteins | sample 1575951 | NCBI WGS metagenome assembly OGWF01 (sample SAMN07581523, study PRJEB24739) | freshwater metagenome | place: Singapore | collected 2015-01
GTTTCCCAGTCACGATAATGTCCTGTTACAGCTAGCGATCAGACTCTATTTTTGGTGCAAAGAGCAGGGGTTCCTCGATCAAGCTCCGACGAGGGTCCCTACCTTCGAGGAATTGTTCGACTCCTCCGATGAGGCAGCGATCCTCGCAGCATCAGCGATGGATGAGTCAGGCGATCTCGATCCAGAGAGCGATACAGAGGTCGAGTCGGATGAATAAGGGGAACCAGTCGGCAATATGGATCTTGGCCGGTCTCGGTCTCGTGATCCTGCTCTCGACTCCTAAGCAGGTCGTCGATCCATTGCCATCTGGCTCAAAGTCGATAACAAAAACGGTCTCTGAGACTCTGCCGAACATTCGCGCAGCGTACAAGAAAGCATTCGAGGAGGCAGCGCGAAAGATCGAGGATGGGTCGATCGCGAATCAGGAGCAATGGGTCGCGTTCATCAAGACGAATGCAGGGACGAAACATCGAGAAGCATTGGATCGCGTCTATGACGCAATCGATGCGATGGAGCTACCAGCAGAGTTCAAGGGTCGCGAGAAGGAAGTCGCGGATCTCAATCGTCAGATCGGGAGGGCTTGGTGATGGGAGCGAGCACTCCAAGAGCACCAATCACGAGGCCGGCGCAAGCAGAGCCGGTCTACAAGAGCGATCGCGATCGATACATCGAATCACTCACAGCAGCATCGACGCACGACGCAGAGAGGATCGCGAAACTATCAGACAATCAGACCGGTGGATTCGTCGTCGGTGGGATCATCTGCATCCTCATCTCTCTGTTCGGTGCAGCGGTCTGCGTCGAGTTCAAGCAGGTCAAGGAGCGACTGATGAGACTGGAGAAGATCGTCGGCATGGATGAGATCGGGAGGAGAAAATGAGATCAATCCTCAAGCGAATGAAGACAGGGATCGACGAACTCGATGAATGGGCGATGGAGTCGCATTTCCACATCCAGATCGTCCATGTGGTCTGCTTCCTCATTGGCTACATGATCGCGATACCATTCTCTGTGCTCCTAGCGATTCTTGGTGGACTGCTGAATGGAATCATGTTCTGCATGAGGGAAAAACCGCGAGGGCGCATCTGATGGACTTCACGCGACATCGATGGTTTTTCTTCACGGTCCTGGGTCTGCTCTGGCTCTCAGGGATGTCCCTGCTGATCTTCTGTCTATTTCGCATTACCTGATTGGAGTATCTGATGGATCAAGAGTGGACAGGCTATGCGATCGAACTAGAAAATCGCGACAAGCTCAAGAATGAGTCGGTCGCTATGGAGTTCACGTTCCGCGACTTCCAAGCACCAGAGGAGATCGATCCTCGTCCGTACATCAGGCACGACAAGCAAGGCGGGATGGGTTCCTGTGGCGGTTTTGGGAATACGAATTGCGGCGAGTATCTATGGGGTCTAGCGAACGGAGGATGGAGCGACGAGCGACAGTTCTCGCCATTGTTCAGCTATCTGGAGGCGCAGCGACTCGATGGACTCCTCGGACGAGATCGAGGATCGACGATAAGCAGCGGTCTGGAGGTCTCGAAGACGATCGGCTATCTGGAGGCGAAGGATCTACCATACAGGACTCCATATCCTGCGAATGCGACGAGCCTGATCACTCAGGAGATGCGAGCGAAAGCCGGAGAGTTCAAGATCCGGTCGCATACATGGCTCGAATCGTATGACGATGTGTTTAAGTACCTTTCAAGCGAGTCGGGCGTGGTCTATCCTGGGACTCCGTGGAACAACTCGTTCTATGCTGCGAATGGGGTCTTGGAGAGCGTTTCATTTACGAGTCGCGATGGAGGTCATGCCTACTGCTTCGCAGGATACAGCAAGCGAAAGGACTCGAAGAATCGCAGCTACATCTGGCGACTCAACTCGCACAACGATTCCTGGACCGAGGTCGCTCCATCAGTCATCGACGCATTGTGCAAACATCAATACAGTTCCATCGTCGGAATGTCGGATCTCCTGACTCCTGGACCGAGGAAGATGGTCTGGAAGAAGGACAGGCCACTGGAATGAGTCAAAAAGCGAAACCGAAAGGATATACCATGTTTGCACTACTGATCATCATCTGCATCGGACTCTGGACCGGTGAGCAATCGAGGCAAGCCGATTCGCAGCGAGCGATAGAGATCGAGATCTCGCAGAGCGACTCGCAGCTGGTCGAGCAGGTCGCGAGCGTTGGTTCCTCATTGAGCCAGGCCGACATCGAGCAGAATCTCGACGATCCGAAACCGATCCCATCTCCGAGCGACAAGTCAGCAGCAAAGGAGATCATCGTCTTCGTGGGAGTCGATTGTCCTCCATGCGAGAAGTGGAAACGATGCGAGATGCAGCGATTTCAGGACGCAGGATGGAAGATCGCAATCTGCGAACCAGGGAATCACAACTGCCGACTGACACCGACATTCTCGATCTCTGCCGATGGAAAAACAGTCGAGAAGGTTGGATACATCAAACTCGAAGAAATCGCAGAGGTCCTCAAGTGACTCAGGAATCCATGCTTGTGATTTTCGGTAGTGCGGTTCTCACTGGTCTCAGCGGAGCAGTCGGTGTCCTGTTCAACATGCACGTCAAGGAGAAGGCGCAGACCAGGGCCGACTACGAGAAATGCATGGCAGAGAACGAGGCATGCCGAAAGGATCGCGATGTCTTGCATGGGAAGATACAGGAACTGTCGATGGAAATAGGAAAGCTGTTGAGGGGGTAGGGCGATGACTTTGAAGTACAGACAGGCGATAGAATCCATTGAGGACTGGCAACTGCTGACGGATTCAGCGATTGCGTTAAGACTCACAGAGAAGACGCATCTCTGGCAAGATCCAGAATGGTGGAGCGCGTGGGGTGTGGCAACTGTAATCGGAGCGCGAAATGTCAAGCCGTTTCTGGATCGACTTCGACAGAGCGATTTCGACTGGGTTGCCGATGCGCTCGTCGGACATAAAGCACCTTTCGGGAATGTCGATGTCAATAATATGATGTTGGCGTCAGGTGATCCAGACATGATCAAGATCGCACAGGCGACAGTCAGATTCATCTCGATCTGCGAGCGGTTCGGACTCCCTGATGATCAGCAAGCAATCATGCTAGATGTCAAGGAGATGCGACTGGAGATCCTGCGAAAGGCACTCATCGCTGTCGGAGCAGAGCGTTGGAACATCTTTCATCGAGCAGTCCTCGCGTGGGATGGCGATCCTAACACGGAGCCGCAATTGTGAGTATTAGCTTAGTCTCAAACGCACAAGCAGCAGCGGACACGGTCGCAATGCCAACGCATGCGACCGGCGACTTGATTCTGGTTTGCACTACTAATGACAACGCGGCAACATCTCCAACGCTTCCAACTGGCTATATCAACTTATGGGCACTGGGCAGTGGCACGGGTGCGATGACGGTCGGATATAAGTACGCACAGAGCAATGCTGAAACGACAGGGACTTGGACGAACTCCGATCAGACAAGCGTGACGGTGTGGAGAGGATCTTCCAACACAATCGTCTGGCCTTGGTTCATTTCAGCGAATACGGGCACATCAACAAATATGCTTTGGACGGCTCAATCGGGCGGCACGTTTCGGACTTCGAGCGAAGATAACGTGCTTTTCGCCTATGGGCATAATCGATCAACGACGAACAACCTAGCACAGACTCTTGGAGCGTTGACAAATCTGTTTGAGCAAGGCGATGGGACGAACTTTCAATGTGCTGGCAAGTATCAATTGTCAAGAACAACAGTCTGGTCGGGAACGACATTGACGATGGCAACTTCGGCGTTTTGGCGTACGGTTATGCTCTGCTTGACTGAGCAAACTGGCTACGGTTTTACTGGTGGCGGCAGGATATTTTTCCGACCAGGACTCAACGGAGGTCATGACTAATGAAACGAAAGATTCTGGCTGGAACGACGAGTCTCTCTCTCCCTGTGGTAATCTACGACAATACATCTACAACTGGCGCAGGTCTCAGTGGCGTGACTCACAGCAGCAGCGGTCTAGTCTTTGAGTATAGGCGGCAGGGGCAATCCTCCTGGACATCGGTCACTCCGGTCAGCAAGACTCTCGGAACGTACACATCGGGCGGGATCGTCGCGAGCGGATCGCGAGCAGGTCGGTACGAGATCGACATACCAGATGCAGCAGTCGCAGCAGGTGCGAGGTTTGTCGAGATCTGTCTGCGTGGCGTGACGAACATGCATCCTGTGGACATCGAGATCGAACTCGATGCCGTCAACTATCAGGACTCGACGAGGTTCGGTCTCGGTGCGATTCCGAACGTGGTGCAGGGCAACTCAGGAGCATTGCCGACAGGGGATGCAAGCGGTCGCGTGACGGTCATCGCGAATCAGGATAAGACTGGATACTCCCTGACTCAGGCATTTCCGGCGAACTTCTCCGCTTTGAGTATCGACGTAAGCGGTCAGATTAACAGCGTTGGAATAGTCGATGAGCTAGGGCCGAACGCACTACTCGCAAACGATTTGGCGAGCGAAATCGGAGTCGCGACTTTTAGCCAATTGACGACTTATGCCTGGCCGACCAACTCGCTCGGAAAGCACATACTGATCAGCAACGACAATAATCGCTCGGTCAAGGTGGTCGGGGCAGGTGCGGGGCATGTCGCAGCAGACATACACGAACTACAGCCGGCAGTCATCGAAGCATCACATTTCGCAGCAGGAGCGATCGATGCGAATGCTCTGGCAGCTGACGCAGCGACCGAGATTGCCACCGTCAAAGCCTTCAGCCTTCCAATCAAGCGCACGTTGTGCCGCTTCCTTCATGCCAGCGTTAGGTCTGTACTTCATCTCGAAAGACCGGATCGCAGGGACAGGAGCATCGGTAGTCTGTACCGGGATTGCCTGCGGGTGTAGTTGTCCTTCATCCTCTGGCACGGCTTCAAGACCAGCAATGCGCTTTGCTTCCGCTCTATCAATGATGCCAGCCTTGTACAGTTTCTCAGCTCGGTCTGCCTCTGCCGATAGGTCATCAGCCAACGCCCTGACCTGCTCAAGGTCATACTGTACAAAGTCACCTTCCTGCGTCTCTGGATACTCTGGCAGGAGGTCTGCGGTAATAGCATCGGCAAGGACACGCAGGAGTGGAACCATGCCATCCTCCCACGCTGCCTGCTGGGCTCTCTCATAGTTGCTGTATGTGCTACGCTCAAGACCAGCACCAAGACCTAAGACCATCGGGTTGATACCTAGGGCTGAACAGATACGCTCCTCAGGTACACGTCTCACGGAATCCAAGGCAAGCTCAGACGGGGTCAAGGATACCCTGTCCATCTTGTAGGCTCCGGTCATGACAACGATTCCACCTGAACCATCGCCGGTAAGGTCTTCATGCAGTTGACGCTTGACCTGCCGTGCATCGTCCATGCTGATGTCTACGGTCTGGTCTTTGGCATCAGGGCCAACGATAAGGCTAGGCATAGCACCATTCGCCAGCAAGCCATAGGCTGTGCTAGATGCGGTGTTGTCGGTTGCAATCTCTCGCAGGACAGCGGTTACCGGGCTACGTCCAAGCCTGATATCGCTAGGGTCTCTGCCGTACCGGATGTGGATGATATCGGATACCGGGATGTCGAAAGAGCGACCATCCGTGGTGTACACGTAGTGGGTCAAAGGGTTGATACCGTTACCGACAGGTCGCACCATGTCTTGCGGCAAGAACTGCAAAGCAGTAACCACACCACGGGTTGTGCTTCGAATCTTGCGTAAGTAGGTATTCCCGAAAAGCTTGTAATCCTGAATCACCCAGCCCCAGAACAGAGAACCCATAACCATCGGATCCGGTTGAGCCATAAGAGTGATTACCGGGTGGTCTTCAACGGGCTCCGCTTGCTGGCTGTCTACGGGTCTATAGTACTTCGGAGTGGCCTGTGGATAGTTGCGAACGTACCAGTCGATGGCAGATGCCACAATACCGTTTAGTCCAAGGTCTCCCGCTACCCTTGACCAGTCTTTGGTAGAACCTGGAAGCGCACGACGGAGCAGTGTTTGCAGCTGACCAGAGCCGTACCCGGTAAGGTAGATGTCTCTCGACTGGCTAAGTGGCAGCGGTAGTGCCTGTGTCGGGTTGGCTGCGGCTTTATTTCCAAGGAAGCGGTCAAAGATACCCATGTGCCTAGTATCCCACAGGCAAAGAAAAAGCCCCCTTGCGGGGACTGTATGGCTCTTTATTGTTATTGGTTCGTTACGACATCCTTAAACTCTCGTTCTTTGACTGCAAATTTATATCCTTTGCACCATGGGATTCTCATAGATTGAACACCGCAACAACGACCAGTACTGTCGCATTCGATGAGATTTCCGTTATCACTTACCCAGTAGTAAGTGTTGCTTCGCCCTCGGTTATAAGGAGGCATAACCACAATTACACGACCACAAGATAGTTCGTACATGATGTCGAAATTGATACCACTGTTCATCTAAACCTCCATCTATATAATGTCAATGATATACGATATAGGTATATATTATGTCAAGAAAACAGTAGATATATTTTCAAACGGCTCCCCATCCTTTACGTTGTCCGATGACTTGCCAAGCGTAAGCCATTGCATCAACCACGTCATCATGCCTGCCAACAGGAAACGATAACAACTCATCCTGCCAGTAACTTGGCAAGCCTTCAACGTGTACTACCTGCCCTTGCTCGTACCGAGCTTCCAGAGGCCCAAAGCGGGTTATCTTGTCACGGTCTGGGCGTATCCCCCGGATAGGTAGTTTCGTGCGCCTCATGAGCTCTTGCACAACAGCCGCCTGATACTGCACCTGCTCGATGCCGATCATGGTCGGTTTCCACTTATCGGCCATGGCTTCAATGAAGCGCAGGACGCTGGCAAAGTCTGCACGGGTACGGTTGACATCTAGCACGTAGATCGTGCCATCCTCTGCACGGCTCAGAGCAACCACGGCAGTGTAGTCTGCCTCCGCCTTTGTCGAGATAGCAAGGTCAACACCAAGGTAGACCGGCAAGCCTTCAGGAGCATCGCCAAAGCGTAGCCACTCCCGCTTGATTCTGGCTCCCGCAGCATCCACGAACTCGGCTAAGTACTCCTGCCTGAAGGCTATCGATGGCAAGGATTCCCCAGCCTTAGCTACTTCTTCAGGGTCTATCCAAGGGTTAGCGGTTGTAGGCATCTGCCATGCCATCCAGTCTTCATCTACACCGGCCATGGCGTGTAGGGACTTGAAGTAGTTGCTACCCTTGGGAGTGCTAAGAAAGAAAGCATCTCCCCGGTAATCGGTTAGCGTCGGTCTGATCGCTTCCGTCCATGCCTGCTCCAGATGCCTTGCCATTGCAGCTTCATCGATGATGACTCGCTTGTACTTGCGTCCACGGGCTACTGTGCTGGGGTCATCAAGAGTCCAGTAATCGATTGCTGCCCCGGTTATCAACTCAATCCTAGGTGCAGGTGTCTGCACAGCTCGCCGAATAACGGGCTGGTAAATCCTCTTGTGGTCGTTGTACGCTTCCTCCAGCAGTCGGTAGGTAGGAGCAAACCATGCACACGGTAGACCGTCCCGCAGTACCGGATCGGATAGCAGATTCCCGCCTAGTGTTGTTTTGCCGAATCTTCTTCCACAGGCAAGCACGTTGTACCGCTTGGCTTCCCGTAGTATCACCTGCTGGGCATCGTGAGGTCTTGGAAGCACCAGCCGAATATCAGGCAATGCCAGTAGAACCTAATCCACCAACACGGTCTTCTAGCGGTACATCGTCCCCGGTGAAGTACTGCACAAAGACAACCTGAGCGATACGCTCACCCTTCTCAATAACCCAATCACCCTGCGTCCTATTGTGCAGTAGCACCTTGATGGTGTCTGCGTAGTCTGCATCGATGATTCCTGGAGCGTTAGCAACAGCAAGACCACGTAGGGCAAGACCAGACCTAGAGCAGACCATAGCGCAGAGGTGCGGTGGAAAGATGGCAAGTGTACCTGTGTCAATGCCAACGGTAGCACCAGCCGGAATGATAATGTCCAGCTGTGAGCGTAGATCGTACCCGGCAGAATGCTTGGTAGCCCTTGTCGGCTTTACCCCGTGAAACCTAATGTCTGCCACTATTGTTCCTCCGCATCATTGTCCTGAATACTTGCACAAAGACAAAGAGCAGGACACAAACAAGAAAGCCTGTAGGCGTTATGTCATCTGGGATGTGCTTCATGGCTTATCAGCGTACTCCACGATTACCTTGACCGGGCTGCCATCTGCGCCTGTCTGTTCTACCCTGCTTGACCACTCGGCTTTGTGCTTTCGTTCAAGCCACCATGCTGCCGCTTGCCATGTCGTGTCAGCTGCTTTTTGAATGATAGCGACGTTGCGTACCTCGGCATCAGACTCTGCCTTTTTTACAGCCTCCGCAAATTCCGACTTATCAGCAAGCCAGTTTGCAAAGGTGTCTTCTGAAATACCAGCGTATCCACAAGCAGCTCTGCGTGTATTGCCTGCCCTGAGTGCTTGTGTAATACGGGTTGTTGTTTCTTCGCCGTACTTTGTAGGTCTACCTGCCATCTAGTACCGCCTTCTTGCCTGTAGCGTTTTCCCATCGCTGAATGATTACGTCGCAGTACTTAGGGCTGATTTCCATCCCGTAGCATTTGCGGTTGGTCTTTTCAGCTGCGATCAATGTAGTACCAGAACCTAGGAATGGTTCGATTACAATCCCGTCTGCTTCCGAGCTTGATTTAATGCATCGCTCAATCATAGCCACTGGCTTTGGTGTTGCGTGTCCTAGCCTATCTTCACCAGTGACACCGGGATATTCCCACACGTCTGTCATGTTGTCGTGTGTATTGTCAAAGTATGCCCGTGTTGCATAAAACTCCCGCTTGAGTTCGTCATACTCCCGCTTGAGTTCGTCATACTCCCGCTTGAATACGTCATGCCTTAGTGATTGCATCTTTTTGTATTCTGCTTCAGTTGGTAAAGACCATTGGGATTTAGTGAAATAGTGCTTTCCCATGAAGTTACATAGGTGTTTATCCCAGTCTTTCTTCGGGCTAAACTTATCCCACTCATCAGCCAAATATTTGCGTATAGGCTCCCAGCCTTCCCAATAGTTGTCAGCGTTGTTGTTGAATCCTTGCTCGCCAATCATGAAGAATAAACACCGCTCGCTACCTGTAGGGTACTGGCGGTGTTTATCGCTCATGCGTCCTTGCGCTTGATTCTTTTGCCAGACTACTTCATTGCGAAACGTCAAGCGTTCTACGTCCTTCAAGCCACCAATGAACCACAACCGCCAAAGGTCTTCAGCGTTGCCCCAAATGTAAACGCTTCCGTTGTCGCTGAGTACTCGCCTAAACGCTCGAAACCAATCCATCTGGAATCGGTCAAGCTTATCGACGTATAGGTTGTCATTCTCTACGCCGTCTTTTTCCTTACCCATTCCATACGGTGGGTCGGCATGAATAAGACTAGCAGTAGCACCACCCATCAACCGCTCAACATCATCTGCCTTCGTGCTGTCCCCGCAGAGCAAACGATGGTTACCAAGAATCCAAAGGTCTCCCGGCTTGCATCGTGTCTCGACTTCCTCTGGCACTTCATCCGGATCGGTTAGCAGTTCCTCTGGCTCACCTGTCCCGGTCAAAGAATCAATCAGCGCATCAAGGTCATCTGCTGAATATCCCGTACCATCAAGCCCGATAGATGTGTTGGAAAGTTCAGCCAAAATGTCGGTAATCTTGGTTGTATCATCCTGCCCGATGCGTGTTGTGCGGTTGTCTACTACAAGGATTCTCAGCTCTTCTTCGGGCGTAACATCCACCCATTGAACAGGCACGGTTTCCCATCCTAGAGCCTTTGCAGCCATCACCCGATGATTTCCCGCTAGGATGTGTTTAGTGCTCTGGTTAGCCACCACAGAGCCATACCAGCCATTGACAGCCAGTGACTTCTTGATTGCCTCCACGTCTCCGTGGTTAGCGTTGCGTGGGTGGTGCTTGAGCAGGTCAATAGCGACCTGCTCAATCCCCTTGTTGATTACTCTACTTGCCATTCCAGCCAGCCTCAATTTTCTCTTGTGTGATTTTGATGACGGCTGCTCTCATTCGTTCTTCGCTGATGCCGTGAGCCTTAGCCCGTTTTTTGACATCGTTGTACAACCACTTTGTGTACATCTCGTTATATACCGCCAAGCATCCCGCACCAAGCAGGACACCGAGTGCAAAAAGTATCATTCTGTCACCTTGGTCATCTTATTACCTCCCAATCGTCTCGATGGTTTCCCTCATCATCGAAAAGGTCACGCATCAGCAGTACATAGCCTTGCCATCTTCTACCGTTGTAATGCCTGACCTGCTCGCCTTGTGAATGCTCAATATGGCAGTTACCTGCCCATGTAGCCCGCCTAATACATTTGCCCCGCTTTAGCCACCGTGCGGCCTCGTAGAACCTCAATCAACCACCGTCCAGTCGTTAGCCAGAACATCAGCACCACGGAAGTAAGCAGGGCCTGCATAATGTCGGTTACCGATGCCGTCAAGCTTGTACATAACCAGAGCATTGTCACGTATTGCGTAATGCAGTCTTGCTCCGTCTCTGGCTACAAAGCGTCCTTCCTTCATGTGCATGGTTGCAGCTGAGAATCCAAAGCGGCAGTTATAGTGGACAGATTTAGGTGCAAAGGATGCAACCGGAGTGGTGATGAGTTGATCATATCCAACGCTTTCGGCATAGGCGAAAATCTCAGGGTCTCGTATCCACTTCTCCACATTCTGTCGGTGTGCTATTTTCTCGGCATCTTTCCAAGCTCCAGTTTTGTTGTATATCTCAACAGCCAGTCGGATGCGTTCCTTCTTTTGTTCGGTTGTAAATGCTTTAGCCATTGAGTGCCTCTGCTTCGCTTGCAATCCGATCAGCAAAGGCAACGTCCCTGGTTACTGAGTAAGCCAAGTACCAGAGTGCCTTGATGCTGTCAGCGTTAGGTGTGCCTTTGTGTGGCATCCGTTGGATGTACTTTAGGACATTCCCTGCAGCAAAGTCCAGCCCCCAGTCGTCTATGACGCTGATGGCCTGAATTTGCGATGTCCGGTAATGCCCGGTCAATATTCCAGAATCTCCCACTGATTGTTGAGAACCATATCCTGCAGAACGCTGTTCTGTGTGCGGGTATCTGCTTGCTTATCGTTTAGGGTGATACGGTCGGCTACTACTTCGATGTAGCGTCCATCAGCCCAAGCGATACACCGAACCTTGCAGCCAAACTGTAATGCCTTCAGAGCTTCAAGTGCTGTGCATTGTGTTGCAGTCATGCTGTCACCGCCATTGGTGTATGAGACATCATCTTGTCGATTTCATAGGCTACTGCCCAGATGTCAGCGATTACGTCGGCTGGTTTGAGTGAATCAATCCAGTAGGGATTTTGTACAGTCCATCCCCAATACTTGCCATCGTGCAGACCAGTTCGTGCGCCAGTGAGTTCAATCAAGATGTCAAGTTCACCTTTGACCATATTTATCTCAGAATGGTCGCTTGATACTTTGATTGTAAGTGGGCAGTCAATAACTGCAAAAGGGTCAGTGCTTCGATTGATAGCACGTTCTGCCATCTCTTTGATGGCTTCGGCGATTGATTGGTTAGTTTGTTTCATGTTCTTATCTCCCAAGATGGAGGCAGGTTACCCTGCCCCCGAATACAAGTTACCCGTTACTATGCATCTTCAAACGGGTCGGTAATATCTTCCTGCACTACTTTTTTCAGTGGCTTTGTAGCTGCCACTTTGACAGGCTTTACGGTTTCGATGATGTTGGTCAGTTCGCCGTTCATCTTCTGCCGTGTTCCAACCACTACCTGCCATGGCTTGGCTTTGAGGGCTTCAATGTCAAGTGCCTGGAACTGTTGGCTTGTCATGCGTCCAACCATGCCATCCAGCAGGATTGTGAGCTTTGCCCGCTCGTTACCGTAAAAGGTCTTTGTAAACTGGACAAAGCGGAAAGGCTGTCCATCTTCATCACCTACTTCAGTAGTCTCGAAAATCCACTTAAAGTTAGGTTCCATTATGTCTGGGTTGTCGAATGACTTACCCTGTACTGCTTCGCAGTCAATCAGCGCACAGGCGTAGATGCCTGCTTCTGCTACGCTGTACTTTTTTCCGCTGCCTTCCGAGAACTTCCCGTGTTGTGCAAAAAATCCCATCGTTTCTCCTTTGATCCACTGGATCTCTAAGATGTCGGCAGTGCTGCGGGAGACCCTTACGCCTGAAGCCCTTGCACCACCGACATACAGAATATATACCCTAAGGGTATCAACTGTCAAACACTTTTTTTGAGCCGTCCTTTGTGGACTTTCTCAAAGCCAGCATGGTCATGCGGAATCATGACATAAGTGTCATATTTGCAAAGACCATCAAGAGTGCAGAATGGTTGCCATGTGCCATCCCAGTGAACAAGGACTACCTTTCCGTCTTTGAGTCGTAAGTAGGTTTCTCTGTCATCTCGGCGCACCCATCGATCCAGCGAAACCTTACCACCATACAACAACCAAGCACGTACACCATGCCATCGCTGTTCCCACTTAGGGTCTTTGCGTTCTTCCATCACATAGGCCTGTAGCTGTTCCCAGTTCATCGGCACTTTCTTTTGTCTTTCCATTTGTCGTTCTTCTTTCTTGGCGATACCTGTACCGCCGCCTTAGCGGCAGGTACACGGTTCGCCCTTTCGTTCCCCCAACCAGCCCTTTTCGGGCTGGGGGGTGAGAGTCTGAGAGAGGGGGGTGTATTTCAAATGTGTACTAATAAATATTCTTAAGGGGATACACATTTTCAGTACACCTTTTAACGCCTGTAATACTTCCCTTCACGGCACTCAATAAGCTGCAAAGTCACGGCATCGGCTACGGTTTCCCACACTAAGTTTCTGCCTTTCTTTATGCCAGCACAGATGCCGTTTTTGGTCTTTCCGGGATTGTCTGTCACGTATTGAACAATCCGATCTAAGACCTCTGATTCAGAACCAGCACTCGTTATCTGCTCAATGGCTATCTTCCCTGGAGTGTCAACATTCAACTTGTATACAAAGTGAACCCACTCATCTTCTCCAATATGTCTGTGCTTGACCGTACGCACGTCATATGTCTTGGCTTCGATGTCATGGTTGATAGTTAGCACCATGTCGGCTTGTGCGGCTAAATCAGAGGCTCCACGCATACTGTCCTGTGTGATGGCTGTACCGGGTGCAACCTTCTTATTGTGATGTAAGACAATGACAGCAGCTCCTGCATCAATAAGCTCATGAAACCGATCATAGAGTTTTGCCACTGCTCCATTGTCGTTTTCGTCCATGCTATGCACACGGACAAAAGTATCAATAATCACTAACCGTATTTCGTGTTCCTTTATGTATTGAACTAACTTCTCAACATAGAAAGGCCTGTCTACTTTAGTGTTTTGTTTCTGTATGACATGGAGGTTTGGTATGTCGTCTTCATGCATCATGCAGAAGCGGCCCCAAAATCTCTTTTTTTCAATCTCTTCATTGATGTACAAAACCTTTGCTCGGTTTGTCTCAATAAAGTTACACCAAGGCCTACCAGTAGCACAGGCAATGGCTAGATCAATACCAAGCCACGACTTTCCTGAGCCCGAACCTGCGGCGATAAAGTGCAAGCCCTTATGGATTATCATATTGTCCACAATCCAGTCTTCTTCGTGGCAGTTCATACCCTCTTCTTTGAATCGCCACCAGTCCCATATTTCAAAGACTGGGTCTTCTTTTGGTTCGAGTGATTTGAGTTTGTCTGCCAGAAGTTCAGATGCCGCCATCTGTTGTGTGTACAACTCCCGTACACCTTCATCCCATTCAGCCCAAGCACGTCCGACTTTGTCACCGACTTCCCAATCCTGTAGCGGTGGATCTAACCACTCCTGATTGAAAGCCCTAGCCGCAGCGAGTCCACCAGTGTAGTCAATGCGTGTAGATCGTAAATACCCAACGTAGGCGGTTAGAGCGTTATCCCTGCCACCATATGGGCCTCCTCCTTCGGGATGCTTCTGGTAAAGCTTTGCAAGCGTCCCATCACCATCAGGCTGTCCGGGTTGTCGTTCTCTCCGCTCTGGCTTCGGGTCGGGTACTCCACCCGTAAATGTCATGATGTCGAACGGTTCATCTTCCAAAGTAGTACTCCAAAATCTCAGGCAGGTCAGCCTTGACGATATCTAGCCTGTATTCCCAATCCGGGTTAGTTTCAAACGCCATACAGGCTTCCTCAGCCTCAAGCATAAAGATGTCTAGCAGGTCGGTTATCCTACCGCTTGCATGACGTATCCGTGGCTCTGCCCTACCAAGCTGTCCCTGCTTTGCGGAAGCCAGCAGAGCATCTAACCGAGCATCCCCAAGGTGTCGAACAATCAAGGATTCCTTGTAGGTTGGCTTGATGCCCCCACCCTTCAAAAGCGTCACGGGCTTTGGGTTGTCTACATCCTTCCAGTTGATAGTTCCTGGAACCCGCAGGATGCGATCTACGTTCTGTACATTGTCAGTACCAAGGATGATGTGGTTTGCCCATTGTCGCATCCTAGCCTCCAGCGTTGTCCTGTCCCGCTGGTTAGATACGGTCACGACCTTGGCGTTCAGCTTGTAACCATGCCAACCATTCCCGGTAGATACCACTATGTCGCAGCTGTCAAGTAATCCTTGACTACTCCCCGGTACTTTGGAATCTAAATCGATCCATACTGCACCGACCTGCTCGATGGCATCCTTG
>OGWF01000077.1_pt1 | contig 14631 bp, 11 predicted proteins | sample 1575951 | NCBI WGS metagenome assembly OGWF01 (sample SAMN07581523, study PRJEB24739) | freshwater metagenome | place: Singapore | collected 2015-01
TTCCCAGTCACGATAATGCCTGTTTTCAGGATTACGTTCTTTTAGAAATTGAATACGTTTTCCATTTTCAAAAACAAGTGAATCTCCTTCAATTTTAAAAGCGATTGGAAATCGTCCATGTACACTATCGTATTTCAATAAATGAGCAGCTGTTTTAATATCTACTAAATCATTTATTGCATTGATTTGAATGTCGTTTCGTTGTAAAGCTACGCGGGTAACATATCTTCCGATACGCCCAAACCCATTAATTCCTATGTGTTTCATCTCAGTCGCATTTTGAAAAAGTAAAACCCAATCAGAATTTTTTAGTTCTAATTGGGTTTAATAAAGTTAAAAAAAGAAATGAATACTTGATCTTATTTTACAAAAATTGTCAAGGGTTTTCTTTTTGTTTTTCCATTAACAGAAATTTCTACGTCAAATTGAAATGATTGCCCACTTCCTACCATGTTTATGTATTGTAATGCTTTTGGAGTTAAAACATCTCCTGATCCTGTCGTACTGATATTTGCTCCAGGAATATAGAGTCTCCAATTCAACACTTTTAAAGGAATATTTAATGGTACTGTTGGACTGTTTTTTAAAAATAATTTTGAAATAGTTCTTATTACTGAGCGACCTTCTTTTTTACCATCTTCTAAATTATTCTATACAACTATACCGAACGTAATACTGAGCGAAGCGAAGTATTAAGTGAAGGTAGATGAGCGAAGCTCATCTTTAAGATAAAAGATATAACCCTAAGTTAGTATAAATGACTAACCATGGGAATTAGAAGAATGGTAGATTGGTCTTCTTTGTAGTATCTAAGTTTTCTTCTATGAGATTAGTTATGAGTTCTCTTTCTGAAATACTAAGATTTAGAACATCGGTGTATGTAATACCACCTCTCATAAACCAAGCTAATTTGAATGCGTTGGCTCTGATGGCTTTGATTTCCCCTTCCATCTCATCCAACAGCTTCTGAATACGCTCAGGGTCTAGGTACAGAAGCCTTAATCGAAAAAATTAGTCATATTCACTGTAAATGGTTGATCGTATTCGTTTGTACAGTGTGGGCATGTAAAATGCAATGGTTTGGTTTCGCTAGCCTCACGTAGCTCTACGTTTTTGTTTTTTATCAAATCAAACGTTCTAGCATCGCAATTGCGTAGGAAATCTAGAATATATTCACGTTCGGAAACAATTGCGTCTCCTGCTTTAATATATTCGATAACTTTGCTCATAACATTGATAGCAATCTCATTCATAGCAATGAGTGCTTCACTGGATTTGTGATTTCTTTCTTCTTCATTTTCTATAGAAGCAAGATTGATAATCATTCTTTGTGCTTGAAATTGGGCTTCATTAACTTCGTTTAGCTCATTGTAATTTAACGGTCTAAATTTGATAGACAAATCGCCGACATTTAGGTGTTTAGTGTAGTCTGATGCTTTAAATCCGGCTAGGATTCTTGACAAATCCAAGTCGTATTTGGATTCTTCTTCACATTTGGGACATGTAGTATCAACTTCCATCTTGTTACCATTGGTTGCAATTTTAACTGCAATCAATAATGGATCTAAGTCTACACTTGTTATAGCCCATGGGTCTTTAATATTGGGAACGCAGCTTCTGATAACTTCCGTAACAGCAGTACCATTATACAATGCGTCAGGCGTTCTACAAGTAATTTCGTCAATTGCTGTCATTGGGTAGATAGGAAGTTCACCGTTATCAGGTAAATCAATCGTACCCTCAGGGTATCCTTGACCACCACTAGGTAGCTTTAGATATAGTGCTGGTCTACGAAAGTACTGTTTTAACGGGTTATTGTCAAGCATGTTGGCTCCTAAAAAGTTGGATATTTTCCCAAAGATAAATATATAGACTATTTATAGGTAACAAAAATGGCTGATTTAAATCCTGAACAACGGGAAATCATTGATAAAATGTTCGAATCCATCCAAAGCGTAAGCAAAGGAATGGGTCCGTTGGCGGACGAAGAAAAAGCATTAGCCGAATCTACTAAGAAAACTAGAGATAGTTTTGAATCTCTGCGTAAAAGTACAGTAGATGTTACAAAATCCTTTGGTAGTGCCAGTAAATCATTCTTTGATGCAGCAGAAGGTACAGCAAAGTACGGTAAAGCTACGAAAGAAGTAACCGGTGCTTTGGGTGATTTATTAGGTAAGATACCTTATGTTGGCTGGGCCTTCAACGGATTACTGAAAGCTATCGGTGGTGTAGTAGCCGCTACACTTGACCAAAACGATGCGTTAGTAAAAAGCTATCAAGCATTAAGTGACTTTGGTGCATTAGATGTCAGGGGCGTTGAGGGTGTATTTGCTGACTTACAACGCTTGAAGTTAGTAACTAGTCAAATAGGACAATTAGAAGGTGCATTAAAGAAATTGCAACCTGAATTAGCTGCATTGGGTGGAAGTGCAGCACAAGGTAGAGCAAAGTTTGTTGATGTTATGTCTAACATCATAGGCACTGACCTAGAAAAAGAATTAAGAAAACTTGGTTATACCCAAGAACAAATAGCTGATAATGCAGCACAATATCTAGCACGTGAAGCTAGACTGGGCAACACTCAGACAAAGAACGTACAACAACTTACACAAGAAACCGGAAAATATCTAAAAGAGTTACAAGAACTTACGATGCTTACTGGTTTGAGTCGTGAAGAACAGCAAAGAATTCGTGACCAACAACTTGCGGAAGTTAGATTCAATGACTATATTCAAGGTCTAAAAGCCAAAAATGAAACTGCAGCGGCTGAGAGATTGCAAACTTTTAGCGTAGCACTTGAAAAATTTGCAGGAAAAGATGTTGCAGCTGGATTTAGAGAACAGTTAATTAACTTTGGCGCAGTTACTGGAGACGCTAGTAGAAAGTTTGAATTGGCTACTAGAGGTGCCGGATATAGACTAGGTAAGGCAGTGGAACAAGGTACTATGGATGTACCAAGAGCCTTACAAGAATTAGGTCAAGCAGGTAACGCTACTAAGAAAGTATTTGGTACTATCGTAAATGTAGCACCTGATGTTGCAGCAGAATTGGGTCTTACTAACGAAGCTATGAGAGGTTTTGCTCAAATGATGGGCATAACTTCTAAAGAAGAATTAGATAGAATGCTGAAAGAAATATCAGCAAACAAAGGACTAATAAACGAAGAAATCAAACGTTCATTAGCAGAACGTGATTTACGATTGATGCTAGACAAACTTACTTTCGCTATTGGCGAAAAAGTCATACCTATGCTAACCAAACTAACTGAAGTAGCTAGAAACTTTGGTAAAGTAGTAGCTAGAATGCTTGACAAGTTTGGTCCATATTTAGGTTTCAAGAACATGAACCTAAGTGCATTGTTCGTTGAGGATTTAGCAGAAGCCACTGAAACTATAGCTGAGGAAACTAACAAATTACCAAAAATATTAGAAGAACGTAACAAGTTAGAAAAACAGTTAGCTGATGCTACTGCGGACAGGATCAAAAAAGAACAAGAGTTTGAAAAGAAAAAAGACTCTGGAATGGCGTTTAAGCTAAAGAAAGACGTTGAAATCGCCGCGGAAAAAGAAAAAGAATTAAAACAGAAGCTTAGAGATGTTAAAGAAGAAGAACAGAATGTAAAAAAGAACATAGAAAGTTTAGAAGATACTAGAAAACGTAAACTATCAGAAATTCAACAAAAAGCTACCGGTGCAAGAACAGAAGCTGCTGCAACTGATCCTAGAAGATTGGATGTGGGCGAAGGTAAAAAACCATTAAATGCTGCTGAATTAAACCAAACTAATGGTGTAAGTGCTACTGGTGAAAACGGTAAAACAGTTATTACTAGTGCTACTGGCGAAAAAGAGATAAGAAAAGGCGGCACAATAAGCTGGAGAAACAATAATCCAGGCAACATGAGAATGTCAGAATTCTCCAAAGCTCAAGGTGCTATCGGTGAAGCTGGGGGATTCGCAGTCTTCCCTACAAAAGAAGCTGGTGAACGAGCTAGAGAAAAGCTACTATTTGAGGCAGAATCTTACAAGAACAAAACACTAGCCCAAGCTATGCAAAGATACGCACCCGAAAGCGAGAATAACACACAGGCATATATTGATGCGTTAGTTAAAGCAACAGGTGCAAATCCAAACACACCTCTGTCTAATCTTACCCCTGACCAAAGACAAAAGATGCTTGCTGCAATGAAGCAGCATGAAGGATGGAAAGAGGGAACAATCGAAAAAGCAGCAACAGGTGGTATATTCTCTGGTCCTACTAGCGGCTACCCAGTAATGCTACACGGTAAAGAGATAGTAATTCCTATGCAAGATATCCAATCTGCATTGAAAACGAATGACGTTGAAAAGACAGAACTACCAACTGCAACTACATCCACAACTACTAACAACACTAATACTGGTCCTGACATGTCAGAAATGATTAATGTTATGGCTAGTAAATTAGATGATATGTTGGAGTATATGCGTAGATCCAACTCAACACAAGAAGAACTATTGAATTACGCACGTATGTAACAAGATAAATAATAAACTATGACTTATAAAAAGCGTTTTACCGGTGTCAATGCTACTGGACAGATGAGCCCTATCTCAGGGCGAAATAGCAATGCTGGTGCCTGGAATGGCGCTGGATACAATGTAGCCCCAACGGGTGGCTGGAACAATGACCAATTTGGTTACAAAAACTATCAGTCTAGATTACCCGAAGTGTACACCGGGCATCCAAATCGTATTGAACGATATAATCAATATGAAATGATGGATGTTGACGCAGAAGTTAACGCATGTTTAGACATTATTGCTGAGTTCAGTACTCAGAAAAACGAACAAAATAACACACCATTTGAGATAGAGTTTAGAGAAGATCCTACTCCGCACGAAGTTGAACTTATCAAAAAGCAACTTCAACAATGGTGTAAATTGAACGAACTTGATACCCGAGTTTTTAAAATCTTTAGGAATACAATCAAATATGGAGATCAAGTATTTGTTCGTGACCCTGAAAATTTTAAAATGTATTGGGTTGACATGACTAAAGTTACAAAAGTCATCGTCAATGAAAGCGAAGGCAAAAAACCAGAACAATATGTAATTAAAGATATCAATCCAAACCTACAAAACTTGTCTGTCGCTGAAAAAACAACTACTGATTTCCAAGCACAACCGCCAACAGCAGGGTATTCAGCGCCCTATAGCTACACAGTACCAAACGAACCTTATGGTACTACTGGTAGCCGATTCAGTCTAGGAATGAATGAAGCTGCGATTGACGCTAAACATATTGTGCATCTTTCTTTAACTGAAGGTCTTGATAGATACTGGCCGTTTGGTCAGTCTGTACTAGAAAACATCTTTAAAGTTTACAAACAAAAGGAACTTTTGGAAGATGCTATCTTAATCTATCGTATTCAACGTGCTCCAGAACGTAGAGTGTTCAAGATTGACGTTGGTAATATGCCAGCACACATGGCTATGGCGTTTGTTGACAGAGTAAAGAACGAAATTCACCAAAGAAGAATTCCTAGTTCTATGGGCGGCGCATCAATGATGGATGCAACATACAATCCATTGTCAATGAACGAAGATTATTTCTTCCCAGTGACCGCAGATGGACGTGGATCAAGCGTAGAAACCTTACCCGGTGGCGAAAACTTAGGTCAAATTGATGATTTAAGATATTTCAACAACAGATTAGCACGTGGTTTGCGTGTACCTAGTAGTTATCTACCACAGGGCCCTGAAGATAACCCAACGCCATTGAGTGATGGTCGTGTTGGTACAGCAATGATTCAAGAATTTAGATTCAATCAATATTGCGAAAGATTACAAAACTATATCAGTCAAAAATTAAACGACGAGTTTAAGCTGTTTATGCGTTGGAGAGGTTTCAACATTGATAGTAGCTTGTTTGATATCAAATTTAATGCTCCTCAAAACTTTGCAGCTTATCGTCAAAGTGAATTGGATACAGCACGTGTCGCTGTGTTTCAAACAATGGAAGCGTTCCCGTATATCAGTAAGCGTTTTGCAATGGAACGTTTCTTGGGATTGACTGAAGAAGAAATTGCAGAAAACGAACGTCTATGGTTTGAAGAACGTGAAAAACCAGAAGATAGTGACGTTAAGGGTAGTGATTTACGTAGTATCGGTATTAGTCCTGGTGATCTAGATAATGATTCAGAGACAGCAGAAAACTTACCAGACGAAGAAAGCATGGAAACACCTCCACCTGGTATGGAACCAAGTCCTGAAGGTCTAGGTCCTGAGCCAATGCCAAGCCCAGCGGGACTACCTGCTCCACCAATGTGATAAATAATTATATGAAATTATTTGAAATGTTTGACGCTGAAGTTCAAGGGTATCAGAACACTAGTACTGATAACTCTAAACCTAAGTGGAAAGAAACAAGAAAAACAAAATTAACGCTCAGACAAATTAGAAAATTACGCAAAATGAACGATGTGCGTAATTACGAAAAGGCGCAGAACTTGAAAAGAGTTCGCAAGCAATATACACCAGTTGCGCCAGAATCACCAGGATTATAATGTAGAAATGCTATATTTCTTGTAAAAACGCAAAAAAATAGCACTTATTGAGTACTTTTGCAAACTACTCAATAAATAATTCTACACAAGCCATTTCTATTTCAGGAGAACACAATAATGGATAACAAAAAATTTGAAGAACTCATTGAGTTAATTATCAATGAGAATGAGGAAAAAGCACGTGCATTGTTTCACGATATCGTGGTTGAAAAATCCCGCGAAATTTATGAGTCTATGATGTACGAAGAAGCAGAAGAAGATGTTTCTGAAGCTAAAGATGACGAAGAAGATGCAATCGAAGAAGGCGCCGAAGACGAAGAAGATGCAATCGAAGAAGGTCTTGATGAAATGGGCGGCGGCAGCATGGATCAGGTAGAAGGTTTACTTGATGAAATCGGTGCTGAAGAAGAAGGCATGACTGAAGAAGATGACGAATTAGGTGACATTGAAGTAGGCGGCGAAGAAGAATTCGGCGACGAAGAAATGGGCGATGATTCCTTAGAAGACCGTGTTGTTGATCTAGAAGACAAACTAGATGAACTAATGGCTGAGTTCGAAGAACTAATGGGCCAAGAAGGCGGTGAAGAAGACATGGGTGACATGGGCGACGAAGAAGACATGGGTGACATGGGCGACGAAGAAGACATGGGTGACGAAGAAGACGCAATGATGGAAGCAGTTCAACTACAAAAAGTTTCTGTAACTCATGGTGATAACGGCGTTAACACAAAGAGCCCAACATTAGGTTCTAACACAAAAGTTTCTAGCAATGGTGCTAAGCCAGTAGCTACTGGATTCCAAGATTCAGGCAAGGGCGGCACACAAGGCGGTTTACTAAACCCAACTACTAAAGATTTGAAGGGCGCTAACAACTTCAAGAATAGTCCTGGTAAGGGCAATTTCAAAGAGAAGGGCGAAGCAGCTCCTAAGCCAAAGCACGGTGATGACGGTGTAAACACTAAGTCTATCGTAGGCGAATCTAAGAAGTCTGTAAAAAAGATTATTAAGAAGTAAGGATACCTGAGATAATGGCTTTGTATCTTAGAGAAAACTTAACATTCGACCGCGCTAATATGGTGGTCGAAAGTGTTAAGGAAGATGGTGATAAGAAGTCCCTTTATATGAAGGGGATCTTCATCCAGGGTGGGGTAAAGAACGCTAACGAGCGTGTTTACCCTGTTCCCGAAATCGAAAACGCCGTACAAACTCTAAACGAACAAATCGAAGCAGGTAATTCTGTTTTGGGTGAAGTAGATCACCCAGACGATTTAAAAATCAATTTAGATCGTGTATCACATATGATTACTAATATGTGGATGGACGGACCAAATGGATTCGGGAAATTAAAGATTTTGCCCACACCAATGGGAGAGTTAATCTCTACTATGTTACAGAGTGGTGTAAAGTTAGGAGTTTCGAGCAGAGGCAGCGGTAACGTTGATGATGCTACTGGAAAGGTAAGTGACTTTGAGATAGTCACTGTGGATATTGTCGCACAGCCTAGCGCACCTAATGCATATCCAAAAGCAATATATGAAGGTCTAATGAACATGCGTCATGGACATCGTATGTTGGATATTGCAAAAGATGCACAAAACGACACTAAAGTACAGAGATACCTGAAAGAGGAAGTAATGCGCCTCATCAAGGACCTCAAAATTAAATAAGGGGAATTAAGCATGTTTGATGCTATCAAACCATTACTTGAAAGCGGCCTTATTAATGAAGATATCGGTGCTCAATTAAATGAGGCATGGGAATCTAAGTTAAACGAAGCACGTGAACAAGTTCGTGCTGAACTCCGTGAGGAATTCGCACAGCGTTATGAACACGATAAGAGCATAATGGTGGAAGCCCTTGATAAAATGGTTACAGAAGGTCTTTCTACTGAGATTGAAGAATTTCAGACAGAAAGAAAGGCAATGCATGAAGACCGCGTAAAAGCAAAAGCAAAGTTGCAAGAAAATGCAGCTAAGTTTAATGATTTTATGGTTACTAAACTATCCGAAGAAATCAAAGAACTACGTGCCGAGCGCAAACTTCAACTAGAAAGCCAGCAAAAACTTGAGCAATTCATTGTTCACGCATTAGCTCGTGAAATCAAAGAATTTGCACAAGATAAGCAAGCAGTTGTTGAAGCTAAGGTCAAGTTAGTTGCCGAAGGTCGTAAACAACTTGAAACACTAAAGGCACGTTTTGTTGCTGAAAGTGCTAAGAGAATGAACGAATCTGTAGCTAAACACCTCAAGAGTGAATTAGGTCAATTGAAAGAAGATATTAAGGTCGCACGTGAAAACGATTTCGGCCGTAAGATTTTCGAATCTTTTGCAGGCGAGTTCTCTGTTACTCACTTAAATGAGAAAGCAGAAACACGTAAGCTAATGCAACAATTAGCAGCAAAGGATCAGCAATTGTCTGAATCCATCAAGACAATCAACAACGCTAAGAAGTTGATTGAAAGTAAAGAACGTGAAGTCAAAATTATCAAAGAGTCCAACCAACGTGAGAAGGTTATGGGCGAATTGCTAGGTACTCTAAATGAGGAAAAGGCAAAGGTAATGAAAGACTTACTAGAAAGCGTCCAAACACCTCGTCTACAGGCCGCTTTTGATAAGTATCTACCAGCAGTTTTAAATAACATCACAGAAAAGAAAGAAGCACCGAAAGGGAAAGCTGTTCTATCTGAAAGTGTAAAAGAAGTTACTGGAGATAAAACTGCCGTTAAAAAAGTTGAAGTCGAAGACCGTGATAACGTAATCGAACTAAGACGTTTGGCAGGGCTTTAAAAATTAAAGACATATTATTAGGAGAAAATTAAATGTCACAAGTTCTATTAGAAAGCCGTTGGGACGAGACCAAAGAAGCCCTACTTGAAGGTCTTAAAGGTACTCGTCGTTCAACAATGCAAGTTATTCTTGAGAATACTCGCAAGCAGCTACTATCTGAAAGTAGCGCAGGTACGACTACTGCAGGCAATATCGCTACATTAAACCGCGTTATTCTTCCAGTTATCCGTCGTGTAATGCCAACAGTTATCGCTAACGAGTTGGTAGGCGTTCAGCCAATGACAGGTCCAGTTGGTCAGATTCACACTCTACGTGTACGTTATGCTCAGTCTTTAACAGACAGCAGCGCAGCAGGTACAAGCGTAGTAGCTGGTGAAGAAGCACTAAGCCCATTCAAGATTGCAGAAGCATATTCTCGTACACCTCAAGGTGTTGGTTCTTCTAGCTATTATACAGCTAATGACACAGCAGCTTTAGAAGGTAACGGCGGTAAGCAAATCTCTGTACAAATCTTGAGACAAGCTGTTGAAGCTAAGAGCCGTAAGTTGCAAGCACGTTGGACATTTGAGGCAGCACAAGATGCACAGTCTCAACATGGTATTGACGTTGAAGCAGAAATCATGGCTGCTCTAGCACAAGAAATTACTGCTGAAATTGACCAAGAGATTCTATTGTCTCTAAGCTCTTTGGCAACAACTGAGTACACATACAACCAAGCTACCGTTTCTGGTACTGCTACATTCGTTGGTGACGAACACGCTGCTCTAGCTGTTCTAATCAACCGTGTTGCAAACTTGATTGCTCAACGTACTCGTCGTGGTGCAGGTAACTGGGCAGTTGTATCCCCAGCAGCATTGACTGTTCTACAGTCTGCTACAACTTCTGCATTCGCACGTACTACAGAAGGTACATTTGAAGCACCTACAAACACTAAGTTTGTTGGTACATTGAACGGCGCAATGAGAGTTTTTGTTAACTCTTATGCTCCTGATACACAACCAGTTCTAGTTGGTTACAAGGGTTCATCTGAGACAGATGCAGCGGCATTCTATTGCCCATACATCCCATTGATGAGTTCTGGTGTTGTTCTAGATCCTAGCACATTCGAACCAGTCGTATCATTCATGACACGTTATGGTTACATCGAATTAACTAACACAGCATCCAGCTTCGGTAACGCAGCGGACTATGTTGGTGAGATTGCTGTTTCTAACTTGACATTCCAATAATCAAATCTTCTTTCGGGATGGGAAGACAAACTGGGGACTTCGGTCCCCTTTTTGTTTTGTCCGAAAACGTATTTCATAGAAAATGATAAATACTTCAATAAGAACTATTCGGAAGATCCATGGCAGCAGATCCATTTAATTCACTAGGCGGTTACACAGTAGGCATTCCGCCTATTACTGTTGTTGATTCAAACGGCAACATTGTTGCCAACTCATTGGTTGTACAAAACAATTTTAGTGCTAACACTGCGACTTTTTCAGGTAACATAACTGCAAATAACTTTGTTGGTACATTGCAAGGAAATGTAACAGGTAATATTGTTATTCCGGGTGCTAATTCAGGAGTTGTTTATAATAGTAATGGATTGGCAAACTCAGATTCTAGATTCATGTTTGACTCTGCACTCAATAAAGTTACTATAGAAGGTGCATTAGTTGCTAATAGCGTTACAATGGGTGCAGGCCCGTTAGAATTCTGTACAACCAAAGTTGTTTTTGCGTCTACAATGAGTAATGCAGCACAACAAGTATTGCATAGAACAAAAGCAGACACTATCTCTAGTATAGACTATACAGTTATTGCTACTGATCCTGTAGGAAATAACAGACAAATATGCAAGTTATTTGCTGGTATTTTAGGTGATGAAGTAGAGTACTATGAGTATGGATCAATCGATGTGCCGATGTTAGGTCCCGGTGTCGGAGATTTTAGAGTTCAATATGATTCGGCTAATAGCGATGTTGTGTTAACGGTTACCCCAGTAGCAACAACTCAAGTTAACTACAAAATAATGACAACAAGCTACAAAGAATAAGGAAATAAAAAATGGCAATTAGACCTTTTAACTCAGTTGGTGGTTTTGCAATAGGCGAAAACCCAACGCTCGTGATAGATGCTAATGGTAATATCACAACGACTATAGCTACATTCTCAGGTAATGTTGCAGCCGGAGGGGTATTAACAGATAATCTTTATTACGCTAACGGTGCACCCATAGATTTTCAACAACCGGCAGGATCAAACACATGGGTTCAATACAATATTGACGGTGATTTTGGTGCTAGTGGTAACTTTACATTTCAACCAACTACTAACTTACTAACTGTAGGTTGGGGTCAAAACGGTGAAGTAAAAACTGATAGCCTAGTTGTAACAAACGGCGTTAACGCAGCTAACCTAGTAATTACACAAACAGCTAACATTGCGGAAGCAAATGTATCTGGTAACGTTGTTGCTAGCTATTTTATTGGTGACGGTAGTCAACTAACCGGTCTAATTACTGACGCTATTTCTAATGCAAATAGTAACGTAAAAGTTAATTCATCGAACGTATCTATTTCGGTAGACGGAACTCAAGATGTTGCACTGTTTACTGATGCGGGTATGGCAGTAGCTAATATTACGACTCCTACTGATACTAATTTGAATTTAGATCCGAACGGTACAGGTATTGTTGTCATCGCCAACACTGCAGGCGGCGCAACAGGTATACAATTGGGTGACCCTTCATTGGGTAACCTAGTAAGTAATGCAGTAACTTTAGCAAATTCTTCTACTGTGTCTAACGCAATTGCACAACTAAATCAAATATTAGGTAAACTGGTCCCACCAGCACCCCCTGCATTCCCTGCAAGTCAAACTATTTCTATTCAGTCAACCTCTACATATCGTATGGCTGATTTTACCCAAACTGACAATACACCTGGTGCAAACAAGAGTGTAGCAGGTGGCACAACAGTAACTACTATCAGAAGAAGCAGTTCATATTCTACTGGTAATATTACAACTGCAGGACCCGGAGACAGTGGAACAATAACAGCATTCTTGAACGGTGCAAATGCCGGTTCAAGAACTCTTACTGCAAATTTAGACGGAAATGGAGCGTACAGCAACCTAGTAATTTACAACAATTACGACTATAACACTGCTAACGCAAACATTAATGCAGGTTTCTGGTCAGTATTCTCAACTAGAGCAGCCGGCACAGTAACAGAAGGTTGGAACGAAGTATATATTGCTGACAGTGCGGCAAGTAATTCTAACACAACTGTATGGTATTATGATGCAAGTGCTCCTGGCACACCGACATTCTCTAGTACATCAATTACCCCTCCAGTAAGTCCTAGCTACACTTACACAAGTACTATACCTCACTATAATAGTACTAACCAGTTTGATATTACGTTTAACGTCAACAAGTTAAGCGGTGATACTTATCCAGTAAGTGATACTTTCTTAACTGGTGCAGCAGGTGGCGCATTTGGTGCACCTTCTAGCAAAACATATTCTCAAGCTGGTATAACAACACCATTAGCAAGAAACCTGTATGTATCTAGTGGTTCAGCCGCCGTATCTACAACTGCTACAATCATATCTGGTTTTGGATCATCAAGTAGTGGTCCTAGTGTAAGCGTAGTTAACGGATACAATACCGGAACACAAACATTCAATCCCGGAGTTACTGTACTGTATAAGACAGGTACAGCAAACTCTATGGAAGAAGGTAACGTCAGAATTGGTAGCACTATCGGATCTGGATCAGGTTTAGCATTTAGAGTTATTAATCCTGGATCCACTGACACACCTAGCTATACAGCTAATGCAGCAGCATTCAATAGCCAATCTAGTACGTTAGAAACATATGATGCTACTATGGTGGCTGGTGTTTTGAAGCACGATCAAACCAACTATTCTACTGGTTACTTACCAGTAGGTCCTAATTTAAGTGTAGGCCGTGGTGGCGCACAGTATTTCACATTTAAGTTTGTAAGAACTGCAACATCTAAGTTTGATATTAAGTGGACTGGTACTTTAGCTGGTCTATGGGTAGCACTACCAGGAAGTGGTATTGACTCATCATCCACTATAAACGGATGGTTAGACATGAGTGTAGCATATGCTGGCGCAGGTCAACCTGGTGCAAGTATAGCTAATGGCGGTAACGGTAGTAATGGTGCTGCATTAGGTGGAGTTGCTCCATTAAATTCAGCACAAACTAATAAAGCAGTAACAGCTACATTTGGTACTGTATCTAGTTCTAGTACAAGTACAAATGAAATTTACGTTAGAATCAAGCTAACAAGTGGGCAGTCAATTTCAGCCCTATCACTAGAAACAGCGAGTAACTAATTATGGCAGTATCTATAGCACAAAAGGTTGACTTACTCTACAAACAGGCGTTTGGGGTAACAAAAACTGATACAGAAACAAACAAGAGTCCGAGTAACGAAGTTATACCTAGTCCGTTGCTATTACGTGGCGACACTATTTGGTTAAATTCAAATGATATTCCTGCTATAGCAGCTAACGTATCAGGTACAGTAACAGGTTATACGGGAGCAAGCGCAGTACAGTGTGCAGCAGATACTACGTCCGTCCCTGTTGGTGGTGTATATCCAACATGGAAAACAAACTTAACTGATTGGATTCCTGCAGAATTTGGATCAACGTACAACGTGCAAGTTTGGGTAGATAGCCCGGGCGTAGCTAACCCTACTCTCACTGGTACTCAAATATTTGCTGCAGGTTCAGGTGGTACAGGAGAATACTACTTCAACTATGTGTCAGGTGTATTAAACTTCATCGGTGGAACAATACCAGCAGCACTAACGTCTGGTAAAGTACTATACATAGTAGGTTACAGATACGTAGGTACTAAAGGTCTTAATAACTACAGCCCTGGTAATATTAGTTTAGGTAATCTATCTATTTCTAATAATACAATTTCTTCTAATAACACTGACGGAAATATTGAATTGTCACCCAATGGTGACGGTAATGTTATAATTACGTCTAACTTATCTGTATCCGGTAATATCGCAGGTAACAATATAGATGTTAACGGTACTTTAAATGTCACTGGATCAGCTACATTTGCGAATCTAGACTTAGGTAACTTGGTATCAAATGGAAATATCTCCACTGACGGTTTAGGATCTAATACATTAAACGTTACGGGAAATGCTAGTGTAGGTAATCTAACAAGTTCAGGTGACGTAACTGCAACAGGTAATGTATCAGGAGAATATTTATTAGCCAACAGCGATATAATAGCTATCGTGACTGGGAAAC
>OGWF01000078.1_pt1 | contig 14551 bp, 27 predicted proteins | sample 1575951 | NCBI WGS metagenome assembly OGWF01 (sample SAMN07581523, study PRJEB24739) | freshwater metagenome | place: Singapore | collected 2015-01
AACGCTAACCATACCTAATGACATCGAATACAATGGCTAACATTGACGAAATAAAACAACGCATTGGTGCAACTCAAATAGAGATGTCCAAGTACGTTAAAATTGATCCTATTGAGAAAGAAGATAGAAAGGGATGGGTTAACTATGGGGAGATGAACTCATTTCCACAGTACACGATTGAACTATATAACGAATCACCAATACACGGTGCGCTCGTTAACTCGATATCTTATATGATTGCAGGGCGTGAAATGACTGCATCAACACCACAAGCAGTTAAAGAAATTCAGCGATTGAAGTTGGATTCAATTATCCATCCAACCTCATTAGATTTAAAGTTACACGGAGGTTTTTATTGGGAGATTATATGGTCAATGGATAGAACAACCATTGCTCAAATAAATCATCTTCCATTTGAGAATTGCAGGTTAGCTTGTAGTGATGAGGAAGATGATGTTGTTGGTGTGTGGTATTCACGTGACTGGTCTGATATGCGGAAGAAAAAGAATACACCGCATTATATTCCTATGTTCGATGTGAACACGAATGAAGCTGAACCAAAACAAGTTTTATTCGTTCACAGCTTGATGGTTGGTAGTGAGTATTATCCCAAACCTGATTACGTTGGTGCAATCAATGAGATTGAAAAGATGAGGCAGTTGAGCGAGTACCAGGTCAATCTTATTTTAAATGGTTTCTTCCCATCACTTATAGCATCTTTCAATAATGGCATCCCATCATTGGAAGAACAACATATGATTAAGAATCAATTGCAGATGTCTTTGGGTAGCGCAGAAAATGCAGGGAAGGTATTGACATTCTTTAACGAAGAAAGAGATAGAGGAGTTGAATTCACTCCGTTTCCGGTTAGTGATATGGATAAGCAATTCACCACGTTAGTTGACCAATCAGTAGAGGCAATTTTGGTGAGCCATCGTGTGACATCTCCTTTGCTTTTTGGTGTGAGAGATGGCGGTGGATTGGGTAGCAATACCGATGAGATGAAAACTGCGATGCGTATTTTTCAGCGTCAAGTTATCGAGCCATTTCAAAGATTAATTACAGGTGCAGTTGAAGAAGCATTAGCTTCATTTGGTGTGTTTGGTGAAGTTAAAATTGTGCAGAATGATTTGTTCGCTGATGATACCGTAGTGGATGCAAGTGGTGAAATAGCACAACCAGTTGATGTCGCAAGTCAAGCATTGAACGGAGCGCAAATTGCATCCCTTCTTGAAATCATTGTGCAGACTACTGCAAATGTGTTGACTATTCCAAGTGCAAAGGCCATCACAAAGGCATCTTTCCCAATGTTATCGGATGCACAGATAAGCGAGATATTCGATAACCTATCCAATGTCGCTATTGATCCCACGCAAGTAGTCCAAAAAAAAAAAGTTAAGTGCGAACACACGCACATTCTTGAAGCAGATGAGAGCTATGCACCAACAGACGAGATGGCAGCAGAAGCGGAACTTGGATTAAAGTGGAGAGAGGAATATGGTAGAGGTGGAACAGAAGTAGGTGTTGCAAGAGCAAGAGATATCAGTAATAAACGCAATTTGTCTTTTGATACAGTCAAAAGAATGAATAGTTATTTCGCACGTCACGAAGTAGATAAAGAGACCATTGGTTGGGAGGATGGAGAGGAAGGATTTCCAACTGCAGGAAGAGTGGCGTGGCAATTGTGGGGAGGTGATGCAGGAAGAGATTGGGCAGCGAGAATTGTTGAGCGTGTGAACAACCAACAAACTGCGCACGTGTGCCAGTCATCAAATGACTTCACAGATGAGGAAGGAAGGGAATGGATTGCAGACCTTAAAATCAAAGCCGAATATATTGATTCAGAAGAGTGGGAATTGATAAGCGAGGAAGAAGTTACTGATCCCGAAAATGAATTGAATTTCACCTCCGAAATGTTTAACAAGATGCCATCAATGGCTGATGCAAAAGGAGGTGAGAAAAGTAATTGGGGTGATGCAGGATTGTATAAATTAAGATATGCATATTCTCAAAATCTATCAGCTAACTCACGTGAATTTTGTGTTGATATGGTATCAATGTCGGTGGCAGGTGCGGTGTTTAGATATGAGGACATTGAGAGTATGAGTGAGAGAGGTGTAAATGGTGATTTTGCCCCTGCAGGGAAATCAACTTATTCCATTTTCCGCTATGTCGGGGGTTCATATTGTCATCATTTTTGGAAGCGTCAAATCTATATGCGAAAAAGAGATAGCAAAGGAAGGATTTTGCCAAATCAAGGTCTTGAAAATGATAAGCGTGTAGGTAATAACCCATTCGTTCCAAAGAAAGGAATCGAAGGTACTGCGCCAATCAATAGACCTGGCAGAGGTTCACTTAAATACGGATAATAAAAACTTAAAAAGATGCCAATACCACAAGAAATATTACTCATTAATGAGGACTACATCAAGAAGTTCACACCTTTAACTGATGCAGTTGATCCCAACCTCATCAGACCTGCCATCTATCTTGCGCAGGATAAGTATTTGACCAACTTTTTGGGTACAAATTTGACGGTTAAATTGAAGGATGATGTAGCAAATGCGACTTTAACAGGTGACTATGAAACACTATTGAACGAATATGTGTTGAAGGTTGTGTTGTGGTGGACTATGGTGGAACTTTATCCATCTCTTTTGTACAAGCACGATAATGGCAACTTGGTGAGTAGACAAAGCGAGGACACTACACCAGTGACCAAGTTAGAAATGGAGTCACTCAAAGAGGCTGCGAGACAAAATGCGAGATGGTACACCAAAAGAATGGTAGACTATTTGTGTTACAACAGCGAACTATTCCCCGAGTACACCAACAACACTGACAACAATATATTCCCTGATCGTAACCCATACGGAAAGAGTAACTTTTTAATTTCTAATTCATATAAAGAATGGCGCAACAAGTGGTCAATAAAAGACTTTCTACCCCCATCGTATTAAAGCGAAAGGAGTACGAAAAACTATTGAAGCAGTATCTTAAAAAGCAAGAGAAAAGATGAAAGTAAAGTTGTGGTTGTTAGGTATTGCAACAGTCTTTTTGCCAATCAAAGAATTGATGATTACAATCGGTTTTTTGGTGGCTATGGATATGGTGGTGGGGATATGGAAAGCGTTGAAATTAGGCCAAAGAATTCGCTCACGCAGGATGAGTGACACCATCACTAAATTGATGTTGTATCAAATTGCAATTGTAAGCGGATTTTTAATTGAGACCTATATAATAACCGAACTTATCCCCATTACAAAGTTGATAGCAACCGTTGTGGCCATCATTGAATTTAAGTCAATTATTGAATCAATTGAGTCAGTGACTGGTAAAGATTTGTGGTCAAAGATTAAGGCAATCATTGGAAGAAAAAGCGAAGACATAACCGATGCAATGACCGATGGAAAAGGTAAGTAAATACGTGAGTTACTTTGAGGTCACTCACAGCAATCAAGCGAAGGCATTAAGAATAAGCAATATTCCAAATGCTGAACAACTTGGAAATCTTAAACTGGTTTGCACCAATATATTTGATAAAGTGCGTGAGCATTTCGGAAAGCCTATTGGTATCTCATCAGGCTTCAGAAGTGTGGAACTTAATACACGTATTGGCGGGAGTAAGTCATCAAGCCATATGGAGGGTAAAGCTTTGGATATTGATGCAGATATTCACGGTGGCATAAATAACAAAGAGATATTTGATTACATCAGAAATAATTGTACATTTGACCAACTCATATGGGAGTTCGGAAGTGAGAATGCACCTTCTTGGGTTCACGTAAGTTGGAATAAAGATGGCAATAGAGGTCAAGTGTTACGTGCGGTCAAGAGTGGTGGTAGAACAGTATACCAACCATTCTAAAATATATGGCAGAAAGTCAAAAAACAAAGTTAGCACGTGAAGTGCGTGAGCGTTTTCCTGATACACCAACTTTAACTCTCGCAAAGAAGTTAAGCAAAGAACATTTTGAGACCTTTCTTGGAGTCGAAGATGCACGTAGTGTATTGCGTAGAATTGAAGGCAAGAATGGTGTAACGAATCGAAAACAAACAACTGATAAGTCATTGTACAAATCCGAGGAAAGACCACGTAACCCATTCAAGTTACCAAAGTCTTATGCAAAGGGCAGGAGGCACATTGACATCAAAGGCAAAAAGATTTTAATCTTATCGGACATCCACATCCCATACCACGATATTGATGCATTGTCAACTGCCATCCAGTGCGGATTGGATGAGGGAGTGGATACAGTTGTGCTGAATGGAGATGCATTAGATTGCCATATGATTTCCGACTTTGTAAAGGATCCAAAGAAACGCAAGTTCAAAGATGAGTTGTATGCAATGCGTACTTTCATTTATGAATTAAGGCAGACATTCCCCAACGCTGAAATCATTTACAAAGAAGGCAACCACGAAGAAAGGTATTGGAGGTATATGCGTGTGAAAGCACCTGAGTTATTCGACATTGATGCATTTGATTTCGCAAGTCTTTGCCATTTGGATAAATACAACGTGCAGTGGATTGAAGGCAAGAATAAATTGAACGTAGGCGGTCTATCCATCTTTCACGGTCACGAATTCGGTAAGCAATTTATACCATCTGTAAACGTGGCGAGAGGATTGTTTTTGAAAACAAAAGCAAATGCAATGTGCGGACATCATCATCAAACTGCTGAACACACGGAAAGGGATGTAAATGGGAAGGTAATTACTTGTTGGGGAGTAGGATGTTTGAGTGAGTTAAGTCCTGATTACAACCCATATTCAAAATACAATCACGGATTTGCAATAATAACACGAGGCAATGGAAAAGAATTTCACGTTAAAAATTATCGCATTAATTGCGGGGTTGTGTATTAGTTTTTACGCATTGAATTTGTGGCAAAATTCATGCAACTCTCGTAACAAAAACCACTATGAAAATGTTACGAGAAACGATACCATTGTTGTGTTAAAGGCGAGAATTGACACGCTGAAACTTGAACGCATTAAATTAAAGACGATATATGAAAAGGATATTGATACTATCTATCTTATGGATACTACTGCCATTGATAGCGCATACGCAAAGGCTATCGAAAGACTCATTGAGATGGAAGGAGCTGGATTCTTTACGAACTGAAAGACGATTGATTGTGTTAGCAGTTACATCATTAGAATATCATCAGCAAATGAATGCTAATTTATGTTTGGAGAATCAAACATTAAAGACCATTAACTTGCGTAATGAGTCATATATCGGACAATTACAGCGTGATTTGTCCCATTTAAGACAAGTTAATGAAGATGAGATTAGGGCAAAAAAAAAGTGGCGCAATGCCACTCTTTTAATCTCAGGTGCTAATGTCATTTTTTTGACATCATTCGTTTTAAGTAGATAGCAAAATCAAGAGCCTCTTCATAGGCGTGTTGCATCCATTCACGCTCGGAAAGATTAGCTTTATCCACAGTTGTCCCATACTTTGCCCTGCCCATCTTTTCCCTTGAGATAAGGTCAGTTATGACCTCTTTGTAGACATCACTTTGGCAGTTGTCGAAATCGTGCGTTATATTCATTGTAATACTCGTTTTAATACGTCAAATTTTGAATTAAATATTTCTTTGGTAAACTTACCTTTGGAATAATCAAAGAACCAACCTTCGCCATCATTTGACCATTTTAAGTAGTTGCAAAATCTGCAACACTTCACCCTCCTATGGTCGCTTGGTCTTTGATATTTCATCTTGTCCTTACTGAAAAAGAACAAAGGAAACTTGCGGTTACAACTAAAGCACTTCTTTCTCATCTCCAAATGTTTGATTGTAGTATTGGTCTCCTGTTGTGGTATTCCATTTTACTATTGACATTGTGCAATCACACCAAGTATCAAGTATCTCCTCCTGATGCATTTGATGTGCCATCAAAAAAATAGACTGCCATTCAAACTTATCTTTTGGAGTATCCCATAATTGTTGAAATAACCATTGTACTGATGATTGCTTACTCATTTGTCACCTCCACTTTTTCACTTTCTTCTTTAGCGTTTTGAATTAATTTGGTCAATTCGGGAAGCATCCAATATCCATATGTCGCCATTTCATACGTAAAATCATCCAACTGGCGAGTTATATCAGGAAGCAATGCACCATCCACATTCCAAAGTTCGGTTATTGTCTTGCCGTGTTCCTTTTGGATGGAATCATTGAGCCTTTTAATGAGCATCTTGGTTTGGTGGTTATAGAACCACTTGATTGATTCGCATTCATCGGCTGCATACAATGAAGCTTGTAACCACATCAATAGGTTAAGCACCTTCAACTTTTCGTGGTCTTCGTGGGTTATTTTGTTTTTCATTTTATTTTTTTATGTTATAAATATCTGCATTGACTACATTGTCTATTATATTTTTCGGATTCATCAACAATAGGTTTATAATATCCATTGTCAGTTTCTTCAATTTCTTTACCACAAGATTTGCAATAAATCAAAATACCATTATAAATGTTATATGTATTCATAACTCATCATTGATTTGTTTACTGATTAATTCCAGTGCATACTTTGCACCTGCGACAAATGCGAAATAAGCTTCTCCACTCATATCGTCATCGTTTCCAAATGATGCATAGATTTCTCCTTGCATCTTGATTAGTTTGTTTAGTTCCATAATTGTGTTTTTTTAGTTGTTGCAAATATAAATAAATTTCTACGCAAAAGCATACTTTCCAAAATTCTTTTTGAGTTCATAAAATGCCCTCATCATAATTGCGTCAGCAAAGTCAGGTGAAAGTCCGTGACGTTTTTTCAAATCTTCTTTGTTAGTCACTCTTAACTTTCCATCACTATCCAACTTTTCACGTCTTATCATCTCCAGTTCCTTAACAATCGTGTCCTTGTGCGTTGACTCAAATGTGATGAGGTTGTTTGTTATCAATTCACCAAGCTTAAAGTAACAATCACTTTTAAGGTTAAGATAATTTTCACGAACTGCTTTTGATCCGTTCAAGAATCCTTTGCATTTGAGGTAATCAACTGCACCCCCTCCAATGCCATCCTCATCGCAGAGGACATTTGATAGCTTCACTCCGTGTGATTTTACAAGTTGATTGATGGTGTCCACTACCTCGTTAATTGGTTTGTGTTTCAGCACTACAAATGTTTCAGCGTGTAATCCATTCCACACAACTATAACTGTCCTATCGTCTCCCATTCGAGCAATGTCAGCAGTTATAAATTTGTCAACTGATGAATTTGCAGGTATGCGAAAGCATCTCAATAAATCATCGTATTCATATAGGCGGTCTTTAGTTTCGTCATAGTCCCAATCACCCTCCAAAAGTCTTTTGCGGTCAACTTCAGGCAGTAATAAAAGCGATTCAAGATAGACTGGTGACACGTGTGGGTTGTCGGTTGGCAAAGCTTGGATAAATTCACGGTCTGACCTTATCAATCCGCTACGTTTAGCGTCAAAGAATTCACGATATAACCATCCTTTGTGTGGGTTGCAAGTGAGCAGTCCCTTTGGTTTATCGTTAATCAATTTATAACGTACACGTGAGGCCAAGATATTAACGCATTTTTCACTTACCTCTCCTGCCTCATCAACAAAGTAATCAGTTAACTCAATTGAACCGAACCTCTGAAACTCGGGATCTGATGGGGTATCAGCTAAATCCATTAAGATAGTTTGGCTTCCATTGAACCAAGTAATAACGTGGTCTTGACCATTATAGTTGTAGTGTTTTCCTGCGATAAGCTTGTGATGAGCGCAAAGTTCAAAGAATGTTTGCATTGTACTTAATCGCAACTTCTTTAATTCAGCACGGCCAATGAGGCCACGTGTACCTGGATACTTCAACCTCCTTTTTATTTGCCAATCGCAACCGAGGAATGACTTGCCTCCCCCAACACCTCCACCATAGAGGACTTGCTTGATGTCGCTATCTATGGCTAATGCGTTGAGTGCTGCAATTTGTTTTTCGTGAAATTGAATTTTCATCCATCATTTGTATTACATTAAAAATCTGATATGCTACTTGTGGCACTATTGCATTTCCATATCCTTTGATACTTTCTTGCCTCCACTTTGAAAAGGTAATTCCGTCCAATTTGGTGGGAAGCCCATCATCTCCGCTACAAATCGGGTGTTCAGTCGGAAATTCATTCCAGGATATTTTCGTGTCCAATTCTTTGATTCCCCCATTTCGTGCATTGAATACATCATACCTTCCTTTAATGCGTTTGGAGTCGGTAATAAACCCATATTCAACATTCTCGGTAATGTCATTGAGTGCATTGATCCTTCGGTCAATTGTGTTGATTTCATATTCGCGCTCGCATTCGTTGAGTCGAATACTGTCGGTGTTGGTAGCAATGAACCAAACTCTATCTCTTCGGTGTGGCGCACCAACGGAACAAGCTGGCAATAGTATCGGTTGTACTTCGTACCCACAAGCTTCCAAGTCAGCACACACTTCTTCGAAGACCACTCCCCCATTCCAATTAGTAAGTCCACGAACGTTTTCGCCCACAACGTAGGTTGGTTTAATCTCTTGAATTGCTCGGAGCATATGCGGCCAGAGGTGTCGCTCGTCCTCTTTCCCAAGTCGCTTACCTGCTGATGAATAGGGTTGGCAAGGAAACCCTCCTGTGAGGATATCAATTGCTCCTCTGTGAATAGTGAAATCTGTTTTTGTGATATCTTCATAACTAATTGATTTTGGAAAATGATAATGTAATACTTGGCGAGGAAAAGGCATCCATTCACAATGAAAGATATTCTCCCATCCCATCCATTCGGCAGCTAAATCAAAGCCACCGATTCCGCTGAATAATGAGCCGTGCCTCATAGCGCATCCTTTATTTTTTGTTGTAACAAATGACTATCCATAATGTCAGCGTAGATGAGTCGAGACAATTCACACTGGTAATCATCCTTAAATCTTTGGCGAGTAATCTTATCCAATCTTTTGGCCTTGAAAGCACTCATTGATTGAGCATCAAGTGTTTTTTTGTATGCCATAAATTGCCACTTTTTCCATTCATCTTCACTCCACATCTCATCTCGGAGAATCTTCTTATCGTAGAATGTCCGGACTTTCATTGGTGCTAACATCAAGACAAAATCTCTTTTGTTTTCTCGCCATAGTCTAATGTCCTCATTGAATGTTTCAGTCCAATCAACTGGCTCATCACTTGTGTTGGATGGCAATTCAATTTTAGCTTTCTTTTTATCGAGTGCTAAATTAGTTTTCATCTTAAACTCATTGTACGATTTCAAGACATCGGAAAGAAACGCTACCGACATCATCCCGAAACATTCCACACGTGTCCATTCACTACCAACTGCATTCAGTTGGAAGGCAAGAGCCATCTCGCCAGTTGTGAGGTATGGATAGTGCGTCTGCATTGTCACGTAAAGAAGATTCGTTTCTTCATCGGATGGCAAGTTTTTTATACCATAAAGGACTATCCCGTAAGCAATGGACTGCTTAAAAATGGAGAGCGTAATCTCATTGATGCGTGGGGATTCAAGACTTGTGATAAATGCCTTTTCGTTATGAGTTAACCCACTGTTGTATTGTGTCTCTTTGAATTCGACCAATTGTGTCATTGTGTTGATTTTTAGTTGTTACAAATTTAGTTAAGTCCCAAGCGGATCGCATTGCTGCCTTCCAATCTTTCATCTTGTTTTTGCCATACTTCCATCCTGTGTTGGTGTAATGACTGATAAAGACATCAGCAAAATGAAGGGCATCTTCTGTGTTGCTATTGGGCATCCTTTCGAGAAAGTAGTCGGCAACATCTTCAAGAGATGGCGCAATGAAATGACATCCTTTCGATTTTATTTGTTGGTTGTTCAATTGACTTTCCAACTGGCTCACTCTCTCTTTTAGTGAGAGTACCTCGCATATTAAAGTATTGATGTCCATCGTTCAAATATTGTTTAGTTGTTGTGCAATTATAGCCATTATTTTCAAATGCGTCAAAAAAATCATTTACAATAAATCTCCATTGACCATCAATCTTGTAAAGGTCGCAGAACTTTTTGAGTGAATGGAGGACAGTTGAATGGTCAACTCCAACAGGCGCACCAATGTCACGCAAGGTCTTTTTGTTGTTGGTGAAATAGTTGAAGGCAATAACAATAGCACGTGCATCCACTACATCCCTTCTGCGTGTTCTACTTTGAATCTCGCTGTATTTGACATTCATTAAGTTAAGACACGCATCGCTGATGATGTCATCAATAACTTTTGTTTCTTGAATTGATTTCATTTCTTCGGGTTGATTAATCACCAACTCACGCAGGTGTGCAAGTTGTTTTTCGATTGAGTCTATCGTGTTTAGTAGTACATCGTTCATCACAAATAGTTTACTGGTTCGTGTTCATTTTCGTTTTCAGCTACTGCAAGTTCTATCAATTCGCATTTGTCTACGTTGATTAACTTTGAAAGCTTATCAATGTGATGAATTGACATCGTTAGCGGATAGCTTTCGTACTTACGGCCAGTTGGCCAAGTGACTTCCATCGCTCTTGCGAATTCTTGCGTGTTGGCGAAATGGGTTTTGATTAGTGTTCTAAATTTCATACTAATGTTTTAAGATATTTAATAAATTCTTTCGGGTTATCAAAGGTGATAACCCCCCTTAAAAAGGGAGGTCATCAGCATTAGACAATTTACCATCGTGAATAGCGTCCTTGTAAGGATTATCACCAGTGGTTAAATAGATTTCAAATGCCTGAGCAGTTGCACAAATAATTCCAATCTGTTGATTGATATCTTGACCTTCACCTTTGTGCAAATCAACTGCTGCCTTCAATGCCACGGCACGTGCGATATCTGCCTTATCTTCGGGTGACTTACCAAATGACTTGGCAGCACCTCCACCATTCCACGCAGGTTTAGCATCCGCTAAAAATTTGATGTTCCAAAATTTTCCCTTTTGTTCATACTCATAGGATTTCTCATCCCCGACCTTCCAACTTGGAATTTGTGTCTTGGCAAATGCGCCACCGACATCACCGTTTTCCATTTGCACCTCGAATTTATAGAGGTCTTTCCACGTGCCATCATTTTGGATGGACTTGATTTTTGATGTTTTCATCTTATTTGATTTTAATTGATTTTGATTTCCGTGTTGTTTTTGATATTGTTCCTCAATATGTTTTTCTTCAAACGTGCTAATGTGTACTGGTTTACCTTTGTATGCAATGGTCACTTGCCTGCCCATTTGCATTTCATATTCTTCGGCCTTGCGTTGGCGAAACGAAAGAGGTTTGCCAGTCTTATACTCATCCCAATATTGCCATTGTTCACGTTCTGCATCAGCTGAATATTCATCGTAATACTGACTCATCTTTTATAGGTCTTTTCAATGGACTTGATTTTACTTGTTTTCATATATCTATGGTTTTGATTTTTACTTGTTTTAATTCGTTGTAAACTGATAACAACTGAGGTGGCATAATACCTTCCCAAATTTTCATTGATGAGGATGCGGTTTTGTCCTTATTGATCCCTCTCAATCGCATGAATTTATCTTGGCAATCGTACCACACAACAAACTTGTTATCTAATTTGTGGCCGTGTACCTGTGCTATCGGCATAACCCACTCCCAAAATTCACCATTGATGGAGTTAACTATGTAGGTAGCACCTCCATAACTGCCTTTGACATTGAGCGCATCCATCCTTTGAATGCAGTCCTGCTCATCCAATTCTTTCCAATCTCTCATCGCTTATATGTTTTTTCGGTGAGTAATGCCTCCATTCTTTCAAATGGTTTGCGTGGTGATGAGTCAGCTATGTGCTGAGCAATTGCGTTAAAATCTAATTGCTCACTTGGATAACTGGATGATTGAACGCAGATGTACTTGCGTGGATATGTTAGGTTTACAGTTCCCATTTGTATTGTGCTTTATTAATTGTTTCTTCTACTTCTTTTCTTTGCTCAATGCTGAATGATGAATTTTGTTGGCGTTCGTTCCAATACTTAACTGCGCAAGTTATCATTGTCAACTCATCGGGTGAGCAAGTGATGATCCATTTCTTTTCCATCTTCATATCACTTGGAATATAAATGCTTCAACTCCATTAACGTGATACTTACCTGAATAGGCGTGGCAGTAACCGTGATCATCTTTGTGGTATTTAATTCCACGTGCGTGAGCGTAATCAATGACAGTTGCGTTGGCCTGCTCTAATGATTCGCAGTTGATGGCTTGTTGATAAAAGCCTTTGAAAATGTGTACTTGATACATAATTGATTTTTTTGTTTGTTTGTTGTTTAGTGATGTGCGTTGTAGAGCCGCACCCCTCTTTTGATTTTTATGCTACTTCTACAAATACGCAAGAATAATCACATTCTAAATCATATTCACATTCTACTTGTGCATTTACTCCAAAATAATTTTTGATTTTATGCATTGCTAATTGATTATTTCCTTCAAAATGAAAAGTAAATGATTTTTCACCTCTGATTGTAAAGTCAACTGCAATTCCTGCAACTTGTGAAATAACTTTCTTAACTTGGTTGATTCTTTCGTTTTTCATTGTGTTTGTTTTAATTGTTCGTTTGATGAGGCAAATATATAAATAAATTTTGATTTGTCAAGAAAAAAATTAAAATATTTTTAGTTTTGTAGGTTTTATGCGGGTTTCAGATAGCAATTTTTTTTTGATGAATGTAAAAAATGCGTGTTAAATTAGATGCGTGAAAGGAAAAATTCTACATTCGATGAAGCCAAGAGCGAAAAAACCCTTCGCAGGTGAGGCAGGTGTGCAAGTTGCAATCATTCAATACATCAAGATGCAGTATCCAAATGCGTTGTATTGCGCATCTGCGGGGGGTATGTTCACGTCAATGAAACAAGCGATCAAGATGAAGGCGACTGGATATGTAAAAGGATTTCCTGACCTTCAAATATGTGAACCCAATGGCAAATATTTTGGTTTGTTTATTGAGGTAAAGACGGAGAAAGGAGTTGTGAGTAAGGAACAGAAGGAATGGATTAAAGAGTTGAACAAAAGAGGTTATTTCGCTACTTATGTAAAAGGCACGGATGAGGCCATAAAAGTAATAGATGCATATTTCAAGAACGCAATATGAGCAGCATAGGCGGTTAGCCATTAACTTGTGCAGTGGCAATGTCTATGAGGCAGACGATTTGCTGCACGATACTCTTTTATGCATATTCGAGAATGGAAATGAGATAAGGAATAGTGAACACTACATTAATCACGCATTAAAGATTGCGCACTGGTCTAATCGCAGTCACTACCATAACACGATACGCAAGTTCAACCAAATGAGTGATGAGCCTACTGAATCGCAATTAAGAGATTTTGAAAGTGTGGAGGTGTGGCTTGGGGATAGGATAACAAATGAGCAACTTGATATCTTGATTTCACGGTTGCCAATGCTTGAGCGTGAAGTCTTTTACTTGTATGCATTAAACGATTTCAGCTATCAAACATTATCCGATGAAACTGGAATACCAAAGAAGGCACTCTATAACTTTGTCAAATACGCTAAAAACGAAATAAGAAAAGCAATAGTGATATGATCAATAAGATTATCCAAATGGCCAATGAACGGATGCACATATGCATTGAGTGTCCTGTCTACAATTCCACAACTCGCACGTGTGGAATGCCATTGAACAAACTTAACCCATTCGCACAACCAGTTACACTTGATGGCGTGACCTTCAAACCTTGTGGTTGTTTCTTGGACTTGAAAACAAAGATGAGCTTCGCCGACTGTCCTGCGGGTAAATGGCCGAAGGTGGTGGATGCGGAACTCGTAGAACAAGCAAGACAATTAGTTGAAGAGGTAAAGCGCACCAATGTGCTATCTGATGGCAATAGAAAGCTATTAGCGCAATTAGATAGCATTATGAAGGGTACTAACACAAAGGTCAGCAGTTGTGTGCCTTGCGTTAATAAAATCATTAGTGACCTCAATAACCAACTAAAAAGGGAGGAGGTGCTACTTACTACTGAAGAAACCCCACAACCTAAAAAACGTGGAAGAAAATCAAGAAAATCTGACCAATGATGAGCCTGCTTCATTTCTCTTTTACGTTCTATTTACTGATAGGATTATCACTTATTGGACTGATGGGCGTGATGATCCTACGGCAAACCCTACGTTTTTCAGTTGAGAATATTTTGGGGATGCTATTCACTGCATTTTGTTGGCCAGTTGTACTTGCAATGACAATTGTGGAAATGTTTAAAAGTGGTGAGTAATTAACAAGGCAACCATTGACCTGAATTACTATCTTTGTAGTGTTGAGATTTGTTAGGTAATGCCCCTTTGATTTTCGAATCTCAACAATTCAAAATTCATTGGGGCAGGTTTTTTTAATGAGTCTTAATAAGGTTTTTTCCCGTTTTAATCCCTTGATGTGTAACTATAATTAAGCATCAAATAAAAGCGATTGCGAAAAGAACCATCACTTGATTTGGTATCGGAATAGATCCGAGAGATTTGTTAAGTGATGAACAACATTAGTATAATTAAATCCAACCTGCGCTATCGTGACTGGGAAAC
>OGWF01000079.1_pt1 | contig 14548 bp, 16 predicted proteins | sample 1575951 | NCBI WGS metagenome assembly OGWF01 (sample SAMN07581523, study PRJEB24739) | freshwater metagenome | place: Singapore | collected 2015-01
TTTTTTTTTTCAAGCAGAAGACGGCATACGAGATAGCTTCAGGTGACTGGAGTTCAGACGTGTGCTCTTCCGATCTGTTTCCCAGTCACGATAGCATGTTGTAAAATATGACAGTAATCAAGAAACTTAGACATATACTCCAAGAAATCCTTTTCGTGTGGCCAGCTGTTATCCTGTGTGGAATTGCAGCGGCCACATTTTTTGTTGCCATTTTACCAATTGTTTTGTATATTATCATTAGTAAGCAATGGCGGATGAAACGTGAAAAACGAAAAGCGATGGGCTCTACTCGAGAAGGTAGCAATCGCAGCTGAACCTGTAAGTAGGTCCAGGCTCGCAGCCATGCTAGTATATAAGAACGACGTTATCGCTATTGGATACAACAAGAAGAAAACACATCCAATGGCTAGGCGTTTTCAGAAACATCAAGAAGCAATATATCTCCATGCCGAGGTAGATTGTATCAAGAATGCCTTACGACTTGTTGAGCCAGACCTCTTACAGAAATGTACGATGTACGTTCTTCGTATAAAGCGTCCTGATTGCAACCCCAAGGCGTTTGTTCGTGCTATGGCAAAGCCATGTTGTGGGTGTCAGCATGCCATCGAGCAGTTTGGTATCAAGAAAGTTTACTACACTACAGATGAAGGTTTTGAAATACTGTGAATATTTTCTACATAGATTCTGATCCACGTCAATGCGCAGAGTGGATGGTTGATCGGCACGTAATAAAGATGGTGCTCGAAACAGCCCAGCTTCTATCGACAGCACACCGGGTACTGGATGGTCTAGAGGTCCAACTCGAGCTAGAAAAACACGGCAAAGTTCGTAAAAAGAAGGTCTGGGTTCTAGACGACGATCGAAATGATGTCCTCTACAACGCTACGCACATCAACCACCCATCAGCAATATGGTGTCGTGAGTCTGTTGAGAATTATAACTGGCTCGTAGATCACCTTCACGCATTAGGACAGGAGTATATATACCGTTATGGAAAACGTCACGCAACAATTGAGAAATGCTTTTATCCGCTCCAATCCCCTCCTCATGGGCTCCGTGCTTGGGATTGGACTAAGCCTCCTTCTGCAATGGGTCCAGAGTTTATAATCTCTGACGATCCTGTTGTCAATTATCGCAATTATTATAAGTATGGTAAGGCTGCTCTACATTCGTGGAAGAATAGACAACCACCAGAATGGATTTTATAAATATCACGTACACTAACTAGTACGACTTATTAATTTTATCTTCATGGAGAAAAAAAATGTCAAGTATCGACAAGTATACACAGTTTATCGCAGAACAAGCGCGCCGAGAAAACGTCGTGGGACTTCGTTCTAGTCTCTCGGAAGCAACTGACGTAGAAGTACATGGTGATCCAGATGACAATAGCTATAAAGCTATCGATAAAATTCACGCCCACATTAAAGCTGCTGGGCATACCATCCACCATGACGATGATGGGAAGGCCACTAAGAATCCTCACGTAACGGCTCACTACGAAATGGGTGAAGACCGTCATAGCAGCAGTCCATCTGGTTTTACAATCCACCCTAAAGCCCAAGGGGACAAAAAGCTCATGACAATGGTTAAGAGTTTCCACAAGAAGTATGGGGAATAAAAACTTACCAGATTACTAATAGAGAAAACCGGCTTCGGCCGGTTTTCCTTTGTCTGATAAATAACGACAAAGGAGTATGTTGTGGCAACGATTGTTAATAATAAAAAATACGGTGAGGGGCACCAGGTCGTATTGAAAGCAGCCGATAAGCTGCCCACCACATCAAAAAATAATTTCACGAAGGCAGGCTATATACCAGGTAGCTCTGTGTTTTCTATTGTTATACCTAACAACAAGACTAAAGCTGATAAACTCATTGAGTTAGCTAGCGGCAAAGCCCAGGTATATCTAAAAGACAGCAATAATAAGGTTATATTGGTTAAGGGATCCGACTCCTCCATCAATGGATCTTTCAATCACTATTCGGATAATGCAAAATCCAATACGAATCTTCTGACAGAGATTAAAGAAAACATTAGCATGTGGATGTTTGAATCCATTGTTGAGTCTGGAAAGCCTTTAACTGAAGATCAAGTTATTGATAGATTAGGCAAAACCAATTATAGCACTGTCTACTATGATAGTGCTGTTAAGCAGAGTACCGAATTGAAAAAATACATTAAAGGTGGCAAGCGTGGCTACACGTATGAAAGACAGAATCAAAACCTTACAAAAAAGTTGTATGATAATGCTAGGAAGTTATCCAAGAAAGCAAATGATAACTGGAACCCAGCAGACGTTTGGATGATTAAGAAGAATTATGATATGAGTCATCTATACAAAACAGATAACATAATGGAGCTTAACGAAACAATACTTCTAGCTATCAAAGAACAAGATATCATTCCTATATCTCTAAAACAAGTGACTGCAAGTACAGCTAAGTTGAGTCTCGTTGACCCAGCTAATATGATCAACAAGAAGATCGACCTAGATTTTTCCCTCAAAAGCATAGCACTATCGGAAACGTTTAACAATTTTATTTTAGAAACAAAGTCGGGTTTTGCTATTAGAGGGGGGTTCAAAGCATCAGCATCTACGTTGAATGTGTCGCTAGAAGGTAGATTCATCGGGGCAGGTTTTCAGGTCGGTGCTGTTGACGCTAAAGCCTACAAAACATACATGCAGCAAACACACGGATACACCCTTAGAGGCGGAAGTATGGTTTCAGAGAATGATCACCGCCTTGCGCACGAAGAGCTGGAAAAGATGTTTGCACGATATGGCAAAATGTCAAACAAACTCCAAGACTACAAAGCTGCTAAAGAAGCGTATGAGATGGCTGATCAGCTCACCAAAGATAGGTTTGCAAACATTATGTCGTATCTCGCCAGCTTTCTCCTTGCTCCGAAGGGAAACGATGGATTTGAGGAAAACATGAAGCACTGCTACTTCTTGTCGAAGAAAATTACGAACGACAGCTGCGCATATGTCATCATTCAGTAATTCAGGCTGTTGACCTTTTTATAAAAATAAGGTATAAGGGTTGTATGATAAAACAACGATTCAAGCAGTTCATAGGTTCAGGTACGCTCACTATCTTCGATATTGACGAGACGCTCTTTCACACTAAGGCTACCGTTAAGGTTGTGAAAGATGGTAAGATTGTTCGCGAGTTGGACAATCAAGAGTTTAACACATATAAGCGCAAGGATGGCGAAGAGTTCGACTTCGGCAACTTCCGCAATGCTGAATACTTCCGTAAGACCTCTACGCCAGTCGTTAAGATGATTAATAAGGCTAAGGCGATTGTTAAGGCAAAGAAGGATCCTCATTCACGTGCCATTATCGTTACGGCTCGTTCAGACTTTGATGATAAGGAAATGTTCCTTCAGACATTCCGGGATCATGGGCTGCCGATCGATAAAATGCACGTAGAGCGCTCTGGTAACCTGGGCATCGACTCTCCTGCAGAGGCCAAGAAGGTAGTGTTTCGTAAATACCTAAATACACAGAACTATATTAAAACTCGTCTATATGACGATGCTATGTCAAATCTGAAAGCGTTTCTGGAACTTCAATCTGAATATCCCAACGTTGAATTTGAAGCATGGTTCGTTAAGTCAGACGGTACGGTTAAGAGGATTCGATGAAAAAGTTTAGCTCCTTTATTGCTGAAGCTCGTATGACCACTACGGGTGAGATCACCGCTGCTATCGTCGCTCATAAGAAAGCTGGCGAAATCATGAACCAGGAATACATCGAGCTCAATAGCCGCGCTCGTGCTATCTTCGGTGGCGATACTGATCACGTTCGCGATCTCATACTGAAGCACATACACGCTGGTCATCGTACAGACGAACTTAATACACTGTACTATGATTGGCCCCACGATTCGTTCGTAAGCCTTAATAAGGCTGGTCGTCAGCTTGCCAAGCTCAAGGATCCTAAGTTCAAGGATGTTGTAAAGGCAGGTAATGAAGTTGTAAAGAAGTGGGCTCCCATTGCTGCTGATCTCAAGGAGCTTAAAGGTAAGGTTGTCAAAGCGACTCAGAAGCGGGCTGAAGCCAAGGCTGCGGCCGAGAAAGTCATGACGAAGAAGAAGGCCGACTCAAAGGCTCTGATCAAGATCTTCGAAACTCACATGAACGAATATGTTGCAATGGCTGAAAAGCGTGCAAAGGATTTCGTGGAGGATAAGCTAGCTGTTCTGAAGAAGGCTGATTGGGATCTAAACAAGGTCGCGCCCCAGCCCAATTCGCGTACCATGAGCACTACAGAATATAGATCAGCTCAGGCTAAGCGTGACCTCTATCGCTCGATCACCAAGTCAACCGAATACTCGGCACGCCCTGGCCAGCCTGACATCCGCGAGCCGAACAAGACCATGATCGATCGCTACATTGAAATGAACAAGAAGGGCGCAGAAGAAGCCTATCAGAACTTCATGCACAAGATGATGCAGAAGATCGGCAAGCCTGTTGTAGATGCCAAGATGACAGGTAACATCTGGACCAACGCCACTCTGACCGTTACGACTGAAGATGGTGAAGAGCAGGTTTGGCACACCAAGATGATTCTGAATTTCTCTAAATATCAGAAGATGTTTAACCAATTCCCATCTCGTAGAAAGAAATAAGATGATTCATAGCTTTACCCTATTTCTGGAGGCGACAGAAGCAGAAGAGAAGCAGCTTAAGCATCTCGAACACCTAGAAGATCATCCAATCAACGCTGGACGTGAGGGTGTACAGCATGCTATCTCTAATCTTACAGACGTTCACCGCAAACTAAAAGGCGGTGATAGTAAAACAAAGATCACGATGAAGTATGACGGATCCCCATCCGTTATCTTTGGTCATCATCCAGAAACTGGTAAGTTTTTCGTAGCATCGAAGTCAGTGTTCAATAAGAATCCTAAGCTGAATTACACAGAAGAAGATATTGAAAAGAATCACGGACATGCCCCTGGGCTTGTAGAAAAGCTCAAGCATGCGCTCAATCATCTTCCTAAGGTTACTCCTCCGCGGGGTGTCTACCAAGGCGATATCATGCACACACGTGGGGATATCGAGCATCATGGTAACAAGATTTCATTCACACCTAATACAATCACATATTCAGCCCCGGCGAATTCCCACCACGGAAAAGCTGCACTGAACTCTAAGATTGGCGTAGCAGTACACACTGCTTACCGTGGAGACAATCTACAGGATATGGAAGCTCAATACGCTCCAGATCTCTCACACTTTGGTAAGCACAAAGATGTTCATCTAATATCAACAAATCACGATCTATCCAAGATTAAGTATACAGATGAACAGAAAGATACCTTTAAGAAACATCTGAAGGCTGCTCAAACAGCTGCTAGAGAGCTTGGAGATGAAGGCCACGAAGCAATTGCTGGCCATAGGATCCCTCTCAAGACGTATATCAACCATACAATTCGTACGGGTACCAACCCATCAGCTCAAGGGTTCATCGACCACTACTCTGCAGCGCATGATAAAAAGATTGAGGGTGTAAAGACTCAGAAGTCGAAAGATGCTAAGACTGTAGAAAAGCAACGGGCTATTCAGGATGTGATGGACAATCGCCATCATTTTAATAACGCTCTGAATCTACATAAGCATCTGGCTGCAGCTAAAGATCAGCTAGTTCACGCTCTATCATCTAACGCAGAATTCCAGCATCACATTCGCGGCAAGAAGGCAAAGCCAGAGGGCTTCGTTGTAGTTCGTAATAACCGACCAACTAAGTTGGTCGATCGTAGAGAGTTCTCAGCTGCCAACTTTAATAGAGGTGAAGAATAATGAAGAGTTTTGTAACCTTTATTAACGAAAACATTGAAGAACTAGAGCACCACCTATCCTCCATGGGTGTAGAACATTCCTTATCTCATAACGCTAAAGATAACGCTATTACAGTCCACAAGATAGTGGTTAAGAAAGAAGATAGGAATAAGGGGATTGGTTCTAAAGCGATACAGGCAATAACTGCTCACGCTGACAAGCATGGGGCCAAAGTCCGCCTAACCCCCTCATCAGATTTTGGGGGTAATAAAAACAGACTTGTGGGGTTCTACAAGAAACATGGCTTCGTGGAAAACAAAGGCAAGAACAAAGATTTCTCAACCAGAGAAACGATGTACAGGGAGCCAAAATAATGGCTAAGAAAATTGTAACGGCTTTTGGTCGAATGAACCCTCCTACCGTGGGTCACGAGAAGCTGATCAACCATATCAAGGCTCTTGCTGATTCGGAAGGGGCTGATCACGAGATTCGTGTATCACATTCTCAGGATTCAAAGAAGAATCCGCTTACTGCACAGCAAAAGTTACACCATCTTGGTAAGATGTTTCCTGATACAAAGTTTTCTGCGTCTTCTAAGGAAGCTCCTTCGTTTATCCATCACTTAAAGAATCTTCACAAGCAAGGGTACACGCACGTAAAGTTTGTTGCAGGTTCGGATCGTGTACCCGAGTACAAGAAGATTGTTGATAAGTACAACAAGCCTGAAAAAGAGGGTGGGGAGTTCCACTTCAAACATATTGAGGTATTGTCTGCAGGGCATCGGGACCCAGATGCCGAAGGTACTGAGGGCATGTCTGCATCTAAGATGCGGGCCCATGCTCAAGAGGGTAACTATCACTCGTTTAAATCCGGTCTACCTAAACACGTATCGCACAATGATGCCCAGGCTCTATACAATGATGTGAGAAAAGGTATGGGTATTCATGAGAATGTACTTCTCAGATTCAAAAATTGGCTTGTAGGATAATATATGGCACAGTGGCGGACCGACTTTTACGAATTTAAACAGCCGCATAACGTTCATCTCTATGAAATGAACATGACTGCTGATGAGAAGGGCAATCCCATCAACGGGTCAAACCCTACCGGTATGGCTGTCGATGCATTCGGTCGCGCTCGTTCATCACAGCCGTTTACGCTATTTGATTCGTTCCATCGCTATCAGGATAACGGTAAGATCACCGAAGAGGCAGTCGGTGGAGCATCATCACATAATGCTAACGCGGGGTTGATTGAATGCACCATTAATGGTGACGCAGGGTCTCATATCTACCGCGAATCATCTAGAGTGTTTTCGTATCAGCCTGGCAAATCACTGCAGATTCTCCAGACGTATATTTGGTCACCACACAAATCTGGTCTACGCCAACGGTATGGTTACTACGATACGCAGAACGGTATCTTCTTAGAGCAGACAGATGCTGGTTTATGCTGGGTTCAGCGAAGCACATCTACCGGAACTGTACAAGAAACTCGCGTCTATCAACAAGATTGGAATTACGATACGTTAGATGGATCTGGTGTATCGAGACTTACTCTCAACATGACTAAGGCGCAGATTCAATTCCTTGATATCGAGTGGCTGGGTCTGGGGTCTGTTCGTTGTGGATTTGTAATCAACGGCAAGTTTATTCTTGTTCATACATTTCACCACGCCAATATCATCACTAGTACGTACATGGCAACTGCCTGTCTTCCCGTCAGAGCTGAGATTGAAAACGTAAGTACCACCGGCTCTTCTTCCACTTTAAAGATTGTATGTACGTCTGTCATCTCAGAGGGCGGATATGAAATTCGCGGAAGGTCGTTCTCTGCGGGGCATCCTATACTGACCCCAAGAGCGTTAGCAACACCTGGCACGACATATCCCGTGTTCTCGATGCGATTAAAAGCAAACAGGCTTGGGGCCATTGTCGACCCCAAGACGTTTGGCCTGGCTGTAGGTGCTGCAGCAAACTTCCGATATTTCCTTATCGGAGGAGCCGTATCCACGGGCGGAACCTGGGTTAGCGCCGGTACGGATAGCTCAGTTGAATACAATCTAGCGCCAACATCGTATACAGGTGGTAGGGTTCTCGACTCAGGATACATTATTGCTTCCAACCAGACGGCTGCAACTCCTCAGCAGGAACGTAATCCATTCTCCTACCAGCTGGAACGTAATACATTTACATCAACCCCATATGAGTTTTTGATTACCATGGTAAGCGATGGCAACAACCAGAACGTTTGGGGTACTGTTCAGTGGCAAGAAATTACTTAGGTAGAGGTTCCTAAACTTATAAATACAACACGGTCAGGCCAAGGCAAACCCGTTTTAGTTGTTTCAGATAAGCCTAAGGGAAACTCTGATGGAAAGAAAAATTGTAGTACCAGCCCGCGACACAAGTGTTACTTCTCCCAAGCTAGATGCCGTTGTCGGAGAAATGGGTGCCTTGGTTCTGATCTTAAAGTAAGGGATAGTCTCTTGGTGATCCAAGAGGCTTTTTTATTGTTTAGAGGAATTGTATGTCGGACGAAATTAATGAGAAGGTGTTAACTATTGCGCAGCGCCAGAAGCGCGCTATGATAATGCGCCGTCACGAACAAAAGATTGAGCGGGCAAGAGAGGTTGCCCAACATAGAATGGCGTCCGAAAAGAATATCAAGAAGAGAGCCTATGTTCAAGCTCGCCAGATCATTCGCAAGCGCTTTGCTGGCGAACGTGGGGCTGAGTATGAAAAGTTGGGCCCTTCGGAAAAGATGGCGATTGATAGAGCCATTGAAAAGAAAACAAAGCTAATTAAGAAGCTTGCCCTTAGACTCATTCCTAAGGTTCGCCAAGCTGAGCAAAAGAGACTTCATACATTTATCAAGGGCGCGGCCTTACAAAATCAAGGCCAGCCAGAGGGTCACGTAACTGAAGACACCCTAAACGCATTATTTGCGGAGCGAGTAGAAGAGATCGAAGTTACTAAGGCGGAAAAGAATAAAGATAAGAACGCCAAAAAGGTAACCAATAATATCATCATGTATAGCAAGTTCGGTGAAGAAGCCGAACAAGAATCTGCTGTATACAAAGCTATCTCTAAGAAGGCTACAAAATCTGGTATTGATCTAGATATTCTAGGCGAAGTTTATGACCGCGGCATGGAGGCCTGGTCCGAAGATACAGGCGTATCCCAGCAGCAGTATGCATTTGCTCGTGTAAACTCGTACATTAATCAGGGTAAGACATACTTTAATGAAGATGCAGACCTTCATGAAAACGCATGGAATCAGTTAGGGCAGAAAAAGCCAGTGGGTAATACACTTCCGGCTCCTACTAGAGGATCTGTTCCAAAGCATGGCCGTAAATTTAGTGAAGGTGATCACGTAGTGCCTCACACCGGCCCCTATGCAGGGCAGGTACATCGTGTAACAAGTTCACGCGCGGGTAGTGTTAATATTGTGCGTCCCAATACACCTAAGTACGATTCAATCACCGTAAGAGCCAAGCACGAACACCTCTCTCCGGCAACACCTGAACAGACTGCGAAGTATAGAGCGGACCGTGAGGCTGATCGTAAGAGAATGTTTGGCGAGGACGCCAACCTCCAGGAAATGGGCGGTGATCAGCACTACAGTGACACTAAAGGAGCTTTCTCAAAAGGTGCAAAAGGTACCCCTATTACTAGTGATAAGATGAAGAAGGATACTTCAAAGGCTCTGAATCAAATGTTTCAGAAGGCTATGAAGAAAGAAGAAGTTAAGATCGAAGAAGGGCGCGCTCCTGGAACACCAAGTATCAAGCGCTATACACGCAATGACGGTACGACAGCTCTTAAGTCACTGAACAAGTGGGGTAAGAGAAAGGACTGGCGTGATACAGAAGGCGGTCTTGCTAAGGCTAGAGAGCATGCTGGCGTTGACAAAGTTACGGAAGAAGTCGAACAGGTCGACGAAAGCTGGATTAATAGCCCAATTAAATGGAAAGAAGCTGTACGTGCTAAGCACGGCGATGTTACATTTAAGCGTAAAAATCAACCCGGCGTACTCAATAAAAGCGACACACACGCTACAAACTCTGATGGCAAAGTAGTTGGAGTTTATCAGCACCATAATAAAATGGGCAGAGTTTACGAAGAGGTACAGCAGACCAACGAAAATTTTATGGACGGGAAGGGTCCAGGTAAGCCAGGTGACTCAGCTCGTCACGGTTTAAAGGGCAAATCGGCTTCTGAGCTTAGAAAGATTCGCTCTTCTGAGACTACTTCCCCTCGTAAAAAGCAACTAGCTCATTGGCTGCTTAATATGCATCACAACGAAGAAACTGAGCTCGACGAAAAGCGTGGTCTATGGGATAATATCCATGCCAAGCGTAAGCGCATCAAAGCAGGTTCGGGTGAGCGCATGCGCAAGCCAGGCTCTAAAGGAGCTCCTACAGCTCAAGACTTTAAAGATGCTTCAGAGTCATATGTTAATGAAGAAGAGCGTCCAGATCCAAAGGTAAAGGTAGAAGGCACCAACTGCCGTAACTGCGTTTACTGGAGAAAAGATCTCGAAAAGCCAGTTACCAAGGAAGAGTTAAATCCTAACGGCGGTCTCAAGGCACCTAATAAAGAATATATCGCCATGTCAAAGCGCATTGACCTAGGCACACTTCCAGGTAAGGATAGTGGTGTAAAGGTTAAGGGTTTCTGTGATCACGATATGATTAAGGATTGGGTTACAGAGCGTATGTGCTGCTCGCAATGGGATTCTGATGGTATGATTCGTGATTATAAGGGCCAATCACCTGTCATGAAGGAAGAGGGTGAATCTATTTTACCGCAGACTACATCAAAGGGGTCCAAGATCCGTAAGAAGATCGAGGTCGTAGATCGCAAGCCGCCTCATGGTGAATTTACCCGTCAAGCTGAAATCAAACACAAGATCATCGATGAGGAGGGTAACTCTCAACCAGATCCAAAGAAGCGTTTAATTGGAACTAATTCCCTAGTCAAAGCTTATAAGAAAGACACCCCAGGTCAAAGTCTAGACGAATCGTTTAATATTGCATATGCTGCAGGTATTGGACAAACCTTCACTGCTGCCGATCTTGGTATGAGAGTCCAAGGTGGGTTCGCTCTCCATCCTTCTGTGATTGCAGAGATGGAAAGAAGAGCGGCTGAGGAAGTCGAAGAAGAAGTTAAGACAGCAGACGTGAAAGCTGAAGTAGTCCCAGCTCATACAAAAACAATCGTGGATCCAAAGTCTGGCGCACTTAAGCAGGTCACGGTTCCAGGTCATGTGCGTAGAGCTAAGAAGAATAAGACAATTATTGCCTCGGGCAGTGTAACAGATGGACAACCCCAATGATTGGATTTAAAGAATTTCTCAATGAAGCTACATACCAGGGAAAGAAAGTTCCCCTTAATAAGCCAATGAAAGGCGATGTTAAGAAGTCAAAGGTTTATGTAGATCTCGATGGGGATGGTAAAGCTAAGAAAGTTAACTTTGGCGATAAGAATATGACAATCAAGAAGAATATTCCTTCTCGTCGTAAATCGTTTAGGGCTCGCCATAATTGTGACAATCCTGGCCCGAAAGACAAAGCAAGGTTTTGGAGCTGTCGCGCGTGGTAATAAATATTTAATGGTCAGTAAATAACAAGGATTTATCAAATATGGATAAGCTAATTGAACTAATGAAAAGAGTGCTTGCAGACACGTTTGCGTTTCGTCTGAAGGCTCAATATTACCACTGGAATGTAGAGGGACCGGATTTCGTACAATATCACGACCTATTCGGTAAGCTATACACAGCTGCTGATGGGGATATTGATCTCATTGCAGAACACATTCGGGCTCTAGGGGCTTACTCTCCTGGTTCGTTTGGTCGCTATCAGGCTCTTACATCTATCCAGGACGAAGAAACTATTCCCGATGCATGGGAAATGATTAACCGTATTGCTGAAGATAACAAGAAGCTGCATGCAGGTCTAATGGCTGCACACGCTGTCGCCGATGAACTTGGTCAGCGCGGTGTAGTCAATTTCCTAGAAGGTCTTCTCGACGCAAACGAAAAGACTCAGTGGATGCTTCGCTCCGTATTAAAGAGATAATATGAAGAAATATCAATCGATGGCCAATGCCATCAGATCAGTTTACGAAGCAGCAAAACCAACCGCAGGTGGACATGGGACGCTGGCTCCCGATGGCGGTCCTGAAAAGGACATGAACGATCAGATTGCTGTGGGATCATATACAACAAAAGCATTTGAGATGTCTGATAAAGCACAAAAGCTTTATTCCGATCTTCCTAAAGACACACCATCTACGGCCGCTGAAGTAGCAGCTATCGAGCTCGATAAGATCTTCGATCTGTTTAGAGATGCCAGAGCCAGAGGACATATCAACTCACGCGATCTTGATACCGCTATTACAAGCGAGAAAAAAGTTCGTCTGATGGCTAAAGAGATGGGCCTGGAAAACGAGCACGACGAGATACTTTCTGATATCATGCGTCACCTTAAAGACTTTGCTGACGATGCGCCTAATAGAATTATCGACCCAGAGGATCATCTACACCCTGCTGATGATCCACGGTTTAAGACTGATTCTAAAGACTATAATACAGATAAAACAAACGATAGAGATGTCGATAATGTGAAGCAATTCCTAATACGAAGATCGTTAAAAGCTCAGCGCAAGCTCAAAATTATTGATAATGACTAATTAATAAATACATAAAACCCTACGGAGAAGAAACAAAATGATCGATTCAAACAATGAACTCAAGAAGCTTTCCAAAGGCCTTCTGGACGCCGTCCGTGGGGTTATGGAAGCGAAAAAGGTCAACAAGCACGGGCATGATCCTGTCGGTAAGGAAGATGCAGACATCGACAATGACGGTGACGTTGATAAGTCAGATTCTTATCTTCACAATCGCCGCAAGGCTATTAAAGCTTCTATGAAGAAAGAAGAAGTGGAAGCTCCTGCAGCTAAGGTTTCCGGTCTGGATATTGCACGTAATGTTCTTAACAAGATGCGCAATGAAGAAGTTGAAGAGCTTGATGAAGTAGCCGATGAAATAGCTGCTATTCGTAAAACTTTACAATCTCGTAGAAATAGGATCTACACACCTAATCACCCCGAGAAAAAAGATTCTGATAAACTGCGTAGTAAGCTACAAAGACTTACAAAGAAGCAAGCTGCGATGAAAGAAGAAGTTGAAGAGCTAGATGAGCTTTCTGTAGACAAGCTAAAGGCTTACAGAGCTAAAGCACGAGCTGATGCTTATGACGCAGACGATGTCGATGACGAACGTCGCTACCGTAAGCGCGCTGCTGGCTCTAATATGGCTGGTAAGAAAATTGTTCGTCAGGGTGGTAGCCTCAAGACCGAAGAAGTCGAGCTAGATGAAGCACTAGATGCAGCAGCGCGCTACGGTCAACATCACACAGCTGTCAAAGAACTTATGAAGTCAATTTCTCAGCACATTGAGAATCACAAGAGTGATGCTCTTAAGCACCGCGACTATCGTGGTAAGAAAGGTGTCAATTGGGGTCATGTTGGCGATATCGCTCACATTCATTCTCAGCTTGCTGATATTCACGATCGTCTTGCTCAGCAAGGTGAATATAAGAAGGAAATGGCCGAATCGGTTGAAGATGATTCCGACGTCGAATTCACCGCTGAAGAGTTAGCATTTCTCGAAGACTGTGGTATTGACCTAGAAGAAGCTCGTCGCGGGCGTCCCCCTAAGAATGCAGCGGCCGCTCAAGATGAGGAACCAGCTGCTCTAGGTTATCAGCTTCGTAAGGCTGCTTCTATCAACAAGCCAGTCCACTTCATGAACGGTGAAAAGAAGGAAGTTGCTCAAGGACACATCAACGCATTCAACGATCACATGGCTGCTCGTAAGACTGCTGCTGATAAGGCTGCTTTCCAGAAGCGTGCTCATAAGTCCCACGCTGAGTTTGTTAAGGCTGTTTCCGAGAAGGTTCCAAGCTCTTCTAAGGACACAGGCGAAATCGTAAAGTACAGATAATGGGTATTGTTGCTGGTAACATTATAGTAGGCGGTGGGGAGGCAGAAGTCTCCCCACCTATTGCTAAAGAATCACGTGTTATCACTAGCATGGAAGAGATTAACAAACTACGTGCTTCGGGCGGGGATATTGTTATAAATCAGGAAGAACCCCAATATCCTACTGATGGAACACCGTTTACGAAGAAGAAATCTCAGTATATGTCGGATATGCTCAATCCAGATCTTTAATAAATAAACAATTAGAACACCTTTAGGAGAAGTACAAATGGCTCAATGGGGCAATACAGACGACGCAGCGAATTCGGTCCTATGGGCCACTGCACAGGTAAATCTACCTGCTAATACAGACAATCAGTCAACTCTGTTTGACAATACAACAGTCAATGTTTTCAAAAACAACGACGTTGCCATGCCAATCGCAGTTGGTCAGTTCGGCGTTGATGCTAACGAAGTTCAGGCTGCTCGTGCTGGTGAAGGCACCAAGGCTGCTCACACTAATATTGGTGCCGCCAGTAGCCTCGCCGGTAAGGCCCGATGCGCCGTAGCTGCCCGCGCCAATTTTACCCTGACAGGTGCCGCCCCAGCTCAGGCACATGGTGTTGACGCCGGCTGGCAGGTCGCAGCCCTCGATGGTTTGGACCAGCGAGCCAGCGGTGATATTGAGGGTGGTGCGGCCGTTGGTCGTCGAGAATGTGTAGGTGCAGCCACCGGAACCGGCCTTCCATCCGTCATGCCCAAAC
>OGWF01000080.1_pt1 | contig 14448 bp, 10 predicted proteins | sample 1575951 | NCBI WGS metagenome assembly OGWF01 (sample SAMN07581523, study PRJEB24739) | freshwater metagenome | place: Singapore | collected 2015-01
CCTGTCATACACCTGTGACACGGAAAAGCAAGGTTTTTTTTGCTGTACGAGTTCGGGGGGTTTCGTACGTACTCGGTAGGTTTTAAAGTCCTTTTCCTTCCTCCTAAAAGTACTTTTAAAAAAACAAACAAAAGAAAAAGTACAAGTACTAAGTACAAGTACTTGTAGTGTGACATGAGCGTGACAGAAGCGTGACAAAGGCCTTTGTCACGCGTGACAAGCACCGATGTAACGCGTGACAACCCCCTTTGTCACTATTACCAAGTTCTGAGTAGGGAATAGGGTATCGTGTTTCGAGTTAAATTTATAAACTTTTGCACCCTTTGGTTAAATTTTTGTCACGCGTGACAAGGAGGTATGTAACGCGTGACAAGGCCAAATGTAACGCGTGACAAAGGGGTATGTAACGCGTGACTAACGCGTGACAGCGGGTATCGTGTTTCGAGTTAAGTTTTCGTAAAAAGCCAAAAAAAACCCCCCGGTGACAAGCCGGAGGGCTAAAAAGATACGGCATTTTTATGCGGAAATTGGGTACAAAACTTCAGAACCAGAGAAAAAGTGAGCTCAGTTTAACCCCGCTCCCGCTCCGCTCGCAATATATTAGGTGCCTTTGGGGCTACTTTTTTTTTTCGCTAAAGCTCAAGCCCTGAGAAAGTGCATACATTAGGAGCCCAACTAAAACCTCCTGGTTAGCCGAGATAAAAAGGCTACCATCTTTTACCACTCCCCAGCTCACTAACGCACCCGAGACAAACGTCAAGAGGTGACGGATAATGCTCCCCGCATATTTAAGAATGAGAGGCCGAGTTAGAAAATTGCCGAATAAATCAAACATTTTGTTTTTCCTTTCGTTTTTTGTTCCATTTTGCCACCCCTAACGCCCCCCCTAATAGCTTAACAGCCGGTGCCGCAAAGATCGCCGCTGGAACCCCAAAAAAGGCCGCTATTCCCAGTGCTCCGCCGATTATATCCCAACCGCTTATAGCTAGGTCGATTTTTGTCATGTCAAAATTGCACCGCGTTAAGGCTAGCTGTCCCAGACGTCGAACCTGCCTTAGCCAAGTAAGTATCGGGATCGTTAGACCCGATAAAAAGAACCGAGCACGAACTGATCGAAAATCGTTTGCCGGTTATCCCGGTGCCCGTCCATGTTGAGTTGTGGTTCCAAATCAACGAAAGGTAATTACAAATAAAATAGGTACCGATACTTAAACTCCCCGAAATCGTTATCGCTGCATTTTGTAGGTTGCAAAACGCTTGCCCAATGTTGTTGACGTGCGCTGCTGCATTGCCCGCGATCGTATAGCTCCCGCCGTTGTAAAAAATCTTCCCGGCACCAGACAAGTCCATGTGCGTTGTCGCGAGGCCAAAAGTTATATTTCGCCAACCGATCACGGCATTGCTCACGCCGATGCCAGATGTTGAAGCCGAGCCCACTCTAAACCCGTCAATATTCCATTGGTGGGCAATGTTGCTCCCGAAAAATCCGTTGACAATAACACTGCCAGGGCTTGCCGAATTGCCCACAATTTTTAGCTGTGAAGCCGTTGCCACGCCGACACAATTCGCGAGTGTAACGAGTTCGGAATACGTGCCGTTCGCAACCGAGATCGTCACCGACTTCGCGTTGCAGTCGAGCGTTGCAACGTAGTTCACGGCGTATTGTATGGTTCGCCAAGGCGCAACGGGAGAGCCTGTGCCCGTGCTGTCGCTGCCACTTGTCGAAACGTAAAACGTCGTCGCTTCGAGTAAAGTTGCTCTGCCAACGGTCGAAATAAAAATCGAATCTGTGGTTGGGTCAGTGGTAAACTGAATGTTATTTGCACCAAAAATATTGAGGGTGTCGTCAACAACATCGGCAACTACTGGCAAGGTCGCACTCGGCGAAATAGCGGTGTTAAAACTATTCCAAACCTGGACGGTTTTAAACAAAAACTGATCGCCGCTATTCACTCCAGAGGTGTTCCCGAGCACCGTTTGCTGCGCGTCGGTTAGGTATCGCTTGTCGGTGGAGTCAGCAATGTCAGCAGTTGTGGCATCTGCTCCGGCCGTCACCAATCCTTTGTTGTCGTAGGTGATTTTTGTTTTGGTGGCCCCCGTAATCGCCGAGTTTTTTGCAACAAAAAGACCCGTCGCCCAATCGTAAATCGCCTTTGCTGTGAGGTAAAAGGTGTTGCTTGCCTCGTTGCCGGTAACAGTTGTTTTTTTGTTTGCCGAGTCCTCTGGAGTAAAGCCGAGTGCGCTTTGCTTACCGTTGAAAGTCGACCAATCGGCGCTTGTTAGGTAACCGTCTTGAGACGATGACGCCGCGCCGAGCTTTGTTTTTATGGTGCTCTGCGTTTCATCTCCGGAGTTTGTGCCAGATGTGTTTGATAGCTTGGTTAAATCGCTGTCGGTAACGTAGCGCTTATTGCTACTGTCTGCCACATCAGCCGTGGTGAGAGTGACGTTCCCACTCAGCGCTTGCCCGTTTACGGTCCTGCTCGTTGGCACGTAACCGCTCAGATCCTGGTCGCCCGTGTTCGTCCCGGAAGTGTTCGCAAGGCGCGATATGTCGCTTGCGGTCGTAAATTTCTTAATGCTCGTGGCGTCGCTTATATCGTCGGTGACGAGTGTCACGATCCCGGTCTTACCGTTAACGCTTGCAACGGCGTCGGTGGTATCGCTCTTTTCCCAAACCGTGCCGTTAAAAATAACGTAATCGCCGATCTCAAAACTGATTGCACCGCTCCCCAGATTTTGGGTGCCTGCCGCCGTGACGCGGTAAACATCTCCGGCACTGCCTACCCCGTCGGCAAGAGTCGGCGTGTTTGTTGAGGCGTTCCAGACCCCTCTATAGTCCATCAAAGTTGACGGCAACTGGTTTGCAGGCACCTTGCCGCCGCTGTCGAGCGAAGCAATGCCGTTTGCGCTCCCTACGCCGGACACTGCAACGGTCACCGCTGCATCAGCGGTAGTCACCGCTATATGCGCCCCCGCCGTAAGCGTAGCGTTTTCCCAGACGCCTTCTGTGGCGTCGCGTACAAGAAGCGATCCGGCTGCCGGGGTGCCGGTAATTTTGACGTCGTGAAGCTCATCGAGTTCGTAACCGTTCTCGATTTTCAGGTACACGCTGCCGACCGTCTCGTGTATGCGCACCACAAAACCCAGCGGCACGAGGTGATTTGGTGCCTGTGGCTTAGTCGTTGTAAACGCGCCTGGGGTGGTCGGCGAAAGGTAAATGATAGCGCCTGCGCTGTAAGAGGTAGTGTCAAGCTTAGATAACGTGCCAGACACTTGCACCCATCCCTCAGCCCCGACCGCGATTGTTTCGGCCACAAGCCCAATGGTGTCCTTTGAGCCCCCCTCAGTGTTTGCACGCGCCAGTTTTACGGCAGTTCTGTTGCCCTGCGCGCCCGAAATATATACGACCTGCCCTAGCGAGAGAGAAACGCCGGAGTCGTTATACACGCGTAGAAACTGTTGCTCCCCCGCGTGCAAAGTGACGTTCCCGCCCTTTAAGCCAAGGTCAAGCGTGCCCTCTCCGTCATTCCAGGCGCTTAACCCGGGAGTAATAGTCGGGGGTGTTGCAGTCGTCGAGTGCTGCAAAAAATCAACCGCCGCGCTTGTCGTGGTCAGCGCTCCGCCATCCGTAAGCGTGGCAGTGCTATTTTGCACTAGCTTCCCGGTCGTGCCGTCATATCTTGTCAAAGCGTTGTCGGTGGCGCTTGCAGGCCCCACGACAACGCCCACCGTTGCAACGGTAACACTATCAGCGCTTGCGTCGGTGGTTATCGCAATATTTTCGCCCGCAACAAGAGTGAGTGTGTCTGATGTTGTGTCCGCCTGTACCGTGCTTTGCCCGCTGACCGCAACGGCTGAAAATACGCTTTGATCCCCAGTGTTATTACCGGAGATAGAAACTCCCGCGTCTTTTATAAGTTTGCCGGTAGTGCCGTCGAAAAGTGCAACGTTATTTGCAGTTGCGCTCGCCGGGCCAACCACGTCACCACCACCAACTGCGGAAATCGTCACCGTGTCGGTAGTGGAGTTAGTCGTGATCGCGATATTCGTACCACCAACGAGATTCAGGGTGTCACTCACGCCGTCAGCATCAACGTCAGACTGTCCGGCAACGGCGATTTTCCCAAATGCGTTTCCACCTGTAGCTGTAGAGGTGATTGTTACCGTGTCAGTTGTCGCGTTAGTAGTGATCTCAATGTTCGAGCCCGCGACAAGTGTCAAGGTATCGCTTGTGCTATCAGCGCTTACTGTGCTCTGCCCGGAAACCGCGATATTTTGGAAAACGCTCTGATCCCCCGTATTTGTGCCGCTAGTATTCGCTAACCGCGAAATATCGTCAGAGGTGGTAAACTTGTTCGTCGTGCCGGTCGTGGAGATCTCGTCAGCGTCGAAGGTTTTCCACTCGAGATCGAAATCGGCGTCCGTTTTCTTGGCTAAAACTTGCCCGGTAAGCCCCTCGGATGGCATCCCCGATCCCGTTGGGCCTTGGGGTCCAGTGTCGCCCTTCGGGCCTTGTGGACCTTGCGCCACGATCGTGACGGTAGTCGTAACGGGCGTTGTGATAACCACGGTATCCGCCTCGCTTGTTACTTCTACGGTAGTATTTACTTCTGAAACTGTAACACTCATCTCGTCACCTGCCGCGAAAACGTAACAGCACCCTCGAGAAGTCTGGTCACGACACCGTTGCTCGCCACTAGTTCGAGATCGTAAACCCCCTCCGAAAAGTCAATTGTATCGGTTTCGGTAGGCGTAAAAGTCAAAGTAATTTTCCCGAGCTCTGCTGCAATCACCAATTTGCCGTTGGCAGTCGTCGCCTCAAGTAGTTTTTCGGTGGAGTTTTTGTAAGGTCGAATTTGAAGGCGTGCGGTGTAGCCGGTTAAGTTTATAACCGTGTCCGTGCTGTCCTTCCAAACAAAAGAGCGCGCAAACGTCGCCCCCTGCTCAATGGTAAAATCGTAGTTTCCCGCGCTCATAACACCTCATATTTTGCTTTATTTTCTCACCTTTTTTCGGGTGAGTCGCGCCCTTAATCGCTTGTTGAGTAGGCAGGGTGTAACCGCCCGGTGCGCACCATAAAAACAATGCGTGCTGAACGGTTGCCAACTTGCGATGCCCAAAGGGAGCTCTCAAGCTGAGAGGCCGCTTCGTCCCAATTCGCTGCTCGAATCGCTGCAATTGTTTTTACAAAACCGCGCAATTTTGGCCCGCCAAGGTTGAAAGAAAGAGAAAGTAACGCCATTTGCCTGGCCAGTGTCCATGTCGCCGTGGTCTTCTCCCCAAAGATATTTACCACCTCCGCCCAGGCTTCTTTTAAATCTTCGTTGAGTATAGCAAGCACCACGTTGTTGGAGAGTTTAAGTTGCGAAACGTGCTTGCCAATCAGGTGCCCCACCCCGATGGTCCAATATCCGCGCGTGTCCTGGTATGCGGTAGTTTTAAACCCCTCATCGATTATCAAAACTGAACGGGCGATCGCGTCCCAATGCTCACGGGGTGAAAGTGTTTTCATTTCTCGGCAACGCCCCCAGCCGTAAGGTCAAGCCCATTCATTGAAATTCGTGCGCGCCCACCTGTCAGCGCAAGTTCTCGCATTAGAAAAATCACGCTGATAAAAATAATCGCGGCCAGTAGGACGGATGCCGGAACCGTGTTTTTGCCGGTAATTGCTTCAACAAGTCGGGAGTTCGTTTGTTGTATGGCTTCCAGCGATCGGCTCATTGCCGTTGTATTCTCGGCAACTATTGTTAGTTGCGAGTTTAGTTTGTCCTCAATGCTATCGAGCCTGTTAGTGTACCTTCCCTGTTCACGCTCGATTCGATCAAGCGTCTCTTGAAACGCACTAACGACATTAGAGCGAGAGGAAACGGCTTTCTCAAAACTCTTTGCTGTTGTTTTAAACCGCTCCTCTCCCACGTCATTATCCTTCTTTCTGTGGCGCGTTTTCTACTGCAAGCTTTGCGAGGATCGACGCAACTAATGCGCATATACCTGCCGCCTCGGGGTCGGTTGCTTTTAGGTGCATCTGATCGAGCATTCGCACCAAAAGATTTTTTTCTTGTTCAGTAAACATATTTTCCTTAGTTATTTTCGAGAACTTCAATGCGCTCTTTCAACTGTTGTATCGCCCGAAGCAATACAACTGTCAATTTCGAATACTGAATTCCACGGAGCTCTTGTTGACCGTTCACCTCGTCGTAAAAACAAAGGTCTTGCCGTATCTGTTCGACATCTTCCGCAACGAGGCCGTACTGTATACCGCCCTCAGACTCCTCTAAATATCCACCGTTGCCGTCACGCTTACGATATTTAAACGACACTGGCTCAAGTTCGAAAAGCCAAGATGTGTCATTTAAGTTTTCGATGTCGGTTTTTGATGCCCGAACTGATGACGTATACCCGAGAAAGCCGTTGCTATCGACGAAACAATCTCGGTTAGTAACGCCAACCAAGTAGTCATAAATTCCAGTGCACGAGAATGCGCCGGTGGAATGCACCGTTGCTCTCACCGTGTTGTTTGTCACAAAATTGAGATTTGCCGATCCAGTCGAACCAATATTCACCGCCGTGGGCGAATAAACATATGCCGCCGTCGCGTCAGTGTGGAGGTAAAGTATTTTTGATGATGCCGCCGAACCAACGATCGAAACGCGGTAACCACCGGTTGACGTAGCGCCGATTCCGACATCGCCGGTTGAAAGGATCCGCATCCTTTCCGTTGCCGACGAGCCTGTGTGAAAAATAATCGTGTCCGAAAGTGCGGCGATTCGTGCCGTTTCGACTCCGTTAATAAGGTAAAAGTCGTAACACGGATTGCCGGTAGCGGCGTTTCGAGAAAACGAGGCGTACCCGCTCGTGCTGCGCGACGAAACAATAGTATTCGTTGACACCACCTCAAGAGGGTTGCTCGGTGACGTAGTGCCAATCCCGAGCCTGCCGTTGGAATCAAATCGCGCCCTTTCAGTTGCGTCGACTACAAAACCAATTGCCGAGCCCGCTGCGGCGTTGCCTAGATCCGCCTGAATAAAAACGCTTCCATCGGTCGCGTTGCCCGAAATCTGTCCATAAATCGAGGCGCTGCCCGCGTCGGTGTCTTCAAAACGAATTCGAGGCGCGCTGCTTTTAAGGTGTAACAGCTCGCTCGGCGCCGATGTGCCGATCCCCATGCTCCCGGTCGGAGTTACAAAAAATAGATTTGTTGACGCGCTATAATCCCGAAACCCAATGCCGGAATCGTCAGAATAAATTCCTCTTGTAACTGCCGTTGCCGCCGTGCGCTCAAACAAAATTCGCGACCCATTTACGCCAGCAAGGTGCAAAGTCGTGAAATTTGCGGCATTAGTCGGCGCCTGCTGACCAATGCCGACGTCCCCCGCACTGGTGATTCGCACGCGTTCAGATCCGCCGGTTGTAAAAGCAACCGCATCAGCCGCCGGGAAAAATAACCCGGTGTTGGTGTCGCCACTTGCGGCAAGAGTAGGCACGGAAGCGCTGCCCGAACCAAGTAAAAGCTCACCGCTAGCGATGGTAAGATCGCCGGTAAAGGTTGCCACGTTCGCGCTCGATGACGGAAGCATGTAGCCTTTTATTTCCCAGGCGCTTCCGCTCCATCTCTCAACCAGTCCGGTCGTAGGGTTTAAACGCAAAAACCCGGTAGAAAGGTTAGTGTCAGAGGTAAAATCCATCTTTGCCACGCTCGCGATTTTCGAGTTTAGCGTGCCTAATACCGTGCTGTAGGTCGTCGCGTTTGTCGGTTCGTTAAAATCAGCCATAAAAAAAATTCCTAAATAACAGCCACGATGCCCTCGGCGCTCCACGAAAAATTACCACTTTGTCGTGTGCCGTCTTTATCGAAAAGTAAAACTTTGAAACTTGTTGGGTTTGGAACATCGGTAAAGTTTACCGTTGCGATCCTTGCCGCCGTCCCTAGCGGAGTTACGTTTATTGACGAGACGTCCAAGAAGGAAAGGTTAAAATTGACAGTCGTCCCGCCGCTGTCGGCTGAATTTGCAAGCCCGTTGCCGGAATCGGTTTGTTTTTTTGTGTCGATTTTTGCAAAAAGATTGCTCAACGTTGCAAGGCTTTTGTTGTTAGCGGCTGTGAAAGTAAACTCAACTTTTACGTACCGGAAATTGCTCGCGAAAACTGTATAAGCCCCCGCCGGACCCGCCGTGTAACTTCCGCCCGCGGTCTCCTTGTAATAGATGCGCGGGGAAATATCGACGGTGCCCTTAAGCTGCGACGTGCTGAAAATTAGCGCAATAAGTGAGTTAGGAATGACTGTGCCAATGTCATACTCCCACACGGCGGTTACTGGCGATGTCGTGCTCGGCTCGGCCCAGATTGTAAAGCCATCATCGATAAAATCTTGAACGGTGTTATTGGAATTATTCGTAAAGTGCTGCGCAAAGGTTTCTGTCAGGTTTACGGGCGCAAGCAAAGTGCCGTCGGGCAACAAGTCAACGCCACTGCGGACGGCTGTCGCACCAGTTAGTGCGCGGTTGTCCAGCAAAATATAATCTGGCGGGTTGTAAACGGTGATTGCCTGCCCCGCTTCTGCTCCGACGTTGCCCGCGTAGTCGACCGGTACAACCCAGTAAGTAAATTCACCGCCAAGTTGTTCGATATAAGTAAAAAACGTTCCCTGCACGCGCCCAAGCAAGTTTGCGCCTGCAAAACTAGCCCCCCGGTATATTCGGTAATGCTCAACCGGGAAGGTCGAAGCAGTCGGCGTGTCCCAGTCTACTAAAACGTTGTTGTCAACCTGAGATATTAAGAGATTCTGAACAACTGGCGGTGCTGTTACAAGCAAATCAGTGGTGGCCGATGCCGCGCTCACGTTGCCGCTCGTATCCACCGCGCGAACCTGGAAACGGTAGTTGCCCGCGGTGAACTTTTGAAAAAGAAAGTTAGTCGTTCGAACCTTTACACTCGTTGCCGAGATACTTTCCCAGGAGGCCCCTACGCCACCATAACGGAGATCGTATTCTCGGACGTCCAAATCAGCCACCGGCTGCCATGCTAAACGTATGCCGGTTTCGTCAGTAACGGCGCCTAAGCCCACCACGTTTGACGGCACTGCGGTTTTGCCCACCACCAAGTGAGAAGATAGGGTAGCCCAGTCGCTCAAGGTGCCCACTGAGGATATACCCCTTACCCGCACGTCGTAGCTTGCGCCGTCCTGCACGTCTAAAAAGTAAAAGGACGTCTGCTCGGCGCCAACGATACCCGCCGGTGCCCACGTTGCGGAGGATGAGGGTTTGATCTGGAGCTCGTAACTGCCGCCCTGTTGCACCCATTGGCTCGCACTCTCCGCCCAGGTCAGTTTTAAGCGAGAAAACACGGTGCCATCTTCTCTTAGGTATAGTTGGTCGGTGCCGCTCTCTGCTATCAACCCCGTCGGCGCGTCGATGGTGTCATAACTCGGAAAATCACTATTTGGGGCGGGATCAAGTGCTAACTGTTCTGCGCTTGTCCATGTGTAAATCGCCTCGGCAGTCTCGACAAGTGTCAACCGAACGCCGTAGCCACTATTGCCCTCGAATTGTAGCGAAAAGTCTCTTACCTCGAAAACCTTCGAAGTCCACCCGAACTGTGCGTCGGTATATTCGACCGTATCCCCGATCTGAAGCGCCAATGCCTTCAAAGAGAAAACACCGTCAATGGTTATGGTTTGCCGAACCTGCCCGAGGCGAATCTTTGCGATTCGCTGCGCTTGCGTAGAGGAAATAACGAAATTTAACGCTAGATCCGCGTATATCTCGCGGCCATCCTCTGCAATATAGGCGGGTACTTTTATGACAGGAAACTCGTGCTCGTCGTTCCCGTGGTTTTCCGAAGTAAAGGTGCCCTTAACGCAGTTGAATGTTTCCGCCCTGCTCTTTCGGGTCTGAACTGTAACCGCGCTCAACAAGTCCGACCGCCATAAACTCATCTCAGGCGCCCGCCACTTGCCTGGAACGATACGCCACTTTCCGCCTTGAAAAACGATGTCTCCCGCAATCGCCTCGGCCATCTGTTCGAGAATGCTTTGAGGAGATTGTGACGTGTCAAACACGCCAGAGATTCGGTACCGCGCCTCTGTCGTCGTATCGGCCAAAGTAACAAGCTCGTCGCATATATCTGCTGCGGCTGATACTGATGCGGTGTCCACATCGTCCCAGGAAACGCCAAGGCCAAACTTTGTATTCGTGAGGTAATCGGCGATAATCAGCGCTGCATTTGTGCTGTAAGCCGTCGTCGCCGTGCGCGTGTCGTAAACTGGTTTCCCCCTAACGGTAAAGTTAGTGTCGGGCAATCCCTGCGCAAAACGCTTTGCATCCCAGATCAGGCGAAGATAAACGTGTGCGTTCCCTCTTTGCCGGTGATTTGCGGTCCATCTCGTTGGCAAAACCGCCGTGAGATCTGAAAGCGCTTCCTGGTCTTCCGTCCCGAGATTTTTAGTCATGAAGACTAACGGCGTTTTCTTGCCATCTTTTTCAGTCCGAAGAAAATAACCAATCGACCACCGAGCATCCTGGTTGTAGCCGAACGAAACTAAACGCCCGTCAAGGTAAACTTGATCAACGGCCGTAATCTCGTGTGCTGCAAGGGTTATGATCTGGTGTAGAATTTTTGCGCCACCGTTTGAGAGAAAGGTTTCTTCAACTGGTTGCACGTAACTCGTCCCGTTGCCCTCGCCCTTATGAACGCTTACTAATGCGTCCGCTGCGGGGGTTGCTTGGATGGCCGAAATAACCTCGTTTGCGCGCGCTCGTGAACTACTAGAAACGCTTTTGCAAGTAACAACTATTGCCTTCCCCGTCACCGCGACGGTGGTAGTGCCTACCGTTCCAGACACAACAAGAGTGACCGAGATATCATTTCCCTCTGAACCAACGGCGCGAGCAATCCAGACGATCTGTGAATTATCCTCGCCCGTTCTGAGGTAAGCCGCCGATGAGTTTTTCGTGTCGTCAAAAAAAGTGTAAAAACCACCTACTCGAAACTTGCCGTAAATGATTTGTCCGGGGGCCGCGTTCTGGCGAATCGACACCTCGGCACCGCGCACAACCTCTTTTTTCGTTGCCTTACTGTCGGAGGATGCTTTAACAGTGCGAGACTTAGAAAGCACAACGGTGCTTTTGGGCACCGCTGCCGCCGTTCTTTTTACCGCCATGTTTCGCGCAAGTCGTTTCATTTTTTCGTGTTCCGTTTGCGCTTTAACCATTTCGGCTTTTCGGGGACTCCCCAGTAACCGTCCCACGATTCCATAAGCTCAACGTACTGGAAACCTGCATCGTCGGAATAAATCGCTCGCTGTGATTCGTTTGTAAAACGAAACTCGTTATTGCGGTTCAATAGTTTCAAATCGCTTTCATACGCTAACGAAACAATAGTTTCTCGCCCATTTGCGGTGATTCTTGGGACATCAAGCCGCCCGGAAAACATGAGGTAGGGATCGGCAATCAGCTGATTTGTGGCGTCCAAAAATCCGAGCCAGATTTTCACTTTGTTTGAGTACCGCGCATCGTTTAGCGCGTAGGAAATGAACTGCGTTATCTCCCCAACGATTTGCACCTCGCATTGTAAAGGCCGAACATCGGCTGTTTCGAGAATGGAACGGATCGGTTTGAGTGCGCCATTGCCGATCCAGGTTTGCGAATCCCAAGTTATGTCACGTCCTAAATCAGTCAGCCGAACAATGGTAGACGCGCCAAACTCAAGCCGAACGAATGTAACCGGGCGAATGTTCCGCTGAGTCAATGCCGTTTTTACATCGTTCGAAAGGCCCCGCATCAGAGTGCCTCCACAGCGTCAAAACTGATGGTAAACAACTGCGACGTTCCTGCCTCAACCACAGCCTGCTCACTGTTCAAAATTTTAAAGGTGCCCTTCGGGTTTGAAAGCACCAAACTTGCATTGTCGGCATGTGTGCGCGCCGCCGGGAAAATATCGATAGTTGCTGCCCCGCTGCCGTTAGAGGTGATATCCGTCAGCGACATGTAAAGGCGGTTATCAATTGAGAAAAAATCCCCGGTCTTTAAAACTAAGGTAGAGTTCGGCCAACCGTCAGTTACAAGAGTTTTATTCCCTGCTTGGCCTGCTCCGTTCACTTTCGGCGTGCCGCCCCCTGCCCCTAAAGGTGCGTTTAACAGAGTGTCCCCAAAAAGAAACGTGCCCGCTTCCCCTCGCAAAGAGGCTAGAAAACCAAAAAAGGGCGCTGCTTCCTCGCGCGTTAAGGAAGGATAACTGACCTCGACGCCCCACATCTCTCCGTCATATTCATATATGGTCGTTTGAAAACTCATCGGGTTCTGCCCCACCGAGTTTGATTTGATTGCTCTCCACCGCACGCTATTAGGTGCCAAAGCGGTTGGGCAAGTTACCGGGTAAGTTATCGCCACTGTGCCCCCCTGTTTACTTCGTCTAACACCTCATTGACAGCGCCCGTGATTATTAACCGCTTGTAACTTTCCATCACGTTCGCAACACGATCCTCAACTCCTGCGTCGGCTCCGCGCGCGTCGATGCTCACTGCTACGCTGTTGAGTGCCGCTCGTGGCTCACCTAACATTACCATCTTCGCCGTATTTGCGTTCTGCGCATTTTGTTGATTTTGAATGTTTGCCGATTGGATCGATCCCAGGACATCGATCTGCCCTGAAGATAAAATGCCCGCATCGGCTGCCATCTGCATTCCCTGGTCGTAACGAGAACGAAAGTTTACCGTGACAGTTTTTTCGGCGGGAATGCTATCCATCGAATATTTTAGTTTTTCGAGGTTTTCCCCCGCGATTCGCCACTGCTCGGCGATGGTGGTTGAAAATGCATTGACACTCGAAACGATCGCGCCTAGTTGCGCTTCGCTCAACTGCGTTATCTGCTCAACTGACGTTACGCCGTTTTCTTTGAGTGCGCGTAAAAACGCGTCCGCTTGCTCTTGCGAAATACCCGCGTTTAGCAGTCGCGCTTGCAAGTCTTCCAGCGTTTTCGCACCCGCCTCGATTGCTTCTTGAGCAATATCCGCCACGCTTTTCAGGGCGGCCATGCCTCGACCGCCTGAACCAACCAACTGGTCAAAGGCGCCTTTAATGTCGGCCACACCCGCCAAACCAGGCTCAAACGCACTGTTTAACGCGGCTACTTGCGTTTGGTATTGGAGCCACGTGATCTCTCCACTTTTTGCAAGATCAAAAAGCCCCTTCGATAGATCTTCGAAGGAAAGTCCAAGCTGATAAACAAGCAATCGGGCATTGTCGATGTTCCCCCCGAGGTTCTCGGCAAGGAGAAAACCTATTTGCGCGCCAATTTCTTCCGTTAGCCCAAGCACCATTTTCAAGCTGTTCCCGAGGCCCTCGAACATGAAACGGGCCTCGTTTGACATTGTCGAGAAAAAACCGATTGTGTCTTGCCAGTTTTCCTCACGAAAACGATCCGAACTTCCCAAAGCGAAATTTAAGTTTTCACCTCGAACTGTTCTATAAACGCCAGAACGGTCCTCAAAGGTGAGCGCCCCCATGTTTTTCCACTGATCCTCGATCCACCCTGCAAAGCTGTCACGCATCTGCGTATCGGGGTGCTTTTGGTTCGAAAATTGCCCTCCCGCCCACATGCCGATTGCCGCACCGAGCAAGGCGCCCACAGCAGTGCCGATAACTGGTATTACCGAGCCATACGTTGCCCCTAGTGTCGCGCCACTCGCTACACCTCCCGCCGCCCCTGCTGCGGTTCCGGCTGCTGCTCCCGCTGCCGTTCCCAACGCGTAACCGCCAATAGCGCCACCAACTGCGCCGATGGCTTGCCCTGTCCCGGCGTAAGATCCGGTTTGGGCATTGATCGTGCCCATATTCATTAACGACGAAAAAATCGTCCCGAATGCCTGCCCATAGCCGGAGAGCTCCTGCCCAGTCAGCCCCGTGAAGCCCTGAATTGACTCCCCCCATCGGGATGTGACGTCTTTGGCGAGATCAGAAGAAAGAAAATTGAATACGGCAGAAAGATCGATTCCAAACTCTTTAGCTACGCCTTCAAGTACGCCAGATGCTGCTTGAAATGCCTCACTGTATTTGCGCTGCGCGTCTTCAGCCGCTTTCGTATTAGCTTCTTCAAAAGCCTTTTGGTTTTCTTGCCCTAGTTTTTCCGCAAGTCGCTTTGCTTCGAGCTCAATCTCTGCGGGATCGAGCCCTTTTTTTATCCCGTCTTTCCATTCCTCCATGAACGAATCGACGACAGATTTTTTAAGCTGTTCGTTCAGCTTGTTAAACTGCTGCTCGTCGAGGTTTTCGATTGCAAGCTCAAGGTTCGTCTCCAATCCCTGCTGAATGCTTCGATCTTTGAACTGCTCCCATTTCTTCTGATAGTTTTCGAGTTCTTTTTTGGCGTCCTTTGCCGCTTTCGCACTTTTGTCAAGAGCCTTCTGGCTCGCCTCCCCGTGCTTGATTGCGATCTTTGTCGTCTCGGGGA
>OGWF01000081.1_pt1 | contig 14303 bp, 26 predicted proteins | sample 1575951 | NCBI WGS metagenome assembly OGWF01 (sample SAMN07581523, study PRJEB24739) | freshwater metagenome | place: Singapore | collected 2015-01
GATATTATTCTATTAGCAAAAGCAATGTACGAATATGATATTGTACGAGAGGCAGCTAAAGTTAAATCTGTAACAGTGTATTCTAACCAGGGTAAAAAGAAGGTAAAGATAATCTCAAACTCGACTAGTCAATATTTCGGCAAAGACGGTATAATAGCAATTAAAACAGGATTCACGCGGGCGGCAGGCTTCTGTATTACTATGATTGTAAATGCAAATAATCAAATATACAATATCACAGTGTTGGGTGCCAAATCTAAACAGGAACGTCAGATAATTGTTGAAAGATTTTTAAAATCAATTTATAATGCATAATATACGCATTTTATGCGTGTGGAATAAATACGTATATTATGCTCACCTTCATCAAAGACCTAACTCACAAACTACTTGAATTCATTAAAGACGATCCTGTACGTCCTGAAATTCCAACTGACTTTCGAGTTAGTAACGGGCGTATGGTAGCCGCATTAACCAATGAAGAAGAAAAACCTGATGCAATGGTTTGTGTTAGCTTTCATGATTTTATCCCCGAAAATGTTAATGATTTGAATAATACTACTCAAGTACCAACTACTGCGGTATTCTATACTATATGGAGTTATAAAGCAGGTAAAGGTCAAGAGTTATTGATTGAAGCAGTTAAGGGCATACAGCGTGATTATCCTAGTGTTACACGTTTTGTAACATTAAGTCCTAAAACCGAGTTAGCACGTAGATTTCATTTGCGTAATGGCGCAATAGTTTTCAGAGAGAATTTAGATACGGTAAACTATGAGTATCTAAGAACTAATACTGATAATGTCCAATGAATTAGATATTAAGTTTTTCTATAAAAACACTAAACCAAAACGTGATTATGAGGTTATAATAACCTCATTTTCCATTGCAGTATCTAAAGTAATTGAACTTCCTGAATCATTAGAGATATGCTTATATCCATTAGACGATAATGTATATGGCGGTATTGATAGAATAAAAATCAATAGAATAGGTATCAATTACAATATACCCTTACTCGCACTTCCCAAGATACTAACACATGAACTAATACATGTTAATCAAAAACACACTGGTATACTAAGAGTCAGTAATAATGGATTATGCTATTGGCATAATATACCGTACACTAAACAATTACCTGAACATATGGATTATAATGATTATAAGAATTTGCCATGGGAACTAGATGTTGCAAATAGAGAGCAACAAGTATTCAAAAAAGCCCTAGCTTTGGTTGACAAAAATTAGACTCGGTAGTAAACTGTAATTACAGTAGATAGCAACCCCCGAGAAAGGACTACAAAATGGCAATGATTCAACGACCCGTAGGTTATCGTGTAGACCTCATTGAATATGAGCGTGGTTGGGGTAGTAAGATTGACGAAACCCTGTACTTTGACAACGAAGCAGAAGCCCGCAAATACTGTGAAGACTTTAATGCCAAGAATTATGACGATGAAGTACCTGATTGGTACATGGTAGCAGACTATCGCGGTAGAATCTAAGTACTACAAACCCAAACTTGACTAATAATCAGTTTGGGTTTATAATTGAGGCATGAAAACAGTTACAGAACACCTCAAAGACAGACACCTCAATTTAGAGTTGCATCGTCCAATGGTTGACGAGGTTGAGCGTGTCGCTACTTTTTTCCTGTACAATTTGAGTGGACAACTGGTTGGTTACCAACAATACCGCCCCGAGGGTGAAAAGAAGCCACAGAACAATCCCAAGCAAGGTAAGTATTTCACATACCGAAAGCAACCTACCCTCGCAGTCTGGGGAGTCGAAAGTTTACATTTAAGCCCTAATGTCGTTTTCCTGACTGAAGGTGTTTTCGATGCCTGTCGCATGACTGAGCGTGGCTACAGCGCCCTAGCGGTTCTAAGCAACAACACAGGTTGGGACTTGAAAAACTGGCTCGGCATGCTTAATAGAAAAGTAGTAGCCGTTTGTGACAATGACGATGCCGGTCGTAGACTTGCCAAGTTCGGGGATGTTGCGGTCTTTTGTGAAGACCACGACTTGGGGGATAGTACAGAAGAATTTGTTAATACTTTAGTACTCAAATTTGGGGCTTGACAATAAATCGGTCTGGGCATATAATACATATATGCTGAAAACACAACGTAAACGTCGGTCCGATCGTAACCAAGTGATTTACTACATCCAGGATGTTGTAACACTTGAGTATTACATCGGGCTGACTGCTATGGAATTCAAAGGCAACGTCCGCAAGACCCTCAACCGTCGTATGCAAAAACACATGCAACGAGCCCTCGCTGAAAACAAGGATTGGGGTCTGAGCCGTGCATTGCGTGAGCGTGGTGCCGAGCGTTTTGTGTTTGGTGTCATCGAGGTCGTGCGCGGCAAGCGTCCTGCTCATGCTCGGGAAACTGAATTGATTAACACATTGCAACCTGCTCTTAATACTTTCGGAGTCAAATAATGAACCTGCAAACCGTAATCACTAACCTGAAGAACACAATTGCCGGCAAAGAAATGTTGTTGGATTCTTACAAGAACCCCAGCGTGAATCCTTACCCTAAGTTTGTTAAAGAAGCAATGATCGACTTCCTTGAGGTCAACATCGCCGAACTCAAGCGTATCCTGGCTGATGTTGAACAGTGTGTGGCTAAGGATGTAGAACAATCGTGGCGTGACAATCCAGACCGTATGGGCGGACAGTTTACGCAGGATGAAATTGACAATGCAAATCGTTGGTAACATGAAACTCAGTCCCAATACAAAACTCAATATTGTATTCTATAGTATTACAATTCCAGTTATCCCAATTGTAATACTAATGTTACTAGTTGCCATTATTCTATCGTTGGTTCCTCCTTTTAGGAATCCAGCCCTAAATTGGGTAGAAAATGTAATACGAAAGTTCGCAATTTGGCGTAACAATCTCCCTGTAGTCAAAAATGCTTACGATAAGGCACACTTGTTTGACTACATCAAAGAATCCAAAGGTTGACAATAAATGGGCTTGGGTATACAATACATGTATTGATTGATTAACGGAGCAACGAATGATTAACGAAGCAAAAGTCCTGGAAGTTGTCAAGTCTGTCACCAACACACGTGCTTACTTTTTCCAAGGCACACTGTTTCTGGAGACCGAGGATAGCAAAATCGCCGTCAATGTTTTCAATGCTCTGTGTGACCAAATCACTTCCGCAATCAGTTTCGGTAAGGCTGGTCAGTCTGAAACGTCCTACGATTTTATTTGAGTTTTAAAATGACCAAATATGTACACATCGTCCAAGTCCACCCCGTGGAGAACGGTGAGCCTAACCTGCACAAGGTCAAGGAAGAGCGTGAGTTTGATACTAAGGCAGGAGCCGATGCTTGGATCAAAATCTTCAATGATATAGAAAAAACCTATGGTCCTAAGGTAGAATTCAAGGCTGTCTACCGTGGTCGGGTCAACGATATTACAGGAGAATTGGAATGATGAACGACCGAATTAAAGAGCTTGTTAAAAAATGCGGTGGTGTTAATCTTGATGAAGATGGGAATGTACTTACACATTTTCTTGTTGGTCATCAGATTGAAAAGTTCGCCGAGTTGATTGTTCGTCAAATGTTGGATGTCACCGACGCACATACAGAGGTGTTCCAAACTGATCGGGATAAGGCTTTGATTGAACATATCAAACAATCTGTAAAAACACATTTCGGAGTTGAAGAATGACCGCTATCGTAAATTTGTGTATCGTGCTAATGCCCGTTATCATCATGGGCCTGGCAATTGTTATCAAGGATGGCTTCTAAAATGAATTTGCGTGAACTTATTATCCAGCGTATTTTGTTCAGTCTTAGTGACAAGGAACTGAAACAAGAATTTCAAATGACCGAGGATGATGTTTTTGACCTGAGTGATTTAGACCTCTTTGAAATGTACGAATCAATCCTTGCCCCTGACACACTATAAATATAATATAGGATATAACATATGACACCTGAACAAGCTAAAAAGTACGCCGAGAAATGGTTACGTGGTAAACAAGTATATGAATCAGTTTATGGTTCTGTAGAGAATGCCATGAAACTTGAGGGATTCACTGAGGCTGATATAAAATTAGTGAATCAATATATTATTGAACTTGAAGGAACTTAAATGACTGACGAAAAGAAAACTCCTGAAATTGTATTTGCACCTGGTTGTTTTGACAACTTTGAAGGTACTCAGGAAGAACTGGATGAAATGATTGTAGAAATTCAACGACTGGTTGAATCCGGTGAATTGTTTGAGCGTTCCCAACCGGTCTCATTGGATGATTTGGATGACGAGGATTTGGAAGCTATTGCCGAGCAACTTGGTCTCCTAGATGATGACGAGGAAATTGAACCCAGAAAGTTACATTAAGTATTACATATTTTTGTAACTAAAGTATTCATTTTATCGGTTCTGGGACTCTAGGACCGATTCTTTTTTCTGGACTGACAACTTATAGACAAACAAAAAGGTTGACAATAAATGGGTTTGGGCATACAATACATGTATTGATTGATTAAAGGAGTCTTGCATGAAAGTTCTGTACACTAGCCCAGTTTTCAAGAACGCCGATGGTACTGGTCGTCAATTTATGATTCCAATGTCTGCAATCAAAACGTATGCAAAACGTGATGCGGCCCTGCTTGCAATGACTGCGTTGGGCGGCATCCACGCTAAAATCACTCCCGAATTCATGGCACACCGCAAGGCTATGTTATCAGCCAAGCGTAAGATTGAGCGTGAGGGTTGGTATAGCGCACCGGTGACTGCTTAAAATTTGACAATAAATCGTTTTGGGCATATAATACTTGTATTGATTGATTAAAGGAGCTTGCAAATGGATCAGTTGACTAAAGACATTCAAGAAGTTTTCGGTACTAAGCCCAACTATGCAATGTATACCCAATTCGGTGACGATGCTGTTGATGCTATCGTGCGTAGTGCTAAAGTACTCAAAATGGATTGGCCCACTGTTCTCGGCGAACTCCGTAGTCTGGCCGAGCGTTTCCCCGAAGACTTTGGTGAAGCTACTGATACCGCAGTCCGTGAATGTGTTTATGACGCTCTCGGCTTTGACACTCCCTTCTATATCTAATACAAAATGATTACGGCCGACAAACTGCGCCTGCTTACGAACATGCCTCCTGTTATGCTGACTGAGGGCATTCGTCAAACAGGTTACAAAAAAGACAAATTTGAAACTTCCGAATTCCTCGGTATGAGCAACGGTAATCAATTTGTTTACAAAGTATCTTATATTGAGGACAATGAATTCCAAGAATGTAAGGTATTTGTCAGTTACGATTCCGTCACTGGCAAGGTAAAGGTTGACTATTAATCCAAAAACAAGTACAATACTTGTATTGACACTGAAACACAGGAACACACATGAAACTTCACTCTGCCGTACAAAACGAAGCAATCGTCTCCAATGTAGGCGAGATTGGCGAGTTCCGCATTCGCAATAGTGCGAAGGCTTTCAACATTCTGTCCAGCGGTCTGTATGCTAACAAGATCCGCGCAATCATCCGTGAACTGTCCTGCAATGCGGTGGACAGTCATGTCGCCGCAGGTAAGGCTGATACGCCCTTCGATGTTCACCTGCCCAATGCACTTGAACCCTTCTTCTCTATCCGCGACTATGGTACTGGACTGAACCATGAACAAGTTACAAACATTTATACTACATACTTTGAATCTACTAAGACTGATTCTAACGCCTTCATTGGAGCTCTCGGTCTCGGTAGCAAGTCTCCTTTTAGTTATACTGATAACTTCACTGTAACTGCCATCAAGGATGGTCGCAAAGGTATCTACACCGCTTTCATTAACGAGCAAGGTGTGCCTAGCATCGCACTGATGATGGAAGAACAAACCACTGACCCTGCAGGTGTCGAGGTTCGTTTCGCCGTCGAAGAACGTTATGACTTTGACAAGTTCCGTCAAGAGGCTAAGCACGTTTACGAATATTTTAAACTGCGTCCTATCGTTAGTGGTAATGCAGACTTTACTTTCAAGGACCCTACGTACAAAGAAAAGGACATCATTCCTGGTGTTCACTATCATGACAGCGGTCGCGGTAGCTACGCTATCATGGGTAACATCAAATACCCTATTGATGTGCCTAACGCTGAAAAGGCACTCGGCGGTCTGCATGGTTTGCTGAGTTGCGGTCTGGTGATGGAATTCAATATCGGTGAGCTTGACTTTCAAGCAAGCCGTGAAGGTCTGTCATACATCCCCGAAACAATTGCCGCTATCAAGGCTAAACTGGAAGCACTGAATGGTCAACTGGCTATTCACATCGCATTGGAAGCCGACAAGATTGACAATCTGTGGGAACGTGCTATCTATCTGAGCAAGCGATACCAAGACTACCTGTTTACTCAGGCTGTGGTCAAGTATGTTACCGACACTAAATTTGAACTGTTCACTCCGCAACAAAGTCGTTGGGATGCTCTGAAACAATTTAAGTTTGATGTGAATGAACTGGCTAACAAGTACAACATTATTATCAAGAGTTTCACCAAGACTACTAGTTACGCGGCATGTTCTACTAACAAGCCTCACAATGGTTATAACAATGTGAATGGTCAACATGTGACATTCAGTGAATGGCAGATTCGTATCAGTGATGATACTTATTTTGTTATCAATGACACTAAAGTCGGTGCTACTGAACGTGCTAAGTTTCACTGGAAGAACTCTAAGATCAAAACGCACTACAGTAATGTGTATGTGATTGAGGCTGCTGATAAGAACAAGCGAGTGGAAACCGGGTCATTCTTCAAGGCAATGATGAATCCACCCGAAGGTCAAATCATGAAGGCAAGTAGCCTGCTTGAGAAGGAACGCAAGAGTGGTCTCGGCGCTAACGTGACCATCATGGTTCTGGAAGAAGGCGCTCGTCGTGGTCGTTGGTCTAGTACTGTACCTATGGTTTGGCATGATGCTGGTAAGGCTGATAGTTTTGATAGTAACACTACTCATTACTACTTGCCGTTGAGCGGCTTCCAGTGTCTGGGTACATACGGTGATGTGAAGGAACTGCACTACCATCTGCAAAAGAGTGGTCTGTTCACTGAAAACATTTATGGTGTTCGTAAAACTGACATTGAATGGGTCAAACTGCAAAAGAACTGGGTTAACCTTGATGAACACATTAAGGGCAAACTCAGCAAGCTGGGTCAGAATGATGTGATGGGTTTGGTCAAAAAGGCTATTGACTTTGCCGAACTCTATCAGTATAATGCTGTTAAACATGTCACTGAACCAAACAGTCCTTATGTTAAACTGTACAACGTTTTCAAGGATGTGAAGGCTGAGGATCAAACTCGCAAGACTAGTCTGGAAGCATTGTGCCGTAACTACAAGGTACAAACTCAAGCAAATATCGACCCGTCAAGTTTGATTGATAAGTATCAGAAAGAAGTTAACGATATCTATGTTCGCTATCCGCTGTTGAAGCGTATCAGCAAATATAGTACAGAGGCAGTAGAAGTGGCAGAGTATATTAACCTGATTGATGCGAAGAAAGGCATTTAAAATGAGTTTTCCGTTTATTATCCAAGGTAACAACATTACCGTCGTGATTGGCAACAAGCCACACACCATCGCTAAGAGCCATATCACTTATCAGAAAGTGGTTGACGCTATCAAGGCTGGTGATTGGGCTAAGGTCGCCGATCTGGTTGAACCCAAGAAGGTCGTACTGAACTACGGCAAGGGCAACGTAAGTGTCCAAGGTGACCAACTGTTCTGGAAGGGCAAGCCCATGAACAACGCCCTGGCTACTCGCATGATCGCCATGTTGCAAGATGAATTCCCCATCGAGCCTCTGGTCAACTTCATGGAGAATCTGATGACTAACCCATCTAAGCGAGCCGTCGATGAACTGTATGGTTTCTTGGAAAAGAACAGTCTGCCGATTACTCCTGACGGTCACTTCCTTGCTTACAAGAAAGTCCGCAACGACTATCTGGACATTCACAGTGGCACTATGGACAACAGTCCTGGTAAGATTGTTGAAATGGAGCGCAACGAAGTTGATGACAACAAGGATCGCACTTGCTCTAGTGGTCTGCACTTCTGTAGTCAGGAGTATCTGCCCAGCTTTGGTAACAGTACTGACAACCGTGTTGTGATTGTTAAAATCAATCCTCGTGACGTAGTGTCCATTCCTAGCGATTACAACAACGCTAAGGGTCGTGCATGTCGTTATGAAGTTGTCGGTGAAATCGGCAACGACACTGACAAGGTCAACGATGCGTTTACTAAGCCTGTGCAAAGTAACGCAACCAACAACACTTATGTCGCACCTAAGCCAGTAATTACTGAGCCCAAGCGTGGTGTAAGTGACTTCTATCGTGGTTACACTGACGGTTACAAGGGCAATCACTATGCTCCTGGTAATCGTTGGGACAGTAAGGACTATGATGAAGGGTTCGACAAGGGTGATTCTGACCAACAACTTGGACATGTTCCTCGTTATGAGTATATCACTCAAAAGATTAGTCCTATCGAATCATGGCCACAACCTAAAGTGTGACACTAATAAAAAGCTCCGTAAGGGGCTTTTTTATTGGGCATAAGTTTTTTATTTAAATAACTTATGACTCAGCTAACCTTATACTGTCACTGTTTTAAACAAAATTTAAATCATCATACACAAGCAACACAAAAGAACTTAATGTGCGGGGCACACTTATTAGATGCTTCTTATAAGAACCAATTAACATCAAAAGGATTCTATTTTGATGACACACATAACAACATATCACACTTGAATCAATGGTTAGGTGACCTAACAGGGTTGTACTGGATATGGAAAAATACTGATGACGAGTTTGTAGGAACTAATCAATACCGTAGATTTTATGATGATAATGTCTTATCTACTATTGTTATGGATCCAAATACATTATATATTTCGGCACCGGTTGGATTCGGTTCTATGTCTGCATACGACCAAATGGTTATGCACCATACTGAGGCTGGGTTTAATGTATTAAAAGTTGCATCATTATCTAACCGAGTTAGCATAAAACCACATATGGTTGATGATATCAAAAAAATAACATACTTATCACCATGCAATATGTTTTTTGCACACAGAGATTTGTTTAACAAGTTGTGCCAAATATTATTTGAAATAATGTTTGAGTTGTACGAAGGGTCAAAGTATGCTCTACCGTGGGTACAGCCAAATGGGCAAACTCGTATGCTTGCTTTCCTTGCGGAAAGAATGCTTAATATGATATACTTGAACAAAGATTATTTCTTAGGAAATACACAAATACAATCAGTTAACTGGAACTTAAGATGAAACCCGATTTAAAAGAGATTAGCCTGCAATTCAATCCTAAATATATTAAAAACTATGACAACTTTGATCCGTCAAAAGATAGTGTACTTTACTCTGGGCCATATTGGAATCATTTAGAAATTGAAGCTATGTTGGACTCCGTTCTGAACGGTGATTGGATCGTCAGTGGTTCTAAAGTTGAGAAGTTTCAGGAAGAATTTAGTAAGAAGTTCAATGTTAAACATTCTCATATGGTTAACAGCGGTAGTAGTGCTAACCTTGTTATGGTTACTGCACTCAAAAAACGATTTCGTTGGAATGACGGTGACGAAATTATTGTCAGCCCTGTGGGGTTCCCTACTACTATTGCGCCTATCGTCCAAAACAACTTGAAGCCAAAGTTCATTGATATTGAACTGGCCACGCTAAATTTTGATGTTAATCAAATTGAAGGTGCTATTACTAAAAAGACCAAAGCAGTTTTTGTTAGTCCTGTGTTAGGTAATCCGCCAGACATGGATAAGATTAAAAAAATCTGCGATGATAATGGACTATTGCTGATCGGTGACAACTGTGATAGTTTAGGAACCAAATGGAATGGACATCACCTTAGTGATTACTATTACAGCTGGACTTGCAGTTTCTATCCGGCGCATCACATTAGCACCGGCGAAGGCGGCATGGTGTCTAGCAACGATAGTCACTTAGTAGAACTGGCACGTAGTATCAGTTGGTGGGGCAGAGACTGTTATTGTACCGGAGCTAACAACACACTAGCATGCGGTACATGTGGAAAACGTTTTAGCTATTGGCTAGAAAACTATGATGGAATCATCGACCACAAATATATCTATAGCAATATGGGCTACAACTTAAAGCCTTTGGATTTGCAAGGCGCCGTGGGTAGCATTCAATTGACAAAAGTAGACGAGGTGTGTGAAAAGCGCAGAGCCCATAAAAGATATATTGAAAATGTACTAGTAGATCATTTAGGTGTTATTCCCGTAACTACTCACAGTAAAGCCGATCCTAGCTGGTTTGGTGTACCTATTGTTTGCACTGAGCAAGGACAAAAAGAGTTATTAGTAGACCACTTCGAAAGCAACCGAGTACAAACAAGAAACTATTTTGGTGGTAACATCTTACTACACCCTGCATATAAACACTTAGGTGATTATAAGAAATATCCTAACGCAAACAAAACACTTGATTATGTTTTCTTTATTGGGTGCAGTCCTGTGTACAATGAAAGTGTGTTGGCTTACATTGAGGAAGTTATTCGCAAATGGTAAATTTGTTTGGTAAAGGATTTGTAGGTACTCATTACAGTAATATGTTTGAGTGTGTTGTCAATGACCGTAATGATTTAACAGTTAAGACAAATCAAATCCTTTATATGATTAGCACTACAGATAACTATAATGTAAAGGTTAATCCGTATATAGACATTGAAACTAACTTGACTACACTTATCCGTGTACTAGAAAATTGTAAGGGTAAAGACGTAGAATTCAACTTTGTCAGTAGCTGGTTTGTATACGGACAAACAGAGAGTCCATTTACAGAGCAATCAATCTGTAATCCTAAAGGTTTTTATAGCATCACAAAAAGAACGGCTGAACAACTATTAGTTTCATACTGCGAAACATTCGGTATAAAATATAGAATTTTGAGATTAGCGAATGTAGTAGGTCCCGGGGATAAAGGTGTTTCCGCAAAAAAGAATGCACTGACCTACCTCATTCGTGAAATCAAAAACAATAATGATATACAGTTATACGATGATGGTGATTTTTATAGAGATTACATTCACGTAAAAGATGCATGTCGGGCGATAAATTTAGTTTTAGAAAAAGGTAAGCTAAATGAAATCTATAATATCGGTAATGGCGACAGTACTAGATTCCGCGACGCAATAGATTATGTAGTAGATAAAACTAAGTCTAAATCTAATATAACCAATATTCCACAAGCAGATTTTCATAAAACAGTCCAAGTAAAATCCATGAGCTTAGACAACACTAAATTGAGAAATCTAGGGTATACTCCAGTATTCAGTTTGCAAGAGACACTGGACGAATTGGTAGCCTCAAGTTGACAATAAATCATTTTGGGCATATAATACATGTATTGATTGATTAAAGGAGCACGAAATGGCACGTAGAACAGCCGCAGAACGCAAGCAAGAGGCAGAACGTATGCGCCAACTGAGCGAAGAAGCCCGACTGACTCGTGAGGTTGCTGAATATCCCGCACGACTGATGGCTGCTCTGGCACGGTCTACTAATGCATACTTTGAACTGTCAGTTGTTGACAACAAGTTTTTGGTTCGTGACCGCAACAAGTATGAACCTCAGGTTCATACTTTAGCATACGCACATAGCCCCGATAGCCAATACCAATTGGAAGAATTGGAATTTGCTCTGGATAAGCACGAATACGAACTAGCGGAAGCCCGTCGAGTCCGCGAAGTCAAGGAAAATGCTTTGCGTAAGGTCAATGAAATGTTGTCTGCCGAAGAACGGGAACTATTGGGGCTGTGAGGCTTGACGAAAAATCTATTATTTGATATACTGATGATAAATAAAGATGTGAACTGATAGACGGTTCATAGACAATTATTCTAAGGAGTTTAGAATGTCAACAAAAACTTTCACTATTCGTAAAGCCTACGTGCTTTCGGCAATCAACAAAAAAGGCGAACGTGTCTATTACGACACTGATTCACATTCCGGTGGCTATCCCTACTGGAGCACTTTCACTAGCATCCGTAAAGAATTCGCTAGTCTGGACAAGGTCCCCGTAATCAAACCCACTGATTATATGTACAAAGATGTTACTACCATCGAGGTGTTGGAAGTAACACACCGAGCCAAAGTCATTCAAACAACTGAACTGGTCTCAGAAGCCCGAGCAAAAGCTGAGGCAGAAATCGCCAAGATTCAAAAAGAACTGGCGCAAAAAATCGCAATGCTGGAGGGTGTAAAATGAAAAAGTACGACACACTTGTCCTAATCGGACGTTTTCAACCGTTGCATAATGCTCACCTTGAGATTATCAAGCGATGCACAGCACTGACCAATCAACTGGTTGTCATTGCAGGCTCTGCAAAGCAACCTCGCACTTACAAGAACCCATTTACATTTGACGAACGTGCCCGCATGATTAAGGCTGCAACTAGTGGTCTTAGCATGAACATCTATGTTGAACCCAACATTGACACTATCTACAACGACCAAGCATGGGCTGTCCGTGTTCAGGGCATAGTGAGTAAGTATCGCTGTATAGGTAACGGCCCCGTTGGCATCATCGGTCACAAGAAAGACGAATCAAGTTTCTACTTGGATATGTTCCCTCAATGGAATTTTGAGAATGTAGAACAAATTGAGCCGCTTGGCGCAACTGATATCCGTGACTTATATTTCAAGTGGGACTTCAATAGCAACTTTATCAAAAATGTTGTACCTGAATCAACCTACGATTTTCTCATGGAGTTCCGTCGCACTGATGAATTTGCACAAATTATCCGTGAACGTGAATTTGTGGCGACCTACAAAAAACAATATGCTTCACTTCCTTATCCTCCTATCTTTAGTACTGCTGATTCTGTTGTAATTCAAAGTGGTCACGTACTAATGATTCGCCGTAGAGCAGAACCTGGCAAAGGTTTGTGGGCACTGCCCGGTGGCTACGTCAATGCTAACACTGACCGTAGCGTAGAGGATGCTGCTATCCGTGAACTACGTGAAGAAACTGGTATCAAAGTTCCTGCACCCGTGTTGCGTGGCAATATCAAGCGTGGCAGAGTATTTGACGCTATTGATCGTAGCCCCCGCGGCCGCATCATCACACATGCATTTCATATTGAACTGCCCGACGGTGAACTGCCGAAAGTAAAAGGCAGTGATGATGCAGACAAAGCACGTTGGGTTCCTATCGCAGAAGTCAAGTCAGAGGAATGCTTTGAAGACCATTATGAAATCATCCAACACTTTCTAGGAACGTAAGATGAACGAACGAATTAAAGAACTCTTTAAACGTGCAGGCGGCAAAACATCTGCTCGTAATCTTGCAAGCAATCCTGTACAGGTTGTTGAAACGCACGAACTTTGGGATGATAGGATTCAACAGTTCGCCGAGTTGATTGTGAGAGAATGTGCTGAAGTTGCTGGTTGTAATGGTCATGTCAGCGGCTTTGCTCTTGGTGATTTGATTAAAGAACATTTCGGAGTTGAATGATGTTGATTCACAAAAAAGGTAATTTACTTGATATGGCTGACAACGGTGAATTCGATATCATCGTTCAAGGCTGTAACTGTTTCAACGCAATGGGTGCAGGTCTTGCTCCTCAAATTGCTAAACGCTATCCAATGGCAGAAGGTGTTGATAGCGACACTGTAAGGGGCAGTATTCAAAAACTAGGCAACTGGACTTATGCTTGGAACACTGAGGATTCTAATCATCCTGTGCAGTTTCGTATTATCAATGCTTACACTCAATATGTCACTAGCCAACAAGGTGAAGATGTGTTTGAGTACGCCGCATTTGAATTGATTCTGCGTAAACTTGCACATCAATATGGAAAGCAACGATATGGTCTGCCTTACATTGGTATGGGTCTGGCCGGTGGAGACAAGAAAAGAATTATGGCAATGATTGAAAACTTTGCCAACGTAATTTCAGCTAAAGGTGGCACTGTCACTTTGGTTGAATTCGGTTGACACAATAATGGTGTTGTGTTATACTGTAAGCAAGTCCTAGAGATAGACTCTAGGCAATTTAGAGTAAAGGAGATTTACTATGAAACTCGCAAAAAATGTAATACTTAACACTGACAGCTACAAAGTCAGTATGTTCAAACAATATCCAGCAGGAACTACTGGTGTCTATTCTTATATCGAGTCACGAGGCGGGCGATATGATCGCACAGTATTCTTCGGACTCCAAGCATTCATTAAAGAGTATTTGCTTGATCCAATCACGCAACAAGACA
>OGWF01000082.1_pt1 | contig 14277 bp, 5 predicted proteins | sample 1575951 | NCBI WGS metagenome assembly OGWF01 (sample SAMN07581523, study PRJEB24739) | freshwater metagenome | place: Singapore | collected 2015-01
TCAATCCGTTCGATTCCAAAAAACCAAAGAAGCAGCCAAAAACAACCTATCAGGAAGCCGCCAAAATCGTAGAAATTGCGCGTCTTTCAGGCGATGAGGAGAAGTTTTAGGATGATAGAAAGCTGTTGGAGAGTTGTAATTTTGACTACCCGGAGTAATAGGATTATAAACAGCAGCGTAAGATATAGTATTGTACGTAGCTGTGCCTGGATTACCAGGTGTAGTAGAAGCGTTACCGGCAAATTGCATGTATTTTGTAACGGTGGAGTTTTGTACAAAAATACTACTGCCATATTGATCTTCAGATAGATATTGAAACGCACTATTGGTAACTGGGGCAGGTACGCTATTAAATACGCCCAAGTAGTAAGGACCATAGAAACTTGTAAAGTTTGCGCCGGCAGGGATAGGAGTATTATATACAGCACTACCCGAAATTATGGGATTATAGTTCTGGTTGCCAACGATAATAGGGTTATAGTTCTGGTTACCGCTGATAATAGGGTTATAGTTCTGTGAGCTTGGTATTACAGGATTGTACACCGCAATATAACTTATTGCATTATAGTTAGCTGTTGATGGTGTAGCTGGGATTGTATACGGTGAGCACGTATAATTGACAGTCTCATAGAAATATCCACTAGAGGGGTTAAATCCACTATCGTAATATGAGTACGGAGCAGGACAGGTAGGTTGAGATCCTTCGTTGATAACAGCCCCATCTAGCCCGCCAGGTTCAGGAGCTACGTAATATGGTGGGTTGTATACACGCGTACCAGGAACAATAGGATTGTAGTTGACGCCAACTCCTGGGGGGTTGTACGTAGCAATATTACCATAGACAAATTCGCCGGGTGCGGCGTAGGTGTATGGCGAAGGACAATCGCTGAGAGTACCCACGCGCGTGTAATAGTAATAATTTGCTTGTGCGTAGAAGGGGTTGTATCTGGTCTCGTACACGGAAATTGCACCAGGCGCACCACCCCAAGGAGCACAATAATAGTTAGTATATACTGTATATGGACTACCAGTGGTAGGTGGATTATAACTGGCTGCGTTACCGGGAGTCAATGGATTGTATCCAGATACATTTCCCCCAGATGGTGGATTGTACGAATTTGTCTGATTACCTGGAGTGTAAATTCCTGAAAATGTCTGATAGATATACGAATATACGTTAACGCCGCTGCTAGCAGGAATGGCAGCGTTGTAGTTGGATATATTACCACCTACTTGCTGATAACCAGACAACGTACCACCAGATGGAGCGTTGTATGTACCTGTAGCATTGCCACCACTGGGTGGGTTATAAGCTCCTGTTGCATTACCGCCAGAAGTTGGATTGTAGTTGCCTGACGCATTGCCACCACTGGGTGGGTTATAAGCTCCTGTTGCATTACCAGGTATGGCAGGACTGCCAACAGCGCTGATGTATTGAGAAGCAAATACAGTGTACGTAGTGCTAGGAGGATTGCCAGGATTATAGCCAGCAATATTACCACCTAGTTGGGTATACCCCGATAGGTTTCCTCCGGCTGGGGCGTTATACACACCTGTAGCATTACCCGGTACGATCGTATTATAAGCAGCAATATTAGATGGAACCTGAGGGTTGTAACTAGCTATGTTACCAGGTATTCTCGGATTGTAGCTAGAAATATTACCAGGCGTTGTATAATTACCAGGTTGAGCTCTACCGCTAATGTCTATAGAGTACTTACCATACGGAAACGTGAAGTTACCAGGCGAGTTGAATGTTTGAGTACCAACTCCGGTTGACCTCCAAGTTTTTTCAAGCTTGAACCCACCACCGCCGGATCCACCACCTACACCCATGTTATCTTACATCCTTACCTGACAATGTACCTAGATACGTAACGCCACCGTCATACGTAATAAAGTTCCACACATCGACTGCGTTGCCGGTTGTTGTTTGTGGTGGTTGAAGAGCCCCTGGCCACTTTACAGATGCTGGCCACGTAATCACTCGACCACCCGTAGCATCTTGCTGGGTAACTAATGTGCACGAATATAGAATGTTGTTAGCTGGCGGGTTGCTAAAGGTATATGTAACGTTACCCGTGAGTACGTGTCTAAATACGTTGGTCTGGGAGAAATCCAGAGTAGTTGCACCGGTTGTGGTGCTATTGGCTGACACGAATTCTTTATATGATCTTAGCTGAGCGTTTTGTACAACGTTGTTGCCCATCTGCAGGGATCCCCCGATGGTAACGGTGTTTGCAACAGTCATATTATTTGTAGATTTATTAAACGTAAACCCAGAAGTCCCGCCAAAGGCACCGCTATCATTAAAGAGTACGCTAGTGTTTGCCCCGCCCGGCAGAGGTTGGGAAATCCAATAGGTCGCAGTTCCGTTCGTAGCAAGAACTTGTCCATTAGTACCAGGGCTGTTGTTAGCAATTACAGCTGCCGTAGAACCCAATGTTACGTTACCAGAAACAGAAACCTGGTTTGAGAATGTAGCGTTCCCTGTAACAGCAATCGTACTTGATAGTGTAGCAGCCCCACCCACGGATAGGGTATTAGACAGAGTGGTATTGCCTGTCACAGCTAAAGTATTAGACAAAGCGGTATTGCCTACAACAACCAATGTGTTCGATAGCGTAGTATTACCCGTTACTGCTAAAGTATTAGATAGACTTGCGCCCCCTGTTACCGCCAGTGTGTTTGATAACGAAGTGTTGCCTACCACAGCCAGAGTATTGGATAGCGTAGTATTACCAGTTACGCTAAGCGTATTTGATAGAGTTGTCGCACCCGTAACAGCAAGTGTATTAGATAGCGTGGTATTACCTGTAACAGCTAGAGTGTTAGAGAGAGTAGCGTTGCCTGTAACTGTAATTGTATTTGATAGCGAAGCCGCTCCGATTACGGATAGTGTATTTGATAATACTGCGTTACCGGTTACTCTTAGATAGCCTCCCGTATTAATAAAGGCGTCTGTGGTATTCGACACAATCGATGTATTAACTGTAGAATTACCAAGGCTAAACGATACTGATGTTACTACAGCGTTCTGGGTAGAGTTGCCAACTAACAACGCGGTTGAGTTAGCAATAACGTTAGCTCCAACTGACATAGCAATTGAGTTACCGGTGAAGATACCCGTCTTAAAGCTATTCACGGTTACGTTAGAGCTTAGAGTATTATTAGCAACCTGGAATAAAAGCGACGTAGAGTTGGTATTGGAAATAATAGTGTTTGTCTGAATTGTAAGATTAGCAAACCCGCCTACTACATTACCGCCGCGCATGTTGTCTGTAACGACAACCGTGTTAGCTCCGAAGCTTCCGAATAGTTGGGATGATCTTGGAACATCGGTGTTACCAGTATTAGCTACAGTTGAGTTGGCAGTCACAATTTCGGTGGACAGCGAATGCAGCAGCTGGTTGGTCTGCAGCAGCCAGATTTCGAAAGTATCGGTAATAATGTCTACATTAGCAACTTGTCTAGCCATTCTGCTTTCCGTTTAATACTTGCTTAAGCAAATTTTTAATTTCAGTTAACTCTGATTCTAACGATTTCATTTTATCACATACAGCTTCTGTTTGTTTGCGTTGATTGCGCATTAGCTTAAGCTGTTTATAATAAGAGTCATCTGTATTTATGATGACTCCTTCAGGGGTCTTGCGAAATCCAAACATTTCGTTGGGACTAGACATTAGACAGAGACTCCATGTACGCGAATTTCTTCTACTTGAGGAGCGATGTATGTATCAGGAGAAAGTAGCACAATTTTAATTTGCATTTGGTTGTACGAATCATACTCAACGAGAGAAGAGGATACGTAGCGACACACATTGTCGTTTGCAATGTTATTAAATGCAATACCTTTATACTTCATCTTATTTGCCGCTTTTGCTCCAATAACGTTAACATTGGTTACGGCTTTCGTTAATGTAATCTGGGTAGGAGAATCTACAGATCTTACAATAAACACTTCGTGGTTGTTGGGAAGGAACGTATCATAGATCTGAATCAGATCACCAGCAACAAGAGTGGATGTTTGATCAACAGTTGTTGATACTACTGCAGAATTTAATGTGGTTGTAAACACACCGTTAAGACCAACATCTAGACCAGGGAATTGTGGCAGGCCATATGTATACTCAATTAGATTATTGGTATCTGTAGGATCACTGAACTTTTCTGAGTTGTTTGTGATCACCATTGGTGTCCATAACTTATCGTCGAACGTCTCGTTATCTGCCCCGTTCTTGATCTTGCAGTATACACGGATATCGGTACCGGCCGGGCGATAACCAGATAGGAAGACAATTACGTCTTCTGCTGGCATATCAAATGAAGCTTTCTTAGAGATATACTTACAAAGAGCTAGTCCGTTTCTCTCAATTTCCGTATCTCTACCCGTGATAGGATCGAGGTATATGTTGTTGATTTGGTTAGAATATACATACAGATCGAGTTGATCACCAATAACATACGGGGCCAGGAACGATCCACCTACAACAGATGTGCTGAAGTGGATGTTGGCAACGGATGACTTACGAGAATATGTTTCAGGATCTGTAGAATTATTAAACAGCGTAGAGTATAATACTTCTTGGGATCTAGAAAGTATGAATGCATCATATCCCGTAATATCGTTAATAGCGTCGATTACTAGTTGCTGTCCAGTAGAACTAATGTAGTTGGAGCTGTTGGCTGCCTTGTAGTCAATAGTAAACGTACTGAAAGCAGGATTACCTACTTTAAAGCGAGGTTTAAAACTGTCAATAGAAAGAGCATCAACTGAAAACACATTAGCCGTTGCCTGGCTCTTAAGGCCCTTAATCTTGGTATTAGCCGTGAAGGAGAACTCAGCATTAGATGCTGATGAGTCGATTAGAAACAGCTTGTTGTCAAGATAGTTGATGTATCCAACTGTGCCCGTAGGAGTTACCCTGAACGGCTGGTTGACGGCTGTAAAGATAGGAGCTCTGTCTAGTAGGAGGTGGTTGTCGTCTTCGATAACTGCGATAGGAACAGCATCGTACGCAACACCGTTTGTAAGAATCATTGTCATACCAGGGACGATGTCTTGGAAGTATGTACCGCTGCCAACAACCTGAATAGAGTTTGTCCCAAACGTTACAGTTCCTTCAGCTGTTGCAGAGGCACCATTAGCATAGGAATCAATATATGCTAACTCACCACCGACAAACGAGCCGGTACGATCGTTGATTGTAAAGAACTCATATGATTTGTTGGTAACTTCAATATCGAAGCCGTTAGCCGGCATTTCAAATCTAGCAACATTTACTCTAAACTTTAGATCTCTATCCGAGTGTGGGTTATACGTGGCTTGTAGGTCTCCGGTTTTGTTAGATGTGTATAATACTCCATCAAAATTAGAGATAGACGAGCCAGGAGACGGCGTAGAGGTAGTGCCGTCTTCACCTACGAGGTTTTGACCCTGCACGTTCTGCCACAACGAAAACAATGGATCTTCGAAGTATACACAAATACCATAATAGGCGCCTGATCGTAGGGATACAGGGTCACTAAACCTAAAATTAGTAGCTACAGTAGGCTTAGAAAAAGCGCTGATAACCTCGTATCCTACGCGAGTTATAGAACCTCTCAGCACTCTTGTCGAATCAGGAGCTCCGTTTACTACTTCGCATATAGCAATCTGGACTCCTGGATCCTTACTACCAGAAATAGAATCGATCAAATCCGGCTTTGTCTTAAAGAACAGATCAATGGACGTCAACATGACGTTGGTAGCTTTTTCTACCGCGTCTGGGTTTACATAAAACGTTTGAATATACTGGTATTTAGGCATTAATTCCTCACGAATAGCTTATTTTATTTATACGAGGTTAAGATTATCATCTAGGATACCCCTATCCCTATCACGTCTATTGATATATTGCCTCGCCAGGGTAGTATAGTCATATTGATTTGTTCCCACCCCCGTACTCGTGACTGTGGAGCCTGCGGTCGTTAAGTTAGATGACCCGGTTGCCTGATAACCAGTAGTCGGGCTTGTGGTAGCGTTTGATTTGCCGTAATAGGCAATATCTATAGCTCCCGATGCAGATGATCCACCACCATCCGTACGTACAACAAAGATCTTACGACCAGCAGCGTTAGCAGCTTTCTGATTCTGCACTTCGAAGTCGGAAGTGGCTTCGGTGATACCAGCATCATAATAGAACTCGAATGTCACCTTACCTGAGGTGCTAGAGTATAGCTCGCCAGGTGTAGGCTCGAATCCTGGGTTAAAGTTATTGATGTCGTCGGATGGAATAATTTGCTGACAGCTGGCAGTCTTGTCTACACCATCGAAGTAGAAGTAATGTCTCGTGTATGGTTTAAGACCGGTAACTGTAATTGTAAATTTCTGGGCATCAGCAATCCAACGTCGAACAACATCGCCATCATACGATTCTTGCTGAGCGGTTAGTGTAAACAGAGATGGATTAGCTGTAGCAACACCGCTGTTTGTAAACACGTCTGTGAATCCGTAGTTAGCAACATTGATGGTATATCCGCCACCGAATGGTCGTAGCACATAACGGATTTCTCCATTCGCATCTGGTGAAGAGGACTGCGTTGTTGCAGAATATGTAGTTACAACATCTGCTGGGTAGATTAGGCGAGCTTCGTACTTACCGTTTGCTTGGGATCCTAAGAAGCCTCCAGAATTTTTACCCTTAATTACGCGTACGATATAATATATACCGTTTTCTGGGTTGTGGCGGAATGCTAGCTTCCACGAGTCTTCATACCAAGCGCCGTTAATTGTTAGCTTTTCATGCTTACCAAGATCGTAGGCACCACCACCGCTTGACGTATCTGTCTTAGAGAGAGCTTGACCAGCGAGATGGGTGACGACAGGAGTTGTAGGAGTGAATGTAGATGTCGAACCCTGATAAAACTCAACCTTGAAGTTTCCATCCTTGCCGTTGAAGTAGAATTCAACCGGGCCCGCCGATTCAGACATGATGAAATTCCAGTCTTCATAGACGGTACCGTCTTCCGAACGCGCAGAGTTTCTTGACAAAATCTTCTGACGCTGAATTACCTGGGATGTCTTCTGAACGTCTCTGATAGTTGTATCAGTTGCATATGACTGGTTAACAAGTGTATATTCGTTGAACTCCATAGAGCCAATCGTCACGCCAATTTGTCCACGCGAATTGATGTCGTATTCATGTTGAACATTGAATTCTTCACTAACAGGTCTTAGACGATCATCGCGGATAGAAGCGTAGAATTCAGGATGATCGATATCTGCAAACCTGTCATCTACAAAAGGATCTACGAAGAAGGCCATCTTGGCGCGTTCTACGAATGGATCAAGAGACGAAGGGATGTAGCGAGCACGGGCAACAGCTTCGAGGAAGGTCCAAGCCGATACTCTTTCAAGATCTGCCAGACGCTGCTCTAGAGCCTGGATATCCTTCATGGTGTATCCGCGTGTCTGAATCTGATTAATGTCTTTTTGATTCAGACCAAGGGATACGGTGAAGTTTTTAATCCTTGTACCCTTGGCTTCTGTAAACGTCTTCGTATCTGCAATCTTCATGATTGTGTTCGAAAGAGCTGCAGGTAGCGATGGGTAAGGGGGAATGGTAAGAATGTTAAGAGTCATAGCATTCGAAGGTTCTGGTGGGAAGTTCTGTACAGAACCAGCAGGACCTGGAATTACGACAAACTCACCGTTCTCGTCAAGAACCACTCTATCGTTTCTTGGTAGATAATATTCTAGATTGGTCGTGACTTCTGAATCAGGAACTGGGAAGAACTTTTCTGACTGAGAGAAACGAGCCTTAGTCAGGGTTAAGAAGTGCCCGATTTCCGACGTGCCAGACGCTGTCAGATTAATATTGGCCCCGCCTTGGGTAGTTGACAGAGCAATTGCTGTAGCATTGGCGAACGAAACAAAGTAGGAAGAGTTAGCAGTGAGACCACTAACTGCTGTGTTACCAGTGCTAACTGTATATGTTAGCTGATCATTAACCACGTATGGTTGATTTGTGATTAGGATATAATCCCCAGCGGAGCTTACGCTTGAGCTTGCATTGAATGATGAAGTTACACCATCAAGAGGCTCAATTGGGTTAATAATTGATGTGTTCGACCACGTTGAAGCTGCGGTAGACAGCAGAGGAATTGTATTAGCAGAAGCAGGACGGAAGTCTAGCTGATCACGGAGATCGTAGTACTTCTGACCTGAGCCAAAGAATTCTGGAATCTCGAGGGTGTGTACTTTACCACTTGTGGCTGAGATTACTTCGAGGTTAGCTGTATCGAGAAGATCATAAGAGTTAACTGCTTTCAGACCTTCGGTTGCTGTTGTGTAGCAATCGAACTCAACTAGTAGTGTTGAGTCTGTAGGTAGAGGAGTTCTTCTTGGCTTGTAGTACAGATAGGACGTATCTAGGTAGTTGTCTCTGTGATTGGCATCGATATAGAACTGATTGGTGATATCGGTTACCTGGTTCGTATCTGGAGCAAAGTATGTGGGATAGCCAATTAGATAGTGACCAGTTTCAGATACTGAGCTAGGGGTTAGCGAGATAGCCGAACCACCGCGTGTTGAAGATAGCTTCAGACCCGTGCTGTTTGAGGAAACAACATAGTAGGAATTTGTGTTTGTAAGACCTGTAATAGCTGTGTTACCAGTAGAAGTCTGATAGACAACCTGATCCCCATTAGCGTAAGGATGGTCTGTAAGAGTAATGAAGTCGCTGACAACACCAGTGTTGGCATTAAAAGTATAATTTGTTGCTTGAGCAGAGCTTGCTATGTATACTTTTCTTAGACGGAATGCATCGGAAACACCTAGTGGCCACGGTCCTGTTGTACCCGCTGGATTGGTTGAAGTAACGATTCTTGCGAATACCGAACGGTTAGGTGTCTTAGGTACGATACCTACGTTAGCAGTTCTGACGTTATGAGTGACAACAACATTAGCGGTTGTTGTACCTGACCACGATAGCGGGCTCTGGATTCCTCCAATATCAAACTGCAGAACTGTTGAGTTAGCTGTTACTGCTCTCGTTGTTCTGGTAGTTAGAGGAATGGGAACGTTGTTAGGATAGTAAACCACCGCATTATTAGTAGATACAACGACCCCTAGAGGCTGAACAGTAGAAAGGTTTGTATCCGAGTTAATAGCAGCAATCTGGGTTACGTTACCAGTGGTTGTATTACCTACGCGTAGGTAATCCCCAACACGCAGCTGGGTAAGGAACTGGGTACCAACCCCCGTAATTGTTACAGAGTTTGTAGCTGTACAATTTACCGTACCGGTTATATTAGCTGATGCCTGGATGTTCTGCATAGGAACGACAAAGAAGTCATTTTCCGTAGCAGTAGACAGTGTACCACTATATGGGAATGTTGTATTAGGTACGGTTGGTGTAATCTGAATAGTACCATTAGCCTGAATAATAGAAGGCGTGTTTGTGCGATATGTATATGATGTATTAGAAATCTGCTTGACAGCGTTGGTAAGCTTGAACAGCAGCGTAGAATCGTTTGTATCGTTGAGTGTTAACTGACCACCACGCTTATACTGTGACGAGGTAATAGTAATTAACGAAAAGCTATCAAGAATTACTTCGGTATCTGAAGTAATTGTTTTGATCTTACCAATGTAATTACCGTTAGGATCATATAGACGATCACCGGCAGCGTATGTAGTAAACTTGGTAGATGTACCGGTTACGGTAGCTGAAGTTGTTGACGCAGCGATCGTGCCAGGACCAGCCACAAGAGTTGTTGATGGATCAACAATCACGTCTGCTATACCCTTGTATAGTGCGCCATTGTAGAAAATACCACGGACATCAGATGCATTGCGGTTAGCAGAGAAATTGACGTCAAACAGATATAGGCGATATACAGCATCGGCTGTACCCGCAACGCCAGATTCTAGAATCAGTGATCTCATTCTGGCCTGGCCGATCTTCTGGCCAGGGCGGGTAATAGAAGTCCCAGGAACAATTGATTTAGATATGTACTGAGCCGGCGAAGAGGTAAACTCTACAATATCCCCTATATTGAAGTTAAATACGCCGCCGAGCTCCTTGACACGGATGTACTCACCGTATCCAAGACGTAGTGTGGCGCTTTGAGCAGACGTATCGATACCTTTGCTAACTACACCAGTGTAATTGTCAAACGTTCTAACCTTATATCCTCTGATATAAGCCAGGCCTGGATCGACAAAGATGTCGAATGAAGTAGCTGTATTAGAGGTTGTCGACGAGTCCTTTGTAGCTACAAAGAACTGATCGAGAACATAGTTACCCGATTCATCATATGCGCGTGAGGCAATTTCACGACCGATTACGTTATATACGGTATCAGTGTTTCTACGATATGGGCGACCATCGGAGAATTCCACGATTGGGAAGAACTCTGAGTTAGCGCTAAGGTCAGCTGTGTTAACAGAAACGAGGGATGGAGTCAGCTTCAGACGATCGGCACCTGGGGCAGTGTAGTTATATGTGCCCGTTGCGTTGTCAAGAAGTGTAGGATCGATATTGGAATCGACTAGAGTTTCTTGAGTTAGGAAGCCGACTGAACGATCAAATCCAGTGTTCGAATATGGATTAACAATGAGCAGCTGCTGGGCGACACGTGAAAAGTATCCCTTCTGGTAGATAACACCGTTAGCAACAGCAATACCATATCCCTGACCAACTGGATTATCGATTGTGTATGGTGCTACCTGAACTCGAGCCAGGTATGTCTGAGCTTCGACGTTAGCTGTTTCAATTTCGGAAACAGTAGCGGAGCTCGATACCACGGTTACGTGTGGTGCAATGTCATAACCACTACCACTATCTGTAACAGATACAGATACAAGTTTACCATTAACGTCTGTAGTTAACGAACCATTAGCTGATGTACCATATATCTTAACGATGCGGTTATTTGTGACCTTGTTTGTAGGATTGCTGGCCTTAGAAATTTCAACTGGTTCGCCGTTGGAGAATCTCCACAGACGTGTATCACCAACACGAAGATTTTCTGTTATAGGCTTGATGCGGAGGATCACGGAGTCGGTACTTGTAGTTGTATCTACAGATATAATACGACCCTGAGCAATACCATTGTTCTTAATTACGTCCCCGTTAGCAATGGTGAATGACCCGAAGTTCTTTGTATTCTGGGTATTAGCCGATTGAACAGCAATCGCCGATACCACTGCAATTGTGTCAGAGTTAGAGAAACCAGACGAACCATTATTGACACGATACTTAAAGATCTTATTTCTTGGATCGTAAATTGTTAGTACATCGTTTGCTGTAAACGACGAAACGGTGCCATTAGCACCTCCGTTATTGTATGTAACGTAGATCGTGTTTAGGTATGGATCAGAGCTTTCAAGACCATTATTAGCAGCAATAACTTTAGCAGTTAGACCAGTGGACTCGGAACGAACCGTATAACCCATATATTGAGCGACAGTCAGATATACATCTGGGTTGTCGAACTCGTTATCTTTTAGCTTGACATAATTGAGATTTGGTAGATAAGTGATATTGCAGCCATCAACAATAGTACCCTTCTTGAAGATATTATCGCCGAAACGTTCTACCTGATTCTGTAGAATCGTCTGTAGCTGATTTAGTTCACGAGCCTGTACAGCCACACCTGGCTGGAACATAATCTTATAGTAGTTTTTGTTTTCATCAAAGTCGTCAAAGTATGGGGATACGTTGAGGTTAGTCTGTAAAGGCATTTAGAACTCCAGAATAATCTTTGCAATTTCAGATTTATTACCGCTTCTATTTATAGCGTCTAAGTTCTCCAAGTACAGAACCTTACCACTATCTTTGACGAAGTCGCCAGGATATTTAGATAGTAGCTTGAAAGCAGCATCGGAGTTATCACCAATAACCGGTCTTACAAAGTCAGGATCGCGGTTAAAGATACCATACTCTCTTGAAATAAACAGAACGTCGTTATCCAGACCATCATTAATCGTCTTAGAGTGTAGACGCCCTGCTGGCTGAATATACTTAATGAGATGGGTCTGATAGATTCTTTCGTCATCGATAAATGGTGAAGATCCCGAAGCAAAGTTACCATTTAGACGAGTAAGCTGTAGAATAGTATTGAATCCCTTAGGATTCTTGTCGTTGATTTCAATAGGATTGGCACCCTCGGATGTCGTCTTAATCGTTGAGGAAGCTCTGGAAGAAAGACCAAGTAGCTTACCACCCAGCTTGAACACACCACTAACAGCGTTAGCTGATATCTGACCTGTAGAATTAGCCGATACTGTTCCCATGGCTGTAATCTTTACTAGCGACACATCGGCGTCTGCAGCAGTAAACGTGCAACCCTCTTCGGTAACGAATTCGATTTCGGATATTGGGTTGAGAACCTTGGAAACAAAATTGTGAGTGCTGGTAGAAACCAGCACGTAATCTCCAATGTTCAGAGAGTCATTGAAGAATGTCTCAGCTGGGTTAGCAAGTGATACAGCAAGGACTGCGCCTGACCCAGTAACAGAATACTTAACTACATGATGCCCAGACTCAGCCGAACCGCTCGTGATATCGATAGCAGATCCACCTGCAGACGTTGACAGCTTGATACCCGACGAGTTAGAGGATACGACATAGTAAGTAGTATTGTTGGCAAGTCCAGAGATGGCTGTATTACCTGCATCTACTAGGTACTGCACTTCATCCCCATCGTTAAATAGGTGACCAGTTAGGGTAATGAAATCATCAGCGCTGCTAACGTTTGCCGAAGCATTGAAAGCCACATTGTAATCCCACACAGTACCTTGGGGAGAAGGAATAGCGGTTGGAGCTAACACGTAATCACTACCCTGAGACGTAACTGTAACAGTCGTAATCGCCCCGACAGCATTATTAGTAAACGTGGCTGTGGCGTCTATTCCCTGAGTTCCCGTATTGTCAAATACAATTTGGTTATTGACTGTAGAATTGTATAAGGATCCAGCAGCTTCAATGGCAATGGTCGTGGAGATTTTACCACCATTGGTTTTCACGAATGTATTGTTTCCTACCTGAGCTTCTACGGTGCCGTAGAGCTTCAAGCGATCATACTGGACGACAGTTTCTCCAACTGTAAACAGACCAATTGTGTTGGCGCTATCAAGCAGAAGGTCGACGTTTGTAAACTCGGGATCCTTGATAATTCCGATAGTTCTGAAATCGTTGTTGGCAGGGATTGTACCATCTTCTGTTTGGTTGACCTTGACGGATACACACACTCTTCTGGCAAATAATTCTTCAGCCGGATTAGAACCATGTCCTGCCGCCGGAGAAATAATAGGAACTAAGTTTGCAGCTCTAAAGTTAACCGAACCTGTAACGGCAGTGGATAGATCCGTAGGAGCAGCTTCAGCATCAGATATGTCTGAAGGAATGATAAACTTAGCTTTTGCAGATCTATAACCCGATCCAGGGCTCAGCATTTCTATACGGACGATTGAGTTGCCAGAAATTTCCGAAACGATAGCGCGTGCTTCAGCATCGGAGCTCTCGGATCCATCGCCCCAGATGAAAACGTATGGGTATATTTCATACTCATCCCCAACAGCTGGGGTTACGTCAAACGGACTATCAAGCTGAGCCACCTTCTTACCAAAGACATCTGCCTCGTAATTCACAATCTTGCGATATTGTCCAGCAGCGCCGGCAACGGAGGAATTAGTAATTTTCATTACACATGATTGATAGTAGTCAGGAATAGCGGAAGCGTTATCTCCTAGAGCGAAGAAGTTGGGAGCGCCTGCATATTCAATATCACCGGATGTAAATGTTCCAACATACCAGTTATCGTACCGCTGGCCACCATCAATAATCTTGATAGCTTCGATTGTCCCAGGACGAGCGTTTTCGATAATATCAGTGTTAGGTGTTAACGGAAGGAAGTTATTCGTAGCAAACTTCTCATAGTCGGCCTTCGATACAGTAAACATATACTTCCATACGTACTGATCAGCAGTGATAAAAGGATCCCGGTCTGCAATATTACCGTTGCGGTATGGTTGCGCAGTAGATGGTGCCCCGTAGTTATTAAACAGACACTTGTATACGTTGTATTCTGTCAGATCATCTACAGTAACAAAAAATGTAGATCCGCTTAGATCGACAGTAGAATCATACTGTTCGTAGACGGTATTAGCTGGGGTAGTTGTAGGTGTTACCGAAGTTGTTGGAGTGATTGTCGGTGTAGCAGTATTACTTGGAGTTACTGTGTTTGTTGGTGTGACAGTATTAGTTGGAGTAATTGTTGGTGTGACTG
>OGWF01000083.1_pt1 | contig 14173 bp, 16 predicted proteins | sample 1575951 | NCBI WGS metagenome assembly OGWF01 (sample SAMN07581523, study PRJEB24739) | freshwater metagenome | place: Singapore | collected 2015-01
TTAAAGAAATACAGTGCCCACACTGTGACTTGTTAGCACAAAGACAATTAGCATCTCCTAGAAGCAAACTAGAAGGCATCACTGGTGCTTTTCCAACAGCTTCTGATAGATGGGCAACGATGCATGAACAAGCAGTAAACGTAGCAAAGTCTAAGTCCTACTATGAGGGATAACTTAGATTCCTTTTTAATTCCTAACAATTGGGTTAGACCCGACTAGGAGAAGCAGATGGCTGAATTTGTAGAATCTCTAGATGATGAAGTAGGTAATGATGAATTTCAAGCTGAAGCAGCTAAGGTTGAGTCAGCACCAACTCAGGAAGAACCTACGATCCCTGAGAAGTATAAGGGTAAATCGTTAGATGACATCATAAGGATGCACCAAGAGGCTGAAAAGTTAATTGGTCGTCAAGCACAAGAAGTTGGAGAAGTTCGTAAGTTAGCTGATGAACTCATCAAAAGGCAAATCACACCGCAGGATCAACCTGCTAAAGCTATCGAAGATGATACTGACTTTTTTGCCGATCCTGTTAAGGCAGTTAATAAAGCAGTTGAATCCCATCCAGCAGTGTTGCAAGCACAACAAGCAGCAGCACAAATGGCTAGGATGCAAACCGCAAACAGGCTAGCTCAATCACACCCTGATTATACTCAAGTCATTACTGATCCTGAGTTTGCTTCGTGGGTAAATGAGTCACCTATACGTCAGCGATTGTACGTAGCAGCAGATAAGCAGTTTGATTTCGATTCCGCTAATGAGTTGTTAGCCAACTTTAAGGCACTGAAAAAAGCTAAACAGGATACTGTTCAGCAAGCAGCACAACAACTTCAGGAACAACGCAGTCAAACACTTAAAGCAGCTACCGTAGCAGTTGATGGTGCTACTGGTGAGACGAGCAAGAAAATTTATCGTCGAGCAGATCTTATTCGACTTCAACTTACTGACCCTGAACGATATATGGCTAATCAAGATGACATCATGTTAGCTTATAACGAAGGTAGGGTTAGATAACCTAACTTTAAGGAAATTAAAATGGCTTCAGCAGCTTATCCTGGTGGAAGTGGTTCCATCGTAAACAAGACCAATGCAGATAAATTTATCCCTTAAATATCTCGGGGATAATACCGACCGTTAAATAGGAGATTTGGTCGGACGAGATTTAAAAGTGATAGATCTCGTAAAATTAGGTGAATTGCTGGAAACTTCTAAAGTCTCACAGTGCTTATTAGGCGACAATCTGGAGAATGAACAATGGACAATCAGCAGCCAAGTATTTCTGCGTTTGAGTTTGGGTGGTTTTGTGGTATCATTGATGGTGAAGGTTGTATAGGATTGTGGAGTCGTGGTGGTGATCGAAAAAACGAATACAAACCAGGACTAAGAGTAGCTAACACAAGTCAACCAATCATTAAAGCATTCTGTAGTGTTTTAGACAGATTAGAAGTAAGTTACCACATAACACATTACAAACCTCGTAAAGAAACTCAAAAAGAATACTGGAATATTAGTATAGAGGGTTTCAAACGACTAACTAAGCTATTACCTGTAATTAAAGATTGTTTAGTTGAGAAGAAAGAACAAGCTAACTTAGTGTGGGAATGGGTGCAATCCAGAGACAATAAGTGGCATAGGTCTGAATACTCAGCCAGAGAATTAGAGATACCTAAACTTGTATCTGCTTTAAATCACAGGGGCTTGCAGAAATAAAGGTTCAACGACTATCCGCAAGGAGTAGGAACTAAGTAGTTCCGAAGCGCCTAACCTGTAGTAATACAGTGATGATATAGTCTGAACTTTAGGGAAACCTAAAGAGAACATATGGAAACGGTATGTTCGTAACATAGTTGATCGCTTCTTACAAGAAATCACTTGTTATGGCGAACCTCGTCAACAAGATGACGATGCGTGGTAAGAAAGGTGATACGCTTCATATTCCTAGCCCCACTCGTGGTGCAGCATTTGCTAAAGCAGCTAACACTGCTGTTACGATTCAGGCAAACGTTGAGTCTGAAGTGCAAGTTAGTATTAACAAGCACTATGAATACTCACGTTTGATTGAGGATATCGTCGAAGTTCAAGCACTTGCTTCGCTTCGTCGTTTCTACACTGAAGATGCTGGTTATGCGTTGGCTACTCAGGTTGACTCTGATCTGATCCAGATCGGTCGTCTCTTTAACGGCTCTCACGCTGCTGGCGCTACTGGCGACTACAGTGTTGCTGGTACAACCACTGCCTATATCGGTGGTGATGGTACTACAGCTTTTGTTGGCGGTGCTGGTGCTGGTAACGCAACTGCATTGACCGATGCTGCTATTCGTCGTACGATCCAGCGTCTTGATGATGCTAACGTACCTCAAGATGGTCGTTACTTGGTTATTCCTCCTGTTGCTCGTAACACCCTAATGGGTCTTGCTCGTTTTACCGAACAAGCCTTTGTTGGTGAGCAAGGTGGTAACAACACCATCCGTAACGGTCAGATCGGTGATGTGTATGGTGTTAAAGTGTTTGTTAGCAGCAATGCTGACACTGCTTATGCTTCGTCCGGTACTGCTCCTCGTGCTTGTTTGATGTTCCACAAGGATTCAATGGTCCTTGCAGAGCAGATGGCTGTTCGCTCACAGGCTCAGTACAAGCAAGAGTACCTTGCTACGCTATACACTGCTGACACGCTGTACGGTGTTGCAGAGCTTCGTAATGATGCTGGTATTGCGCTTATCATCCCTAGTTAATAAAAGCTAAAGAGGGGCTGCTTCGGCAGCTTCTCTTTTATATAGAGGTTACTATGGTCACTTTTAGATGTAGATGGTCAAACAATTTAATGAATGTTGAGTATGAATACGACATTGAACAAATGCGTAAGCATCCTGACTATGAAGAAGTTAAAGAACAAGTAAAAGAAGAATCAAAAGAAAAGGTCACGAAGAAGCACTCTAAAGAGGATTAATCGTGTCAAACTATACAAAGACCACTAACTTTGCTGCTAAGGATTCTCTACCTTCTGGTAATCCAGCTAAGATTGTCAAAGGTACGGAGATCAACACAGAGTTTGATAACATTGCGGTTGCTATTGCAACTAAGCCAGAAACAGGTGTTGCTAATACTTTTACAGATCTACAGACCTTTAGTGGTTCTTCAAGTGTAGCTGCTATTGCCTTCCCTAATGCAAAAGAAGTGGTCACTGTTTCTGCAACAGCGGCTACAGGAACAATCAACTACGATGTAACAACACAGTCTGTGTTGTATTACACATCTAACGCATCAGCTAACTGGACTCTTAATGTCCGTGGCTCTTCAGGCACATCCCTAAATACCTTACTATCTACTGGACAATCCGTTACCATTGCTTTCTTGGTGACTAACGGTGCTACAGCTTATTACCAAACAGGTTTTCAAGTAGATGGTAGCTCTGTAACACCTAAGTGGCAGGGCGGTACTGCACCTTCAGGTGGTAATGCAAGTTCTGTTGATGTTTACACGTTTACAGTCATCAAAACAGCATCAGCAACATTCACTGTGCTTGGTTCTTTAACACGCTTTGCGTAGGGTTTATATGCCTATAATCAGCACACTAGGTTCTTCTTCTTCAACAGGTTTTGGTTTATTTCGAGGAAGACCATTAATAACCTATACTTTTCCTTCTGGAACATCTACTTTTACTGTTCCTGTGAATGTAACAACTATTCGTACAGCAAGCGGGAAAGGTGCTGACGGAACACCTGTAGTTTGGACCGCAGCTAGTAATGCAGCCCCTGCCTACGCAATAGGGTATGCTGGCGGAAGTGGTGGTAGTGTTTCTATAACATGGGGTGATCTTTATAGTCAAATTCAAAGCCATCAGTCTACAGTTAATGCTGGCGGAAGCGGAGAACGATCTCTTTATATACCAACATACTTATTTCAAATATTTGTAACAGGTTCTTCGACAAACTTAGGTATAGTAACTACATTTTCAAATTATGAGACAATACGAGGAACTGCTAGTATAGTAAGCGAAAATAGCCCACCTTCGTCTGGTACTATAACATATGCACAAGTGCTTAATAACTCTAGAGGTTACAGTTTAAGCGGATTAGAAGTTAAAACAGGCGGAACAACAGGGGCAAATACAACAGGATTTGGTTTAACTTTTCCTGGCGGGGTTCAAACAGCAGCAACAACTACTACGTTTTCTAATGTTAGTGTAACACCAGGAACTACATACACGATAGTAAATAATGGTTCGTTAACCATTACCTATTAACAGGAAAGACTATGTACGCAAAAGTAAAAAACAACGAGCTTGTTAAGTTTCCTTACTCATTTGAAGAATTACAAGCCGATAACCCATACACAAACTATGGGAATAACATAGACTTTGTTGCTATCTTTCCACACACTGACGAAGCAGTAAAACATGGCTATGAACTTGTAGTTGTACAGGATGATCCGGTACCCGACTATAACGGTAGCACACATCGTATTGAGTTATCAGCGCCTACGTTTACTAACGGTAAATGGGTTAGGGTGTGGTCTGTTGTTGCTAAAACAGAACAAGAGCTGGCTAACGAAACTGAAGATAGAGCAAACACTGTTCGCCAACAAAGAAATAAACTTTTATCAGAATCTGATTGGACACAAGTAGCTGACGCCCCAGTTGATAAAAATGTATGGTCTACTTATAGACAGTTACTAAGGGAAATACCAAAGCAACGTGGGTTTCCTTTTTCTGTTCAATGGCCTATAAAGCCTTGAGTATATCATGGCTCTACAAGCTGATGAGCAAGTTAAGCAACTAGGTGATGCCATATCAATCCTTACAGTTGTAGGGACATTAGCAGAACTTCTACCAGCCATAGCAGCAGTGCTAACGATTATGTGGACTGCTATACGTATATGGGAGACAGATACAGTGCAATGTATTTTTAGACGTAACAAGGAGAATAAAAATGCCAATGGTAGCGAATAAGAAGTTTCCTTATACAGATAAAGGTAAGAAAGCTGCTGAAGAGTATGCATCAAAGAAAGCAAAGAAGATGCATGAAAAGAAAGAATCTAAGTCTATGAAGGCCAAAGAACGTAAGATGGGTTATCCATCATGAAGCAGAAACCAGCTAAGGTACGTAAAGTCATGAGAGAGTACAAAGAAGGTACGCTTCATAGTGGTAAAGGTGGTCCTGTAGTTAAGTCTCGTAAACAAGCAGTTGCTATTGCTTTGTCTGAAGCTGGTATGTCTAAGCCTAAGAAGAAGAAATGAAAAAAGATTCAAGGCTGGAAAGAGCAGGAGTCTCTGGATATAATCAACCTAAAAGAACACCAGGACATCCTACCAAATCTCACATTGTTGTAGCAAAGGACGGTGATCAAGTTAAGACGATTAGGTTCGGTCAACAAGGTGTTAAAGGTTCTCCTGAAGGATCTGCAAGGAACAAAGCCTTTAAAGCTCGCCACGCAAAAAACATTGCTAAAGGTAAGATGTCAGCGGCCTTCTGGGCTGATAAAATTAAATGGTGATCTAAATGGCTACATTCTTAGATTGTGTAAATGGTGTTCTTAGACGGATAAGAGAGACTGAAGCAGTTTCAGTCACTGATACAGCATACGTTAAACTTGTCAGTGACTTTGTTAACGAAGCTAAAAGAGAAGTTGAAGATGCTTGGAGCTGGTCTGTTCTTAGAACAACTAAGACAATCTCTACAGTCAGTGGCACACAGAATTACGAGATACCAGGAACAAACCCTAGATCAAGATTGTTAGTTGTTTATGTTCCTTCACTGAAAAGAGATCTTTATCAAGCATCACAATCACAGATGCATGAGTGGACTAACCTACAAGGAACAACAAACGGAAATCCTCAATACTTCTCTATTGGATATAGCACAGCATCTACAGGTGTATTGACTATTGATCTATGGCCTGTGCCTACATCAGTATTGTCAGTTAAGGTAGACTGTGTTGTCCCACAAGCAGATTTAGTTAACTCAACAGATACACTCTATGTACCATCAGAATTAGTTATTCAAGGTGCTTACTTACGTGCTATCAATGAGCGTGGTGAGGATGGTGGTCGCTTAAGTGATCAGCAAGCAGATCTATACAGAAAAGCGTTAGCAAGCTACATAGCCATTGAAGCAGTAAGATACGACGATGAAACTACTTGGGAGGCTGTGTAATGGCCTCAGAACTGTTGTCAGTAAGTATCGTAGCTCCTGGCTTTGCTGGTCTTAATACACAAGATTCTTCCATAGCACTTACAAAAGACTACGCTTTAAGAGCTGACAACGCTGTTATTGATCAGTTTGGTCGTATAGCAGCTAGACAAGGTTGGGTTAAAGTCAACACAACATCAGGCTTTGCTGGTACAGAGCCTACGCTTATCCATGAAGTTATTAAGATAGACGGTACAACACAGTTAGTATCTATTGGTGATAAGAAGATATTCACCGGAACAACAACACTTACTCAAGTTTACGCTGATGCGACATGGACCGCTAGTAACTGGAAAGCAGTTAACTTCAACGGACATACGTACTTCTTTCAACGTGCTCATGATCCTTTAGTGTATGACCATGCATTAAATACTTGGACAAAGGTATCAGCACATCCTAACTACTCAGGAACAGTACCATTAGGTAATGAAGTATTAGCTGCTTATGGTCGCTTATGGGTTGCTGATACAACCACCGATAAAACAACAGTTACTTGGTCGGATACTTTAAGTGGTGCTAAGTGGTCTGGTGGTGCTGCTGGTTCTGTTAATATAGAAAACATCTTAACAAACGGTACTGATAGTATTGTTGCTTTAGCAGCCTTTAACGGTTACTTAATCATTTTCTGTAAAACAACTATCGTTATCTACTCAGGTGCTGATGTAGACCCTGCTGCTGATCTTAAGTTAGTTGAGGTTATTGATGGCGTAGGCTGTATTGCCAGAGACTCAGTACAAGATGTCGGTACGGATATGTTCTTCTTGTCTGATTCAGGTGTTAAGAGTCTTGCTAGAGTTATTCAAGAAAAGTCAAACCCTATCATTGACATATCTAGAAATGTTAGGGATGATTTAATTTTAGCTATAGCGGGTAACAACGACAATAGCCTTATAAAGGCAGTATATTCACAGAAACAAGGTTTCTATCTACTATCTTTTCCATCATTAGGACTACTGTATTGTTTTGACTTAAAGACAAGGCTACAGGATGGTGTTTGTAAAGCAACTTTATGGACATTAACACCTAAAGCTTTTTGTTCGTCTGTATCAAGATCATTGTACTTTAGTCGTCCTGGGTACATTGCTGAATACTCTGGTTACTCAGACAACGAATCCTCTTATCGTTTTGTTTACTATAGTTCTTACTTAGATGCTGGTAGCGCATCATTGTTGAAGATACTTAAGAAAATTACATTGTCAGTTATTGGTGCTGGTGGAACCCCTGTATTCTTAAAATGGGGTGTAGAGTATACACAGAACTATCAAAGTACCTTACTACCTGAACTTAGTTTATCAGCTCGGTCAGAATACAACGTAGCTCAATACAACATAAGCGAATACAACAGTTCGAACACATCAACTAACTTTATACGATCAAACATAGGCGGTAGTGGTAAGGTGTTTCAGATTGGTATTGAAGCTGACATACTTAATGACTTGTTGTCAGTACAACAAATGGATATTTACTTCAAAACTGGTAGAACAGCCTAAGGATAACGGAGTTTAATACAATGTTTACAGAAGCACAAATAATGGCTATGCTTCCTCCTAACTGGTCTCAGTTGGGCGCTAGTGCTAAGGTGCAGTTTTTCAAAGACAAGGGAGTATCTGTAGATAATTTACTCCAGGCTGGTATGATTAGTCAGGCTGATGCTCCTTGGTTCATTAGTCAGGGACTTACAGCCAGTCCTTCTTTAATGACTGTTGCTAATGTACCAGAACAAGACTTAAACACAATTAGATCAGCAATACTTAACAATGATACTAAAAGTGGTCAATCCGTAGCTGCTTTAGCACAAAAGTATGGGTTGTCAGAAAAAGATCTAGCATCAGTTGCTAACATTCCTGTTAATGAACTAAACCAATACTTTAGGGATTCTGGTATTCCTTTAGGGACAATGCTAACAGGTACTGTGCAAAGAACGTTTGGTACTGAAGGTAACATAAGACAGCTAGACAAAGGTGAAGATGTAGGCACAGAACAAGTTATAGGTACACAAGACGGTAAACTACTGGTTCAGCAATATGATGCTTACGGACAACCAACAGGTACTCGTTTGTCTGATCCTAACCCATCAGACGCACAAGGGTGGTTACAGGCTCTAGGTGTTGTTGGTAGTGCTGTCGGAGCAGGAAACCTTGTTGACTCATTGTTCGGAGGTGCAGGCGCAGGATCAAGTTTAGCTGTTGCAGGTGTTGAAGGTGCTGCGTCCCAAGCAGCAACTACTGCTTATACCAACGCATTAGCAGCCACAGGAAGCACTGAACTAGCTTCTATTGCTGCTGATGTTGCTTCAGGTAACGTAGCTGCTGGTCTTTCCGTAGCTGACGCTGCTTCTGCTGGTTTAGCTTCTGCTACTAATGCCGCTGCAACAGGTGCTGTATCTTCTACAGGAAATATTGTAGGTGGTGGTGGTAATGTTGTTAGTACTGGTGTTACAACACAAGGCCTAGCAACAACACCAGGAGGCTTGCTTAATAACCCTAGCCTTGCTGTTGGTGGTGTTGAGGGTGCTGCATCACAGGCTGCTACAACAGTACAACAAGCAGTAACTAATGCAGGGGGAAGTCAAGCAGCAGCTAACGTAGCTTCTAATGCTGCTATACAAGCAACACTAACAGGCGCTGATGTAACCAACGCTGTGGCACAGGCTCTACAATCATCAGGGTTTTCTGAACTAGCTCCGTCAGTTGTTAATTCAATGTCGTCTGTTGGAGCTGGTATTGGAAACATTGGCACTAACCTAGGAACTGGTTTAAGTGAAATAGGTACTAACCTAGGAACTGGTTTAGGAACTGGTTTAAGTGAAATAGGTACTAACCTAGGAACTGGTATTGGAAACATTGGCACTAACCTAGGAACTGGTTTAAGTGAAATAGGTACTAACCTAGGTCAAGGTTTAGGAACTGGTTTAAGTGAAATAGGTACTAACCTAGGAACTGGTATTGGAAACATTGGCACTAACCTAGGAACTGGTTTAAGTGAAATAGGTACTAACCTAGGTCAAGGTTTAGGAACTGGTTTAAGTGAAATAGGTACTAACCTAGGAACTGGAATAGGTAATATTGGAACTGGACTAGGTAATATTGGTACTAGTTTAGGTACAGGTCTAAGCGAAATAGGCACTAATTTAGGAACTGGTATAAGTAATTTAGGTACAGGTATTTCTCAAGGTTTAAGCGAAGGACTTGGTAGTATAGCTTCTTCTCTCTTTAGTGGTATTACTAATGCTGTTTCTAGTGTTGCTAACACAGACGCTCAGAATGTCTTAGGTAATCTTATCAGTTCTGGTGCTAACTTAGCAATGGTTAACGATGCTGCTCAGAAGCTTCGTGAACAAGGTAAGATAACACAAACTGAATACGCTAACTTAGCAACTAACATTGGTGGTAAGTACGATGCTTTAGGTAAACAAGCATCAGAGATGATTGGTAACTTTACACCTTACGGTGTTACTAATTCCTTGTTTGGTACTTCTTACGATCCTAAGACAGGTGCTGTTAATACAGCATTGACTGAAGATGCTCGTCAGATGTATAATCCGTTTGCTCAAGCAGCTATGCAGTCTGCACAGGCTGCGAACATGACTAACGTAGATCAGTTAAGCAGGGATTATTACAACAAGTTATCTGCGTTGTCTGCTCCAGAGACTGAACGTCAGCGATTAGCCACAGAGGCTAGGTTACGTGCTCAAGGTAGATTGGGTGTAAGTGGTTCTGCTTATGGTGGTTCTTCACCGGAATTGTTAGCTCAAGAACAAGCTATAGCTCAACAACAGCTAAAGCGTGAACTGCAATCTAGACAAGCTGCTTTAGCTGAGCGTGGTACGTTAATCAGCCAAGGTGTTTCTGCTTTAAGTCCTTTAGAAAGACTAACACAACAACAGTTAGCACAAGCTCAGTTGTCAGGTAATTTAGGTCAACAACAGATGGCTGGTAACATATCTAGAACACAAGCTTTCTTACAGCCATCAATGGCAGGTCTTTCACAACAAGCTAACTTACAAAGCATGGGGTTGGCAGGCAACTTACAAGCTCAACAAGAAGCCTTGGCTGGTCTGTTAAGTTCTAGGCAGAATGTAGCTAATCAAGTGCTAGGAACAAGTGGTACAACAAAGTCTGGTGGTTTGTTAGGCAGTCTATTAAGTAATGTTTTAAACCCCAATGCTGCTGGTAACCTAAATACTACTGGCTTCGGTACTGGAATAGGTTACGGTAATCAAGATATTGGTTTGTTTATCTAAGGAACAATAATGGCACAGCAACAAAGTCTATTTGGTCCCAGCATCTATGATATTCAACAACAACAGATGCAGCAGGATCAAGCTAATGCACTAGCACAGGCTCGGTTAACACCTTACCAGAGTATAAGAGCTGGTATGGGTATGGCTGGTACACAAGCAGGTAGATCTATTGCAGGATTGTTCGGTGTGGAAGACCCACAGCTAAAACAAGCCTCTGCAAGAGAAGAGTTAAAAAGAGCAGTTAACAGTCAGTGGGATGGACAAGATCCTGTAGAAGCTTATAGGATTATGGCTAGAGAGGCTTCTAGGTTGGGGTTAACACAAGAGGCTTTAACTGCTGCTGCACAGGTTAAGGCTGCTGAAGAGTCTAAGACGATGGGTGAGCTTAAGCGTGGGTTGTTAGAGGCTCAAACAGGTCAAGCAGTTGCAAGAGCTAGACAGGCAGATGCTCAAGCATTAGTTGCTGGTAAACCTAAATCTTCTGACTTAGGTGCGTTACAGGCTGAGAGAAGTGCTTTACGTACTCGTATGCAAAACTCTTCTAGCCCACTAGAACAGGAAGAGTTAAGACAGCAGATTGCTGAGATTGACGCTGCAATTGCAATGAAGACAACTGCTAAAGATAAAGCACCTCCATCAGTAGGTTCAGAAGCGGAGCGTAAAGCTCAATCAATGTTTGGTAAATCTTTTAGTGAGTTAACACAACAAGAAAAAGTTCAAGTTGATAAGGCTGTTGAAGATTCATCTAAAGGAAGACAATCTATTAGCATTGATATTAAGCAAGGCCAAGGTATAAACGTAGCTAAGGTAAAACGTCTTGATGAACTTGAACAAGCTGCTGTTAATGCAGATTCATCTATTTCGAATGTAGGCGCTTTAAGTTCTGTGTTAGGTAATGCATTTACAGGTGTTGGTTCAGGAGCTGTATTAAAAGCAGGTCAAATTGCTAATGCTTTTGGTGTACAAGTTACAGGTACTTCAGAGACAGAACAACTTAATCAATTACTAGCTAAGTTAGCTCAAGGTCAAGCACGAACACTTCCCGGTTCTTTGTCTGAGAAAGAATTAATGTTCTTAAGAGAAGCTATCGGAACTGGTGGGATGACAAGACAGACGCTACAAGCTATGTTAAATCGTATGCGTGTAGATGCTATTGCTGATAAAGAAGCTTACAAAGATGCTTTTGCTTTCCAACGTAGTGGTGGTAATTTGAATGATTACGATTTCGCCACTAAACGAACAGATGCTAGGAGAAAAGCACAACGTATAAATGATTTGTTAGATAAAGCTACTCCTGAACAGCGTAGACAACTAGGATACTAACATGGCAACAGGTCTTTCTCCACAAGAGTTAGATGAACTTAAATCTTTATTAGGTTCACAAGGAACACCAGCACCTACACAACCAACATCGGTTATGGAAGGGGCTAAACAACCTGGAAAAACATTCACTGATTTAGCCATAGAAGCATTACCTGATGTTGGTGGTTTAGCTGGTGGTATTATTGGAGCAGCTACAACACGAACCCCACAAGGGGCTATGACAGGTAGAGCTTTAGCGCAACAAGCCGTAAGAGGTGTTATTGGCTCTGGTCTTGGAGCAGCGACAGGAACAGCTCTAGAGTCTGGTGTCAAGTCTGCAATGGGTATGCCAGTTCCTCTGACAAAGACAGCAGCAGATATGCTATCTAACTCCGTAACGAACATGGCTTTAGATGCTGGTGGTAACGCAGTCTTTAACATGCTTGGTAAAGGTTACCGTGTTACCAAGGATGCAATGACTAGAGCTGGTGTTTTACCTCCTATGGATTCTTCAGCACAAGAAGCTAAACGTGTTGCTCAAGAACTTCTACAAAAGTATGGTGGTTCGCTGACAGAGTATCAAATTACAGGTACTACAGGTGCTAAAGTACGTGAGTCTGTTGGTCGTAGTGGCTTTTCAGGGCAAAGCACCTTTGAAGCTTTAGCTAACACTAACTTAAATGCTTTACGTCAAGAAAGAGATAAGATCCTAGATACTGTTTCTGATGAAGCTATACCATCAATACAAGCAGGTCAAAGTGTAAGAGATATCATACAGACAGCTAATACTAGATTATCAGAATCTGTAAAGCCTTTCTATGAGCAAGAGTTACCTGCTAAAGGTTTTAATTTTCTTGTTGATTTTAATCCAATGAAATCTAAGGCTTTTGAAACACTAAAGAAAGCAGAAAATTTAACAGAAACAGGAAACCCTGCTGCGGTGTATGGAGATGACGTTGCCCGTGTATTAAAAGACATTAGCAACCTATCATCCGATGTTTCGTTTGCTGATGCACATCAATTAAGATCTATACTTAACACACGCTTACGTGACCTAAGAGTTGAAGTAGGTAAGAACAGCCCAGTAGTTGCTGAGTTATCTAAAGCAGTTAAAAGTATTGACGATGCAATGGATACAGCAGCAAAGCAAATGGATCCTGAGTTACTGGCTAAATATCGCAGTACACAGCAGTTTTATAAAGAATCTCTTGAAAAGTTATTCCCTGAAACGGTACTAAAGATACTTGTTAAAGAACCCGAACGTATCGGAGAAGCGATATACAAAGCTGGTAATCAATCAGAGATTCGTGCTATCAAAGATGCTTTAGCACAAGCTAAAACGATTGATCCTGTCTTAGACAGCAAAGCTATTCAACAAGCATTAAACAGAGGCTATGTTGAGTCTTTCTTAGGTGAGCAAGGTGCTGAGAATACACTTAAAGAGTTTATTACTATAGGCGATAAACTAAGAAAAGATGCTAAGTTTCGTAGGACGTTTGAAGAAGCCCTTAGCCCTGAAGTACAGAACAGCATTAAAGCTTTGAGCAAGACCGCTGAAATCAGTTCTAAAACACCAGGAGGAAGTTTATCTTTATTCGTCACTGGTAAACAAGCTGATGCTGTAAGCTCTTTAGCTGCTGTGTTAGCTGGTTCTGGCGCTGCGTCTTTATCTCAAGATCCTTTGTTAGGCGCTGCTGTAGGTGCTGGTGTTCTCTTAACACCTAAAGTATTTGCTAAGATTGCTACTAATCCAAAAGCAGCTAGTCAATTAGTTGGCTTAGAGAAAGAGATTAGTAAAGCAGGTATGACAGGAGCTGCTGCTGCTAAGTTAGCAAAGATATACAATGATGCTAAGGTTTCTACATCAGACTTTGGTACTCCCGAAGCGGCTACACAGGATCAACCACAGCAAGGTTTGTCTCCTGATCAGATGAAAGAACTTCAGCAGCTATTAGAACCACCCGCCCCTCCGACTAAGCAACCCATGAAACAAAGCAGCATTGTTCGTGATGTTCTAGGAGAATTTGCTAATGTTTGAACTCATTGGTGCTCTGATCGGTGGTGCTTTTAGACTTGCTCCAGAGGTCTTAAAGATCTTAGATAGGAAGTTTGAAAGAGAGCATGAACTGAAGAAGTTAGATGTTGAAGTCTCTATCGCTAAGATGCAAGCAGAGTTTGCTCTACAGCAGGGACATCAGCGTCTACAAGAGCATGAGTTAGATGCTATCGGTGAAGCATTCAAACAACAAGCAGAGTCTGATAGTAAGGCTTGGAAGTGGGTAGCATCACTATCTGCTTTGGTTAGGCCAGCAGTGACGTACTGGTTTGTAGCTTTCTATTCAGTTGTCAAAGCTGCTGGACTATATCTAGCTTTTCTTCAGGATGGTTCATGGACATCAGTGCTGTTATCAGGATGGACTGACTACGATGAAGGTATGTTGTC